>OIDF01001192.1_pt1 | contig 11417 bp, 7 predicted proteins | sample 1581411 | NCBI WGS metagenome assembly OIDF01 (sample SAMEA3882515, study PRJEB24775) | human gut metagenome | biome: human-associated habitat; feature: intestine environment; material: feces | place: Netherlands | collected 2009/2010
GGTATAATGTTGTATCGTAACCGATAACTTCATCTGAAACTTTATCAAGTTTGTGCTAAAACAAAATTTTTTTTCACCCGCCCCTTTTGAAAGGAGGATTTCCATGGCATTGGATGGTACCCTGCTGCGCCAGATCCGCCACGAGCTGGAAGGTGTGCTGATCGGCGCGCGCATTGATAAAATACACCAAATCTCCCGCGAGGAGATGATCTTCATCCTGCGCCTGCCGCAGCCCACCGCAGACGGCGCGCGCAGCGTCAAGCTGTATCTTTCTGCCGGAGCGGACAGCCCGCGGCTGCACCTGACCGGCGCATCCTTTGAAAACCCGAAGGCTCCGCCGATGTTCTGTATGCTGATGCGCAAATATCTGGGCAGCGCCAAGCTGCTGCGCTTAGAGCAGATTGGGCTGGACCGCATCCTGCACCTGATTTTTGAAACCCGCAACGAGATGGGTGACCTGATTGAACTGACCGTCGCGGTCGAAATCATGGGCAGACATTCCAACATCATCCTCATCGGCGAGGACGGCAGGGTCATCGACTCAATCAAACGCATCGACGACACCATGTCCTCGGTGCGCCCGATTTTACCCGGTGTCCGCTACACCCTGCCGCCTGCGCAGGACAAGCTGGATTTGATCGACTGCACCCCACAGCAGGTCGAAGAGCGGCTGCGTCAGGGCAAGGACACCCCGCTTTCCAAAGCGCTGCTGGCTGCGGTGCAGGGCGTGTCCCCCATCGTCTGCCGCGAGATTGCAAACTACGTCTTTACCGGCGACGACCGGGTCATCTCCGAGATGACCTCCGACCACTTCGACCGCCTGCGCTTCTTTCTGGCGCGAGTGATTGAGATGGCAAAAAATTACACCGGCACCCCCACCAGCGTCATCGACTCCCGCAAAAAGCCGGTGGATTTTTCCTTCATGGACATCCACCAGTACGGCGGCATGATGTTCACCCGAACCTACTCGACCTACAGCCAGCTGCTCGATGACTTCTACACCCAGCGGGACAGCATCCAGCGGATGCGCCACCGCAGCGCCGACCTGCTCAAAATTCTGGCGAACACCTCCGACCGCATCGCCCGCAAGCTTGCGTTGCAGCACAAGGAGCTGGAGGACTGCGCCGACCGTGAACGCTGGAAGATGTACGGGGACCTCATCAGCGCCAACCTCTACTCCATCCAGAAGGGCGACCGCGCAGCGACGGTGGTCAACTTCTATGACGAGCAGCAAGCCGAAATCACCATCCCGCTGGACCCGCGCAAAACGCCGTCCCAAAATGCGCAGAAATACTACGGCGAATACCGCAAGGCAGACACCGCTGAGAAAAAGCTGCGCCAGCTGATTGAGGAAGGTCAGCAGGAAGCCGAATACATCGACTCGGTGTTTGATGCGCTCACCCGCGCCCAGACCAACGACGAGCTTTCTGCTATCCGCAGCGAGCTGGTGGAGCAGGGTTACCTGCGCCGCAAGGGACCTTCTGCCAAAAAAGGCAAGGAAGCCCGCCTTGCACCCAAGCGCTACCTATCCGACGACGGCTTCACCATTCTGGTCGGACGCAACAACCTGCAAAACGACCAGCTCACCCTCAAGGAAGCCCATGGTCGGGATATGTGGTTCCACACCAAAAACATACCCGGCTCCCATACGGTGGTGCTCAGCGAAGGCAGGGAGATTCCCGACAGCACCCTGCATCAGGCAGCCATTCTGGCAGCAGCCAACTCCAAAGCCGCCGACTCCGCACAGGTGCCGGTCGACTACACCCTTATTAAAAATGTCAAAAAGCCGCGCGGTGCAAAGCCCGGCATGGTCATCTATGTCAGCTATCAGACCGCCTATGTCACACCCGACCTGGAGCTGGAAAAGCGCCTGCTGGTGGAATAGCAAATCAAACCAAAAAGGGAACCGATTGCTCGGTTCCCTTTTTTTATTTACTTATGCGTTGTACAAATCCATCAGTTTGGTCTTGGTCCAGTAGACGCGCAGAGCCTGTTTTGGCTGTGCTTTGCCGACCGGAATCTCGATGGTCACGCCATCCCAGTACAGGGTGATGCCCACCTTGCACTCGTACAGGGTCTGCATCACGCTTGCCGGCATATACTCGATGCCTTCCTTAACGGTGATGCGCAGGGTCTTGCCCTCTGCGGTCGCGCGGATTTTAGACTTCACCTGCATCCAGAAGTTGTACTCTTCCATAGCCTTCTTGTCTGCCGGGTCCGGTTTTTCGCGCTCTTCCATCTGCTGAACGGTCGAGCTGCTGCCGGTGCTGCCGGAGTTGCTGTTTGGTTTTTCTGGAACGACCGGAGGAGCAACCGGTGTGCTTGGTGCCGGAACAATAATCATTCCGTTTTCTCCAACCTGCATATCCTTGATATTGTTGCCGGTCAGATTATCCTTCTTGAGGTATTCGATTACCTGTTCTGTTGTTGCATCCTTTAGTTCAGGGGTATTCTCTTTGATTCTGTCGATGGTAGCCTTGTCCATATAAACCAGCGGTTTATCGGTGTTCGGGGTGGTTACGTTGTTCATCGTAAGCTTTGGAACTTCCGTTACACCATTACCCATTGCATACTCGACCACTGCATAACCGTTTGTGGAGAGGTTGCCGCCATTGATGGACACTTCTGCACCGTTGACGATGACCGCAGTATATTTGCCGCCCATCACATTGACGTTTTCCAGTTTGCCACCCTTTACTTTGTAGAACTGGATACCGTGTTTTGCTTTGCCATCTACATTGACAGTTGCATTTTTGATGGTGACATTATCTCCTGTCGCAGTGATGAAAGCGCCGTTTGCAATCTCGGTGTTGCAGGTAATCACATGATTGCCGCCATCGAGGGTAACACCTGCCGGAAGGGTGACTGCACCAGTGGAAACATCCTTCTGCAGAACGATGGTGTCGCCCGATTGTGCAGCTTTCAGTGCTTCTTCCAGTGTGTTGTAGGTCTTATCGCCAATCTTGGCTGCCGGATAAAGTGCTTCTTCTTTGCCGGTTTCAACATCGGTTACAATGGCATTTGGGTCATCCTTCGCAGCAGCTTTGGCTTCCTCTACGCTTGTATAGTAGCTGTATGGTGCATCTGGATTTGCACTTGGGCTGTACAATCCTGCTTTGAGCGAATCATTCAGATAATCTTTTTTAATCGAATTACCATAGTTGCCGCCACTAATTTCAAGGTTTGATTTTTCTGGATTCTCTAACACCTTACCATCACTAAATGTTCCAGCCGCTACTACACCTGTTACCACAGTATTCCCTGAAATTTTAACATTCGATTTTGAATTTCCTTCATAGGAAATAGACGCTACATCTCCGCGAATTGTGCCACCTGTAATATTGGTCTCTGCTTGAGAAGTTGGGTATGCCCAGCTATAGACATCGCCATTCATAGTACCATTAGAAATATTGGCAGTAGCCCAGTTCTGAACTGCTTGACTGTTCGTTGAATTAATTGTACCACCAGAAATATTGAGTGTACCATAGTCATCATTCTTTATAACGATGAAATTTTCCTGTTCGAATGTACCACCTTCAATATTCAAAACTGGTGTGTTTCCAGAAACACCGCCGTTACGAATCAAAGAAGCCCCGTCTTTGCCATTTCCACTATTATTGGTAACCGTTCCTCCTTGAATGGTCATTATTCCCTGGTTATCAATAACATAATAAGAAGAAGTGCCTGTGTTCTCTTTGGTATCTTCTCTCTTTACTGTACCATTTCCAGTAATCGTAAGTGTTCCATAATTGGTAATGGTTGCTGTTGCTTTTGTTTGTTCCCCGTTCAGCGTTTTCCCATTCAAATCTAAAACGACACTTTTACCAGACTCTACTGTAATTGTACCGGTGATATTCTCTACCAATTTTACATAAATATCATCAGTACCCTTTTCTAATGCAGAGTTAAAATCGTCAACGCTTTTAATTTCATAAGGACTTGCCTGTGTGCCTTCACCTGTCAAATCAGCTGTCTCAGTCTCAGTCTGTGTAGCAACTACTTGATCGACAGGAGCATCCGCAGGGGTGTTGGACGGACGGTTTTCAAAGAAGAATTCCAAATCCAGCAGGTTGTTGAGCTTTGCTTCTTCTACCAGCAGTTTTTCCTCTTCGGTCAGCGCGTCGTAGGCTGCTCTGGCTGCCTGCACCTGTGCCAGCAGAGCGTCTGCGTCGGTGTCCTCGGTCAGGCTGTCAAACAGCGGCAGACTGTTTAGCGCGCCGATTGCTGCCAAAAGCGCCTCGGACTGCTGTTTATCCTCATCTTTGTTTTCTTCTTTATTTTCGTCGACGTTTTCGCCTTCGTTGCCCTCGTTGCCGCCTTCTTCGCCGCCAACGTTTTCACCAGCATTTTCGCCTTCAACAACGGTAACATTCTGCGGATTGCTTTCCCCTTCCGCAAATGCCATGAAGCTGCCGCTTGCAATCATTGCCACACACAGCATGATGGACAGTGTTTTCTTTAATCCATTCATCGTTGGGATTCCTCCTTTTGTTTTTACAAAGCTATTCTCCCACTTTCTCCTCTTTGGAAGATTGCGTCTCCTCACAGGAACATTCCTATTTTTTTCTCATTTAGTATAGCATCCTCTTTTGGCAATTACAATATCCTGTGACATATTTTGTGACAATTTTGTGCAGAAAATTTTATTGTGGTATCTCCTTATTTTCGTCACTTTGTTCACTATACTGGAAAGACGTCCAAATCCTGCCCGTTGACCACCTTTCCGTCATAGCCTGCCTGCCGGATTTCCTCCAAAATCGCTGCGCACCGCACATCCATCTGCGCCTGAAGGTCCCGGGTGTTGTCCTGGATATTCATGTGGTAGATGCGATGGGTGGTGACCAGCAGCTTGGGCTGCGCCTGTGCAGCAATGGCGGCAAGGTCGGTGCTGAGGGTGTGGACCTCGCGGTGGTACTTCTGCCATTTTTCCTCGCGGCATCGGATACCTGCGGCATATTCGACCTCGTGCAGCAAAATGTCGCAGCCCTTGGCTTTTTCGGCAACCACCGGCAGGGGTGCGGTGTCCCCGCTGACCACTATGACCCCATCCTGTGTGACAAAACGATAGCCATAACTTTCCAGTGTGCCGTGGCTGACAGCAAACGCTTCCACCTGCACCCGTTCATCCCGGTAGATGATGCCTTCCTGTATCTCCTGCACCTGCACCTGATAACCCACCTCGTTGGCTCGCTCAAAGCCATGCAGACGAAAGTCGATGTCCACCGCATACGCCTGCAACAGGTGGTCGGTCATACGCTGCAAGCCCTTGGGACCAAACACCTTGAGCGGACTGCTGCGCTCCAGCACCCACGGCGTGAAGATGAGGTCGGCATAGCCCACCGTGTGGTCGGTGTGCAGGTGGGTGCAGAAGGCGGTGGTCAGCAGGTCCGGTCGCAGCGGGTCGATGCCCTTATAGTACGCCTTGGATGCCTGCCGTACCACGCCCGGTCCAAAATCCACCAGGTAAGCCCGGTCGTCCACCACCACAGCGCAGGCAGGTCCGCTGGCGTTCGGGCAGGCGTTTGGGGTCCCTGTTCCAAGTAAAACCAATTTTGTTGACATAACGTTCATTCTCCTCTTTTAAATCAAAAGGAGGCTCTGCGAACTGCTCACAGAACCTCCTGTCCTTTTTTGTGTTATTCGTCGCTGTCCGGGAACTGCTGGCATTTTTTTCGATAATAGAAGATGAACAGCAGCGCTGTCAGCGTCCATGAGATTGGATAGCTGTAAAGGATGGTGTCGATGACCGGCTTGAGCGGAACGATGAACCAAACCCACAGCACTCTGAGTACGCACACACCGCCGCAGGTCATCAGCATCGGCACCAGCACATCGCCGGTACCGCGCAGCGCACCCGAGTAGACTTCGATAAAGACATACACTGCATACGCCGGCGCCATCAGGGTCATCATGTGCATTCCGATTTCGATGACGGTGGCATCGGTGGTGAACATCTGGTAGACATACTTTCCAAAAATCAGGAAGACTGCGCTGATGACGACCGAAGCGCCCATTGCCATCCCGATACAGATGCGCACGCTTTTGCGCATCCGTCCAAACTTGCGCGCGCCATAGTTCTGTCCCACAAAGGTGGTGATGGAGATGCCAAAGGCGCTGATGACCATCCAGAAGAAGGAGTCGATCTTTCCATAGGCAGTCCATGCCGCCATCGTGTTGGTTCCGAAGGAGTTGAGCGAGGTCTGGATGATGATATTGGATGCACTGTACATCACCGACTGCAAGCCTGCCGGCAGACCAATTTTCAGCAGCAGCTCCAACGCATCACGGTGAAAGCGAACCTGTTTGAGTTCCAGCCGGAAAATATCCTTGGAGCGGCACAGCGCCAGCACCACCAGCACCGCACTGACTCCCTGGGCAAACACCGTTGCAATGGCAGCACCCGCTACGCCCATATGGAAAAAGACAACCAGGACTACGTCCAGCAGAATATTGATAAAGCAGCAGACAATCAGATAGTACAGCGGACGGCGGGAATCTCCGACCGCACGCAGGATACTGGAACCTACATTATAAATGAAGACAAAGATGATTCCGGCAAAATAGATGCGCAGATAGGTGGTGGACGGTGCGATGACCTCCTCGGTGGTGTTCATCCAACGAAGCATCATCGGAGACAGCCAAATTCCAATCACAGAGATGACCACACTGCCCACCACCGAAAAGGCAAACGCAGTATGCAGCGCATTTTGCAATCCCTGCTTCTCCCTTGCGCCGTAATACTGGGAGATGACCACCGTTGCACCGGAAGAAAGTCCGACAAAAAAGCCGACAATCAGGTTGATGATCTGGCTGGTGGAGCCGCCCACCGCCGCCAATGCTTCGGTACCGACAAATCTTCCTACGACAACTGCGTCTGCCGTGTTGTAGATCTGCTGAAAAAAGGTGCCCAGCACAATCGGAAAAAAGAAAATCAGCAGCTGTTTCCAAATCACACCGTTGATGATCCGGTTCTCTTTGTTCTGCACATTTTCCATCTCGATTCCTCCTCCAAAAAGCTTTTTGCAAGACCCTGATCAGTCCTGCCTATAAATATATAGCATAATCGACCCTTGCTTGTCGAGAGGAAAACTTAAAATTTTTCTGATTAAAAAATCACAAAGCCCCTTTTTTCAAATTTAGAAAAAAGGGGCTTTGTCAACCTCAATAATTTCTGCGGTCATCCTCGGCTTTTGCCGCAGCGACCATCTTCATTTCGATCCACCGCTCTTTGGTAATCAGTACCTGTCTGGGCTTGCTGCCCTCAAACGGACCGATGATACCTTTTTCCTCCATCGCATCCATCAGGCGGGCTGCACGCGCATAGCCCAGCTTCAGCCTTCTTTGCAGCATGGAGGTGGATGCCTGCCCGGTTTCCACCACAATCTCAATCGCGCTGGGCAGCATCTCGTCCTCGTCCGAGAATCCGCCGCCCTCGTCCTTGCCGCCCTTCTTCTTGTTGTCGGAAACGGCATGGCGGTCGATCTCCTGCAAAATCTGCTCGTCATAGGTCATCTTCTGACCGGACTGCTTGATAAATTCGATGATGCGCTCGACCTCCCCGTCGGTCACAAAGCAACCCTGAACGCGGGTCGGTTTGGAGGAACCGATGGGAGAAAAGAGCATATCGCCTCTGCCCAGCAGTTTTTCTGCACCGCTGGAATCGAGGATGGTGCGCGAGTCGATCTGAGAGGAAACCGCAAAGGCGATGCGGGAAGGGATGTTCGCCTTGATGACACCGGTGATGACGTCCACCGACGGACGCTGGGTAGCAATGACCAGGTGCATTCCTGCCGCACGCGCCATCTGTGCCAGACGGCAGATGGAATCCTCCACCTCGCCCGGCGCTGCCATCATCAGGTCGGCAAGCTCGTCGATGATGATGACAATCTGCGGCATCGGTTTAAGCCCGTTCTTCTCTGCCGCGCGGTTAAAGCCGGTCATATCCCGCACGCTGTAATCCTTAAACAACTGATAGCGATTGAGCATCTCGTTGACCGCCCACGACAGTGCGCCCGCTGCCTTTTTCGGGTCGGTGACCACCGGGATGAGCAGGTGTGGGATGCCGTTGTAGATGCCCAACTCCACCATCTTCGGGTCGATGAGCACCAGCTTTACCTCCTGCGGAGTGGAGTGGTAGAGCATACTGACAATCAGCGAATTGATGCAGACCGATTTACCGGAGCCGGTCGAGCCTGCAATCAGGGTGTGCGGCATCTTGGCAAGATCCGCTACGGTGACCTTTCCGGCAATATCTCTGCCAAGCGCCACCGCCAGCGGACTTTTTGCCTGCTGAAATTCCGGCGAGTCGATGATCTCCCGGATGGAAACGGTGCTGACCACCTTGTTGGGCACCTCGATGCCCACCGCAGGCTTGTTCGGGATGGGCGCCTCAATGCGGACTCCCGATGCGGCAAGGTTGAGGGCGATGTCATCGGCAAGGTTGGTAATCTTGCTGATTTTTACCCCTGCCGACGGCTGCAATTCATAGCGGGTGACCGCCGGTCCGCGTGCGATGTCGATGATGCGGGTCTGCACGCCGAAACTTTGCAGGGTGGACACCAGTTTTTCGGCGTTGGTGCGCAGCTCCTCCTGCAGGTTGCTCTCGTTGGGTTTTTCAATCTCATTTAAAATCTCAATCGGCGGTTTGATGTACTCCGGCTCTTCCTCTTCCGGCTGCGGCGCATCGACCGAATGGGATGCGCCCTGCAAATCCATTCCCTGAGCCGCTATCCGGTCGGCAGATACCTGGATAATTTCATGCGGCTGCTCCCTGCGGCTGCCGGTCGGCGGCTCCGGCTCCAGATGGATGTTATCCGGGTGAAACGGTACCGGCTCCTCCTCTTCGACCATCGGCATTTCCTGCGGCTGGAAAAATACCGGCTCTTCCTCTTCGGCGATTGGCGTTTCCTGCGGTGCGGCTGGCTGGAAAATCTCATCCATCTCCGATTCCGTCGGTTCTTCCTGCACATGCTGTCCAAAGTGGAAGTTTTGCATCGAGATAAATCCATCAGCGATGTCCTCTTCCTCCAAAAGCGGCTGTTGCTCTGTCTGCTCCCAGGAAAATCCGGTCTGACAAGGGTCGCCCATCCTTTCTTCATGCAGGTGAGACGGGTGGTCCCAATCGGCAGAATCCACCACCGGTCGCACCCCTGCGTTTGGCATATTGGATTTCAGGGTGTGCAGCACTGCCTGGTCCTCCCGCGCATAACCGCTGCCGGCAGCAGGTGCGACCCGATTGATCAGGTCGTCCAAATACGGAGAGGAAAGCTGTGATTCCTGCTCGTCCACCGGTTCTTCCGGCGGATTCCAGAAGCTGTCGCTTTCCACCGACTGCTCCAGCTCCCGTCGCTCGGCAGCAATCTGCTCGGCGCGCTGCTGTTCCTGCCGCTTTTGTTCGGCGCGTTCCAACTCCAGCTTTTCCCGCATGGCAACTCTGCCTTTTTCGGTGTCCTCCTGTGCCTGGCGCAGCCGCTCCAGCTCCTCCTCTTTTTTGCGCTTGGCATTAAAAAAGCTGTCGGTTTGCAACCCGTCCTCCTGCTCGGCGCGCTTGCCTGAGCCTAACGGGATATTGATGTTAAAGCGAGGCTTGGTCGGCGCCTGCCCTTCCTCCATCATCTGCTCCTGGCGAAGCTGCCGCTGCTGATTGCGGATCTCCGAATGGGCGACATAGACCTCCTCCATCTTCTGCATCGGTTTTTTTGCCGACTGATACAGCCCGATCAGTGTCCCGCCGGTCAGTACCATCAGCACCACAAAAATCAGCAGGACCATCGTCACCTTGGCTCCGGTGGGACCAAACCAGTAGAGCAGCGGCAGACCGAACAGCCCCGAAACCGCTCCTCCTCCGTGTCCGTCCACGCCGTTTTGAAAGAGTGAGAGGAACTTTTCAATCAGGTTGCCGTTTGGGATGCCCGAGCCGAACACCTGAGTCGCTCCGCTGAGCAGGCAAATCAGCAGCATCGACTGCCATACCTTGTGCCCGACCAGACCGATAGGCTTGTCCAGCGCGGTCATGATGGAAACATAGAACAGCAGGGGAGCAATCAGATAGGCGCTCCATCCAAACATCCCCAGAAAGAAATTGTGAATCCAGTTCCAGACGTTCTGTCCCTCCACCAGTGTGGTCGCCATAATAAAGACTGCCACTGCAAAAACGACGATTGCCCAAAACTGCTGTCTGGAGTGCAGCTCGCGTTTTTTGCGCTCCCGTTCGGTCGCAGCCGCGCTCTTGCTTTTGGTGCGCGAGGATGTTTTTTTGGTTGCCATAGTCTGCCAAGCCTCCCTGTTGTCCATGTTTCTATCATAAAAAGTAATCTAAAAAAATCTGTTTTTTTGCGGCAGCTTCACCTGTTTTCCCGGGGAAAGCTCCTGCCGCAGAAAATCGTGCGGGTCGGTGGAAAGGATGCGTTCCACCAAAAGCTGTCCGTTTTGTATCCTGCCTTGCAGCGCTGCCGTTTCCGAAAGCAAAACAGTGGTCGGCTGCTCTGACTGCTCTGCCATCATCTGCTGCATCGCCCAAATTGGTGTCACCGAATGAAGGATCATCGTCTGCGCCCTCCTTTTTTGGGTCGGACCGCAGATTTTGCTCCCTTTTCTTTTTTCTCAATCATCCGGTACAGGCAGGAGATGGCTTCGCTCAGTCCTCCTAAATGGTCGATCAGTCCCGCCTGCACCGCCTTTTCTCCATCCAAAACGGTGCCGACGTCCATCACCAGCTCCCCGGTGTTCATCATCAGCCGACGAAAATCCTTCGAGGAGATGCCGGAGTTGTCGGTGACAAAGCGCACGATGCGTTCCTGCATCCGGTCAAAATAGGAAAGGGTCTGCGGAACGCCCAGCACCAGACCGTTCATCCGCACCGGATGCACCGTCATGGTGGCGGAAGGCGCGATGAAGGACTGCTTTGCGCTGCACGCCAGCGGCACACCGATGGAATGTCCGCCGCCCAGCACCAGCGACACGGTCGGCTTTTTCATGCCGGAAATCAGCTCGGCAATGGCAAGTCCCGCCTCGACATCTCCACCGACGGTGTTGAGAATAATCATCAGCCCTTCGATGGAAGGGTCCTGTTCGATGGCGACCAGCTGCGGAATGACGTGCTCATACTTGGTGGTCTTGTTTTGTGCAGGCAAAATATAATGCCCCTCCACCTGACCGATAATGTTCAGGCAGTGTATAACGTGCTTTGCGTCTGGCAATGTGACAGAACCCATTTCCTTTATCTGCCTTATATCCTCAGCAAGCTTTTCGCTCTCTACGTTTTCTTCTTGTTCAGACACTCAGATACCTCCCGTTCTTCATTAGTAACTTTCGTCACAAGAGAAGTATTTGCAGTGTTCATTGAAAATATGCAGGAAAACCGCCACACCTTTAATATAATAGCACAAGTTCTACCTAATGTCAACAACTTGCAAGAG
>OIDF01001197.1_pt1 | contig 11372 bp, 5 predicted proteins | sample 1581411 | NCBI WGS metagenome assembly OIDF01 (sample SAMEA3882515, study PRJEB24775) | human gut metagenome | biome: human-associated habitat; feature: intestine environment; material: feces | place: Netherlands | collected 2009/2010
ACGTATCCTCCGAGAAGTCCTGGTGGCCGGGGGTATCCAGAATGTTGATGCAGTAGCCGTCGTAATTGAACTGCAGAACGGAAGAGGTAACGGAAATACCACGCTCTTTCTCGATCTCCATCCAGTCGGATACGGCATGGCGCGCAGTCGCTTTTCCTTTTACGGAACCGGCGAGATTGATCGCTCCTCCGTACAGCAGGAATTTCTCAGTCAGTGTGGTTTTACCGGCATCCGGGTGGGAAATGATGGCAAAGGTACGCCGTCTTTCAATTTCTTTTGTATAATCAGGCACAGTTTTATCTCCTTTGGAATATAAAATCTTATTTACTATGTTTTCCATGTTTATGCTTTTTAGACATACTAATTTATTCTATTATATGCCACCATTCCTGTCAATCGTTATCTTGACAGTTCATTCATAATCGAAGCATAAATCTTCTGACTCCGGTTTTCCCAGTTGCTGCAGATCTTTTTGGCCGCCTCCTCGGACGGAACCGTCACGACAATCTCAAAAATAGTCGTCTTCCGCTCTCTTGCCTGACAGCGGACCTCGTAGTCATCTCCCGCGGTCTTGTAGTAATCGGCCACAACGGACGCTTTTTTCCGCAGTTCATAGGAGTGTTCCTTCATATAGCGGTCGATTTCCTCCCGGATTTCCGGAGAGATCTCGTTTTCGAAGAAGGAAAGCGTCTTGCTGCCCTCCTCAGTCATGTGGTAGTACGAGGTGTTGCGCACCTTCTCGATCTCGATCAGCTTTGTATCCTGCAGCTCGCTTAACGCCTCCTGGAGATGAAAGTAGTTCGTGTACTCTTTTTCCAGGATAAAATCCGAAATCTGTGTATTTGACAGCGGAAAATTCACATTCTGCAGCATGTAGAGAATAATCAGTTTGTATAACGTAAAGGATGATTCAATCACGGTGTGTTTCCTCCTTTTTCTTCGTCCAGAAGCTGTCCCTGATACGCATGTTCTTCTTTCATGCGATGATGCAGCTCATTTAAGACGGTGCGTTTTGCCTGGCTCCATGTTGGTGCAATCAGAAGATCCCCGGGGCCGTCTCCCGTCACACGGTGGATCACAAGATCGGGACGGAGGCGCCGCAGGCAGTCGATGACAAGGGTAAGATACGCATCCTGCTCCAGCACCTCAAATTTTCCGGCCGCGTAGTCCGCCGCAAGATCCGTGTTTTTCAGCACATGAAGCAGCTGAAGCTTGATGCCGGAAATGGAAAGTCCATTCAGGTAATCCATTGTTGCAAAGACTTCTTCCTGTCCCTCCCCCGGCAGACCGAGGATCGTGTGGACAATCACGGGAATCCCCCGCCTTTGCAGCTCGTTTACTGCCTGTTCAAAACAGGAAAGCGGATAGCCCCTTCGGATATACTGTGCCGTTTTTTCATGCATCGTCTGCAGTCCCAGCTCCACCCAGACCGGTTTGATCCGGTTCAGCTCTTCTAACAGAGAAAGAACCTCTTCCCCTAAGCAGTCCGGTCTCGTTCCGATCGAAAGGACCACGATCTCCTCGTCCGAAATTGCCTCCCGGAAAATTTTTTCCAGATATTCCACCGGCGCGTACGTGTTCGTATACGCCTGGAAATAGGCGATGAACTTATGCACCGGCCGCTTTTGCTGCAGGAGGGATTTCTGCTCCCGGATCTGTTCCGGGATGGATTTGTTTCTGTCCCCGGCAAAATCACCGGAGCCGCCCGCACTGCAGAAAATGCAGCCCCGGTCACCGCAGGTGCCGTCCCGGTTCGGACACGTCATCCCGCCGTCGAGCGAGAGCTTGTACACTTTTTCCCCGAACGTCTTTTTCAGATAGGCGTCCAGCGAATAATACGGCTTTCCAAGCCAGTCTGTCATGGTTTCTTCCCCTTTTATTCGATGTCTTTTCCAATTTTTTTGAAGTTTTCCCGGATCTTCTGCTCATAGCCGTTCGTTCCAAGATGAAGGAAACGGCCTCCTAAGATCTCGTCCGGCAGATACTGCTGCTCGACGTAGTGATTCGGGTAATCATGTGCATACTGATAGCCTTCACCGTGGCCGAGTTTGGCAGAACCTTTGTAATGGGCGTCCTGCAGATGCGGCGGAACCGACGTCCGCACACTTCCGACCGTCTTCATCGCCGCAAAGACTGCCTCGTACGAAGAATTACTCTTCGGTGCACAGGCAACATACGTGGCTGCCTCCGCCAGAATAATCTGCGCCTCCGGCATGCCGATGCGTTCCACGGCAAGGGACGCGGAAACTGCTACATTTAAGGCATTCGGATCGGCAAGGCCGACATCCTCCGCCGCGCAGATCATGATGCGGCGGGCGATAAACTTGATATCCTCCCCGGCATACAGCATTTTGGCCAGATAAAAGACCGCCGCATCCGGGTCAGAACCGCGCATGCTCTTGATAAATGCAGAGATCGTATCGTAATGCTGATCGCCCGTCTTGTCGTACCGCACGACGCGCTTCTGGATGCACTCCGATGCCGTTTCGAGATCGATATGGATTTTTCCGTCCGCCTGACGTTCCGTCGAGAGGACGCCCAGCTCGATTGCATTTAAGGCCGCTCTCGCGTCACCGCCTGCGATGTCGGCGAGGAACTCTTTTGCATCCGCATCGAGCACAACGTTGTACGTCCCGAGCCCCTTTACCGGGTCCGTCACCGCGCGCTCCAGCAGTTTTTCGATGTCCTCTTTTTCGAGCGGCTTTAATTCAAAGATAATGGAACGCGAAATCAGCGCCCCGTTGACCTCGAAATACGGGTTTTCCGTCGTCGCGCCAATCAGAACGAGTGTGCCATCCTCCACAAACGGAAGCAGATAATCCTGTTGCCCCTTGTTGAAGCGGTGGATCTCGTCGACAAAAAGAATCGTCTTTTTGCCGTACATGCCGATCCGCTGCTGCGCTTCTTTTACGACTTCTTCCATATCCTTTTTGCCGGCTGTCGTGGCATTCAGCTGGGTAAACTCTGCGCTTGTCGTGTTGGCGATGACGCGGGCAAGCGTCGTTTTTCCCGTTCCCGGAGGGCCGTAGAAAATGACGGAGCCGAGTTTATCCGCCTTGATCGCACGGTACAACAGCTTTCCAGGGCCGATGATGTGCTCCTGTCCAACCACCTCGTCCAGCGTTGTCGGGCGCATGCGCGATGCGAGGGGGGACTCTTTTTCCATTGTGGTTTCTTTCATATAATCAAACAAATCCATGTATTTTTCACCCCATTTTTCTTTCTGCCATTTATCTTATCACATTTTGGCGGGTATCCTCAACCCCTTAATCTCGGATTCTCCGCAACTATGTTCGATGGAATCCGCGGAAGCTATTCTTCAATCAGCTCACGCACCGTCACAAACGTGTATCCCTCTTCTTTTAATTCTTTTACGATCCGCCGCAGCGCTTCCACCGTCGCGCGGTAGCCGTCATGCATGAGAATAATGCTGCCATCCTTCACATTCGGAAGCACCTCGCTGCAGATCGACGCGGTGTTCTGGCTCTCCCAGTCGCGGGAATCCACATCCCAGAGTACCGGGATCATCGTCACTGCAAGGTCCAGCCCCTCTCTCCATTCCCCGAACGGCGGACGGATATAGACGGGATATTCCCCTGTGATCTCGTAGATTGCATTGCTTGTTTTCACGACCTCCTCCCTCGCTTCCTCTTCTGATACTTTCGTAAGCTGAACATGATGAAATGTATGATTTCCGATCAGATGGCCTTCCGCATGCATCCGGCGGACGATTTCTTCGTTTCCGGCAAGACACTGCCCCTGCAGAAAAAACGTTGCCGGAATTTCATTTTCTTTTAAAATTTCAAGCACCTCCGGCGTATAGCACGCATTCGGCCCGTCATCAAATGTCAGCGCCGCACGGCGGGGCACACTTTTTTCTGCTTCCGCCGCTGTCTCTTTCGCGCCTTCTCTTTCACACCGTGCCAGCTCTGCAAACAGAATAGCCGCCATTATCACAGCCAGAAGCGGCAGAGGAACGTGCCGCACTTTTCGGAATCTCCGCATGGTCTGCCCTTCGCACTTTCTTCTGCATTCTCTGTATTATATGAAAAACAGGAGAAAAGATGCCGCACCCGGCGGTTCTTTTCTCCTGTTTTTGTTCTTTATGTATCCTGCACCTGAAGAATATGCGTACCGGACGCAGTATCCTGGTAAACGATATCTCCGATGGACTGCAGCAGCGATTCGTTCAGCGCATCGCCGTATTTCTCCTTTTCTTTGCTTCCCACAAAAATGCAGGTCACATGATACTGCTCCAGCAGGCGCAGCACTTCATTCGTATCGGTCGAGGTGTACATCTGTTTCACATCCTCGGCGCGGACATTTAAGTCTGCGGGATCCCCTCTCCAGAGCCATTCATGGACATACCATCCAAGCACGGTCGGAAGACCGGTCATTGCGGAAACGCGCTCGTAATCGCTGTAGCTGTCGCCGTTCGCCTCAAGCACAACCGGCTGTCCTTCTATTGTTTCATCCAGCCAGCGGATGGCACCTGCGTCCTCGGAAAAGACATTTTCCAGATACGCTGTCGCATCGAGTCCGCGGTACTCGGACAGATCGAAAACATTTCCGAACCAGGAGTACACGCTCGTTCCAAAATAGCCGAAGGTCCATAAAAGCAGTACCAGCCCGATTCCGCCGAACACCTGCAGAATCCGCTCTTTTTTCCAGAGCAGGAACCGCGTGATGATGTAGCTCATGCAGATACCGAACAGGATAAATGCCTGATACGTCAGCTTGAACATCGTGTTGGAGCGCGCATACGATTCTTCGTAGATATCGCGCACATAGACGAGCTCCGGAATGATGATAAGGCCGATGGCACAGAGGCCTAAAATACCGATCACCATATCGCTCACCGCAATCTCTCTCCAGAAATTACAGAAGGCAGAAACTTTTTTTGGCTTTTCCGCCGTTTCTTTTTCGCCCGGCTCCGGTTTTTTCTCTCCCAGAATCAGGGCAACGGCCTGCTCTTCCACCTCTTCCTGCGTCTTTCCATCGGCAAGTACAATCTGTCCCTGCCTCTCCATGCCCGGAAGATGACAGTTTTTCCGCCATGCCAGCAGAACGGCTGCGATAAACAGCACAACGAGCACCGTCGGAAGGCCCCAGAGAATCGCCAGCTGATACAGCATCGAATGGTGCTTGGCAATGCCGACACCGGAAACCATCGTCTCAAACTTCATTGTAAACGGAAGGGCGACAATCGTTCCAATTGCAAAAACTTCTGCAGCCTGCAGGAGAACCGTTCCGATCGTCTCTTTCGCCCGCGCATGATACCGGTACAGCGCACCGTACAGCGCAAAACCTGCAATCACGACGAAATAGATAGCAAAATCCCAGTAGTTGGACCAGTGGAACACACCGATCAGAAAGCCCGCCGCGATGATCTGCGGCTGAAGCAGAACGTCTTTTAACGACCATTTCCACTCTTTTTCCGGATCACGGCAGGTATTTTTCACGTAGGAATATAAAAGGCCCAGCACCAGCAGGACGAACATGACATTCACCACATGGGCATGCAGGTCGCCGAGCACAAAGGAATACGATGGAAACTCATGAATCGTGCGGTCATTTTCCACAAGCGGGTCATACCCGATATAGCGGGTCGAACTCGGGAACCAGTAAGCCGATTCGTTCAGTCCCAGCCACTGGCGGATGCAGCCGTAAATCACATAGTGCATATTTCCGGCAAGGGAAACGGCGCCTCCCGAAAGAAGACCGCCAAGCACCGGTGCAATCTGGCTTTTATTGCCGCCCTCTTTCCGGATGCGGTGGCACGCACGCGACTCTGCCAGATGGTAGGTGATCGAAAACGGCAGAACAAACGCGAACGATGCCACCATCGTACGCATCAGATGGTACGTCTGCTTTACATCCGTGAAGGTAATCTTCGTCAGAAATACGGCATAGAACTGGCCGCCGTAATAGTAGTTAATACCGCTTCCGCTGTACCAGAGATCCTCTGCCGGAACGGCGGTGCTGCGCATCATGGCCTTCATAAAACCATAATCCATGAATTTTTCGGTTCCGTGTGCCTCCGGGTGAAAGCCCGCAAGGTAGGTCCAGAGAAGGAAAAAGGCGAAAAACAACACTTCTTCCATCATCAGGAAGTCGATTTCCGGCGCATGGACGCGTACCTTAAAACATCCGAAAATCCAAGAAGCCAGGATCAGTACGCCGACTGTGATCAGGCAGACCGGTGCGGTAAACGGAACCAGTCCGAAGCTTCCAAGAGCAAATACAGCAAAACCGGAAACAACGATGCCAAGCACTTTAGAAAACATCCATCCTCGGTCATGAAACCGCGGAAACAGCGCTGCGGCAGCCGGATAAAATCCAATACCGAGCACCAGGGTCATAAGCCACCACTTCAGGAACGAAACGTTGTCCGTTCCAAGAAGCGGCGTTGTGGCCAGCACAAGCAACACCAGCAGAATGCCGGAAACTGTCGTCTTTTTGCTCATCTTTAATTATCTTCCTCTGTCATTGTGTAGACATGACGTTTTCTTGCCATCTCATCGCTTGCAAGATACTCGTCGTAGGTGGTCATCTTATCGATCAGCGCGCCGTTCGGAAGGATCTCCATGATACGGTTTGCTGTGGTCTGTACAAACTGATGGTCGTGGCAGGTGAACAGCAGCACGCCCGGGAATTTGATCAGACCGTTGTTCAGTGCAGTGATGGACTCCATATCCAGATGGTTGGTCGGCTCGTCAAGAACGAGAACGTTTGCACCGGAGATCATCATCTTGGAGAGCAGGCAGCGCACTTTCTCTCCTCCGGAAAGGACTCTGACACGTTTCACGCCGTCCTCACCGGCAAACAGCATACGTCCTAAGAATCCGCGGACATAGGTCACATCCTTAACCGGAGAGTACTGGGTCAGCCAGTCTACGATCGTGTCGTCGTTATCGAACTCTTTCGAATTGTCCTTCGGGAAATATGCCTGGGAAGTGGTAACACCCCATTTATAATTTCCTTCATCCGGTTCCATTTCACCGACCAGGATCTTAAACAGAGTAGTGATTGCCTGTTCGTTGGCACCGACGAAAGCTACCTTGTCATCATGTCCGAGTGTGAAAGAAATGTTATCCAGAACTTTTACACCGTCGATGGTCTTGGAAAGGTTCTCTACCATAAGGACCTCATTACCGATCTCGCGGTTTGGACGGAAGTCGATGTATGGGTATTTACGGCTGGACGGACGGATCTCGTCGAGCTGAATCTTTTCCAGGGCACGCTTTCTGGAAGTCGCCTGCTTGGATTTGGAAGCATTCGCGGAGAAACGGGAGATGAATTCCTGCAGCTCCTTGATCTTCTCCTCTTTTTTCTTGTTGGCTTCCTTCATCTGCTTTACGAGAAGCTGGCTGGACTCATACCAGAAATCATAGTTGCCGGCGTAGAGCTGGATCTTTCCGTAGTCGATATCTGCAATGTTTGTGCAGACTTTGTTTAAGAAGTAGCGGTCGTGGGAAACAACGATGACCGTGTTCTCAAAGTTGATTAAGAATTCTTCTAACCAGCTGATCGCATCGAGATCCAGATGGTTGGTCGGCTCATCCAAAAGAAGAATGTCCGGGTTGCCGAAGAGCGCCTGTGCAAGGAGAACCTTGACCTTTAAGGCACTTGGCATATCCGCCATGAGTGTGTAGTGATCCTCCGTCGGGATGCCAAGACCATTTAACATGGTGGCTGCATCGGACTCGGCATTCCAGCCGTCCATATCTGCGAACTCCGCTTCAAGTTCGCTGGCGCGGATACCGTCCTCGTCCGTGAAATCCTCTTTCATGTAGATCGCGTCTTTTTCTTTCATGATATCGTAGAGACGCTTGTTGCCCATGATAACGGTATCGAGTACCGTGTACTCGTCATATTTAAAATGATCCTGCTGCAAAAAGGAAAGACGCTGACCCGGCGTGATGATAACTTCTCCGCTCGTCGGTTCAAGCTGGCCGGACAGAATCTTGAGGAACGTAGATTTTCCGGCGCCGTTTGCACCGATCAGACCGTAGCAGCAGCCCTCTGTGAATTTGATGTTGACATCTTCAAAGAGAGCTTTTTTTCCGATTCGTAAAGTGATGTTGCTTGTACTGATCATATTTATGTTCTCCTAACTTTTCTTGTAAATCACCTGCTTTTATTGCACCAATTCGTATCATACTAAAAAATACGGAGAAATGCAACCGGAACTTCTTATTAAAAAGGGCTTTCACGCTGTGACAAATTGTTTGGATTTCGTTAAAAATTTGATATAATGTACGGGAAGGCAATCGGAGTTATCTTAAGTATGACAGAGGAAATTGCATCTCAGGAGATTGATTTTATGGAGTATGGGGATACGCAAATAAATACAATAGACATGGAGCGGGGGCAGAGAAAAGATCTGATCGGCAAGATGCCGGTCGGAATAGCGGTAGTCCGCGGCGGGAATGAGCTGTATATTGAGATGGTGAACCGGGAATTTTTGCATGCAGAGGGGTATGACAGGGAGGAACTGACCGGAAATACGCCGTTTGTGGAGTATTTGTACCGGGACGATACCGGTGTGTTCGAGGATGCCATCGAAGTGTGCCGGGAACTAAGAACCACGGAGGAGATTGAACTGCGCATCCGTACGAAGAGCGGCGGCGTCTGCTGGGAACTGATGCGGTGCAGACTGTATTATTACCGGGACGCGGTACCTTACTATATCCTGGCAAGCTGGAACATAGACAAGCGGAAGAATCTGGAGGAAGAACTGCGCCTGATGGAGGAGCAGTACAGCATGTTAGAAGAGGTCACCGATGAATTCCCGCTAGAGTACGACGTTGCACAGCGGCGTTTCAGGGTGCCGCGCAAATATCGCGGGAACGGGCAGCCGGGAACGGCAGGGCGCAGATATATGGATTATGAGGAGATGCTCGCGGATATCTGCGAGGAGGATCGTGCCGCGTATGCCAGGGTGCTGGAGGCAGCCAGCAGGGATGTGCGGACAGGAAGTATTGATTACCGGATGAATGTGGCGGCTGCCGGGGAGGAACCTGTATATGTGTGGTACCGGACGATTTACCGGAGCATTGTCGGGGACAACGGACAGATTATCCGCATCATCGGACGCAGCTACGATGTCAGCTCCGACCGCAGGATTCAGGAGGAACTGTCGGAGGAGGCGAAGCGCGACCCGCTGACAAGGCTTTATAATAAGGTGGCGGCATCCGGAGAGGTAGAACGGATTTTAAAAAGTGAGCCGGAAAAACAGCATGTGCTGTTCCTGATCGATATTGATAATTTTAAGCGGATCAACGATACATTCGGGCATACCGTCGGAGATACGGTAATTACTGATATTGCCGGCGTGCTGCAAAGCCAGTTTCAGGAGACAGATGTCACCGCAAGAGTCGGAGGAGATGAATTTCTGGCGCTGATGCGGGATGTGGCTCCAAAGGAGGCAGAAGCGTGCGCCGCGGCGCTGGGCCGGGAAGCCAGAAAAAAGCTGATCGGCGACGACGCCATCGTTGAGGTGACGCTCAGCATCGGCATGGCAGTATACGGCGAGGATGGAAGAGATTATGAGACCCTGTTTGCGATGGCTGACCGGGCGATGTATGCCACGAAGCGGGAAGGAAAAGACCACTATTCGTTTGCGGGCAAAAAGCAGCAAGAGGGAGCAGAGCGGGAGCGCAGGCGCGACAGGATTGAATATGCTCCGGAAAGCGGGCAGAAGGTGGATAAAGAGTTCCTGAATTTTGCGTTCAGCCTTCTCTCGCATGCGAAAGATATCAACGGATCTTTGAACGTGCTGATCGAACAGATTGGGAAAAAATACGGGCTGGGCTTTGCCATGGTGTTTGAGTACCGGGAAGAACAGCAGGAAATGGTGTTGATGAATTACTGGAACCGAGATGGCAGCCGGGTGGAACAACAGGTATTCCCACAATCGGTTACAGTGTTCCGGGAGGCGGAAATCGGGCGTTTTGTCTCGACGCCAACGGAAGATATATTAACGGAGGTTCCCCAGTTGGGGGCGGAGAAATATCATGGAACTTCCATCAAAAACTGTGGAAATGTAAAGTTTGAATTTTCCGGTAACAGAAGTGGCTGCCTGTGTGTGGGAAGCAGCAGTGCAGAGGGATTTTCCAAAGAGGAAGCAGGGATGCTCAGTGAACTCGCGCGGGTGGTTGCTGTATTTGTCTCCCTTCGCAGCAGACAGAGCGATGACCAGGCAGAGATACGGCATCTGCAGAATCAGGATATGCTGACGGAACTGTATAATCTGGACACATTCCGCAGGCTGATCCGGAAAAAATTAAAGAGCGGTGGGCTTGCGCAGGATGAGAACATGGTGTACGCGCTGGTAAATCTGGACGTGAACAACTTTGCCTATGTAAATGAAAATTATGGACAGGAGGCCGGCGACAGTATTCTGCAGGAGCTTGCAGCGTTAATCCGCAGCGAGTCCCATGTCGTGGAGGCCTGTAGAATGTATTCGGATTATTTCATTGAGCTGGTCAGAGGAACGGACAAAAAGAACATTCTGGGGCTTGTGGAGAGAGAGGATCAGATGTTTGGCGAACAGTTAAAGATCCGCTATCCGGCGGGAGCCATGCAGCTTTCGGCTGGAATCTGCTTTATCGATGACGGGGAAGAGACGTTTGAGAAGATACTGGAGGGAGCCAATCTGGCACGAAAGCTTGCCAAGGAGCAGAATGTGGGAGCGGTCGTTTACCGGGATGACATGAGGAAAAAACGTGATGAGGGAATCCGGATTACCGGAAGATTTTACGCGGCACTGCAGCGGGGCGAGTTCGAGGTATATTTACAGCCGAAGTTCCTGCTCCGCGAGGAGCGGGTCTACGGCGCCGAGGCGCTTGCACGCTGGCGTCTGGAATCCGGCGAGATTCTGTCTCCCGCACGGTTTATCCCTGCACTGGAAAATATAGGCTATATCGTGGATCTGGATTTTTATATTCTGGAACAGCTGCTTCGGGCAATGCGCCGCTGGAGGGATTCCGGAAGAGAACTGTTTACGATCTCCACCAATTTTTCCAGGAGAAATTTTGAGAACGGCGGCGACGATTTTATCGAACGCCTGCAGAATACCCTGCAGCGGTACGGGATTGATCCGTGCTACATAGAGATCGAGGTGACGGAGAGTGTGATTGTGGAGAAGTTAGACAGCTTAAAGGCGTGTCTTACCAGACTTGGCAAACTCGGCTACCGCATCGCCATCGATGATTTTGGAACCGGCTACTCGTCGCTGAGCGTGCTGTTGGAAATCCCGGCGAATGTAGTGAAGATCGACAAGAGCTTTACCGACAAAATCCACCAGAACGGACAGAGTGCTTTTGTTTATCAGATGGGGCAGTTCATCCAGTCGGCAAAGGAGGAGG
>OIDF01001207.1_pt1 | contig 11293 bp, 10 predicted proteins | sample 1581411 | NCBI WGS metagenome assembly OIDF01 (sample SAMEA3882515, study PRJEB24775) | human gut metagenome | biome: human-associated habitat; feature: intestine environment; material: feces | place: Netherlands | collected 2009/2010
AATGGCCGAGCGATATTCTTTTATATTCAATCGATTTTATCGGACAGCAATAATATTCAATCGATTTTATCGGACAGCAATAAAAAATTATTTGCTCCCTGCTGTTATTTTAAGCAGAAAATCAGCAAAAGCCAATGCTGATTTTTTCCGGTAACTACCTTGAGGCCAGAATAAAAATCCACGTGATGTTAAATGGTCATTGCAGAGAATGGGTATTTGTACCAGTCCGGCTTCTCCGCGTACAGCTGCCTGTGTCAGTATGGTTGCCCATTGTCCACTTTTCAGTGCGTGAATAATTGTATGGACGTCGTCCATTTCTACACCTACAGTCAGTTCCAATTGATGTTTACGACAGAGTTCTTCGATTTTCTTTCTTGTCGCAAATCCTCGTTCGGGCAGTATCAGAGGAGTTTCTGAAAGTCGTTTCAGCGTAATGGAAGATAAGCCTGCCAGAGGATGAGAACTGTGGACAATGAACTGTAGACGAGAAGAAAAAAGTGGAATTGTTTCAAAATCATCGGTGAGATCTTCAGGCTTAAACGACAATACAAAATCAAGGCCACTTCCATCCAGTTGCTTCAAAAGTTCTTCGGAAGTTGCAAAAGTTATTTCGACTTTAATTTTGGGATAGGCCCGATTGAAAAGTTGTAATGCTGCTATCAGCAAGGGACTCATGCTGTAAGTTACGCCTATGTGAAGCACTCCGGTTTCGATACCTTTCAAATCACGGATAATTTGTTTCCCGTCTTCAGCATCGTAGATAGCTCGTGCAGCATAAGGCAAGAAAGCTTGTCCGGCTTCAGTTGGTACGATACGTTTGCCGATACGGTCGAAAAGCAGAACATCCAGTTCTTCCTCCAACTGCTTGATTTGCTGGGAAAGTGTACTTTGGGAGATATGCAATATGCGTGCAGCTTCCGAGAAATTCTGCCGTTCACACGCTTCTTTGAAGTACTTCAGTTGTCGCAATTCCATGCATTAATCGTTTTTATCTATAAGACTTATCGGAAAAAAGAATTTTGCAAATATATACAAATAATTTTCATTCCTCTATCTTTATACAAAACAAAAACAAACAAGATGAAAAAGATAATTGGTTCTGATTGGGGGTATTCGATTACTATCTTATCGATGATGAGGAGTTTGAAAGTGGATAAACGAAAAACTTTATATATCGAGTTACTATGAAAGCTGTCGTTTTGTATTATAGTCACAAAGGAAAGACTGCCGGATATGCCCGTGAAATAGCAATGTATCTCTGGTCGAAAGGTCTGAATGTCAGCCTGAGTTCTGTATCTGATGCTGTTCCGGAAAAACTGTCAGACTGTGATTTCCTTGTTTCCGGATGCTGGACCTGTGGATGGTTTGTGGTTGGACAGCACCCCCACAAGCGCTGGAAGGCTTTCAGCCGGCGAATTCGTGGACTTGTAAAAGCAGAACGTACGCTTTTCTTTACCACTTATAAGTTTCGGACGGGTAGCATGTATACTTGTATGAAGCGTACGATGGGTATTCCTGCCTCGTGTTCAGTCCCTTTCTTAAAATCCCGCACTGGATTTCTGACGGAATCGGATAAAAAACAATTGGACCAGTTTATCGCTATGTATTCTATTCATTAACTATTTTATAATGTAATATTGTATGGAAAATAAAAAACTTACAACTGCTTCAGGTGCGCCTGTAGCCGACAATCACAATGTTGCCACCGCTGGACGCCGTGGGCCGATGCTTTTACAGGATGTCTGGTTTCTGGAGAAACTGGCTCATTTCGATCGCGAAGTGATTCCAGAACGACGTATGCATGCCAAAGGTTCAGGAGCCTTCGGTAAGTTTACTGTAACTCATGATATTACTCCGTATACCAAAGCTGCTATCTTTTCTGAGATCGGAAAAGAAACAGAAGTTTTTGTCCGTTTTTCTACGGTAGCGGGCGAGCGCGGAGCCGCCGATGCAGAACGTGATATTCGCGGATTTGCCATTAAATTTTATACTGAAGAGGGAAACTGGGATTTGGTAGGAAATAATACACCGGTATTCTTTTTGCGCGATCCGCTGAAGTTCCCGGATTTGAACCATGCGGTGAAGCGTGATCCGCGTACCAACATGCGTAGTGCCCGCAATAACTGGGATTTCTGGACATTGTTGCCCGAAGCACTTCATCAGGTTACCATTACGATGAGCGACCGAGGCATTCCGGCTTCCTACCGTCATATGCACGGTTATGGCAGTCATACGTTTTCATTTATCAATGCTGAAGGAAAACGTACCTGGGTGAAGTTCCATCTGCACACACAGCAAGGTATCAAAAATCTGACCGATCAGGAAGCAGAAGCTATCATAGCCAAAGACCGCGAAAGCCATCAGCGGGATTTGTATGAAAGCATTGAAAGGGGAGATTTCCCTCGCTGGACAATGTACATCCAGTTGATGACTGAGGAACAAGCCAAAGAGTGTCCTTTCAATCCGTTCGATCTTACTAAAGTATGGTCACAGAAACAATATCCGCTGATTGAAGTGGGTGTGCTGGAATTGAACCGTAATCCTGAAAACTATTTTGCAGATGTTGAACAGGCTGCATTTAATCCGGCAAATGTCGTTCCGGGTATCAGCTTCTCACCCGACCGTATGCTTCAAGGTCGCCTCTTCTCTTATGGCGATACCCAGCGCTACCGTTTGGGAGTAAATCACCATCAGATTCCGGTAAACCGCAGCCGTTGCCCGTTCCTGAATATGTATCATCGGGATGGACAGATGCGTGTCGATGGCAACCATGGCTCTACATTAGGTTACGAGCCCAACAGTTACGGCGAATGGCAGCATCAGACAGAATACAAGGAACCTCCTTTGGAACTTGATGGAGCTGCATATCAGTGGGAGTATCGTGAAGATGACTCCGATTATTTCTCTCAAGCTGGCGATTTGTTCCGTTTGATGACTCCGGCCCAGCAACAAGTTTTGTTTGAGAATACAGCAAGAGCTATGGGAGATATTCCTGAAGAAATAAAACTGCGTCATATCCGTAATTGTATGAAAGCTGATGCAAACTATGGTAAGGGAATAGCAGAGGCATTGGGTATATCTCTGACACATCCGGGGCTGGCAGAAGCTTGACCGGCTTTCGCACAAAAAATAAATGAGGCAGATTCTCGTAATGAGATGTAAAATGCCTTAAGTTATTGTAGATTATAGCAAAAGAATCCCTCTGTTACAACCTTGATTCATGACTGTATAAGGTAAGAACAGGGGGATTTTATCTTTTCACTGAGGTGAAGAGAATGTTTCACAGAAGTGAATATATCGTTTCACTTTGGTGAGGCGATGTGACCACGTTGGTGAAACTTACAGGATAAACCGATATTTCATAAATAACGCGTTATTTTTTGCGAATACTTTCACAAAATTCGGATGGCGTAATCCCGACTCGTTTCTTAAACATCCGGCTCAAATGCTGTGGGTATTCGAATCCCAGTTCATCTGCTGCCTGAGTGATACTTGCTCCGGCTGCAAGAACACTTTTAACTCGCTGGATGATGTATTGATGAATGTAATTGCTTGCTGTATCTCCAGTTGCCTTTTTTATTAAATCTCCGAAGTAATTGGCTGACATACAGAGCTTGTCGGCACAGTATTGGACCGTAGGCAAACCACGTGTCAGCTGTATTTTTTCTTCGTAATAATCGCTTAACAAATTATCGAACTTCATGAGGATATCCGAGTTTTCCAATGTTCTGGTAGCAAACTGACGGTTATAAAAACGCTGACAAAAATTCAAGACCAGTTCGATATATCCTACTATAATCGCATTTTGGAATTCATCATGCTTGTTCTGAAGCTCATTCCTTATTTGCTGCATGAGTGAAACAAAGATATCATGTTCTTCATCCGTCATGTGCAAAGCTTCATTCACTCGATAATCAAAAAAAGAGTAATGCTTTATCTTTTTATCCAGTGGTGTGCCATGTAATAAATCGGGGTGAAATAGCAATGCCCATCCGGTAAGCATCACTTGCTCTCCATTGTCCTCTTTTCCTCCAATTTGTCCGGGAGCAACACAGATTACCGTTCCACTTTTATAGTCATATTTACCACAGCCATATGCCAGATCTATGTCTGCTTTATCGTGAAAAAAGATTCCGTAGACGCTGTAATTATTCAGACTATGCCGTATGGGAGAAACTTCTGCATATTCGATGACGCTGACCAGCGGGTGCTGGGCGGTATGTCCCAAGTAGCGACTGTAGTCGCTTACGCTTTTTATTTTCATAATCTTGCTCATAGTCAGGCCTCTGCGGGTTTATGTACATTCAAATCTTTTCATGCAAAAATATATGATTCCAACGAATTATCGAATAGCACTAAGTAAAAATCAGTAAAAACGATACGAAGTCCCTTTTTATTGTTACGTTCCCTTTTATGTGACTTTGTAATTTTGTCATAGTGAAGCATCACTCTTGTGGATAGAAGTTTTGGTGGTTATCATTTAAAAAAACGCAGATTATGAATAGAAGAGATTTTTTGAAAATGTCATCGTTGGCAACAATGTCGGCAGTGGGCATGTGGACTGGGATAACAGAGACTTTTGCACATGCTCCTGAGCAGAAAGAAAAATACCGTTCGTATAACACTGGCCTGGCCAGTTCCATGGAATATCGTAAACTTGGTGCTTTGGACGTTTCAGCTATCGGCCTTGGTTGCCTGCCTATGGTTGGCTATTATGGGGGAAAATATGATAAACATGAAATGATAGCTTTAATTCGCAGGGCATACGATGAAGGGGTAACTTTCTTTGATACAGCCGAAGTGTACGGACCACATACCAGCGAAGAATGGGTAGGTGAAGCTGTCGCACCCTTTCGGAATAAAATAAAAATTGGTACAAAATTCGGCTTCGGGGTAGAAGAAGGAAAACCTACTGCATTGAACAGCCGTCCCGATCATATCCGCCGTGCGGTGGAGGGATCATTAAAGCGTCTTCGTACCGATCATATTGATCTTTTGTACCAGCATCGTGTTGATCCGAATGTACCGGTAGAAGAAGTTGCCGGAGTAGTAAAAGAGCTGATACTTGAAGGAAAAGTGTTACATTGGGGAATGTCTGAAGCAAGTGCACGTTCTATCCGTAGGGCACATGCTGTTTGTCCACTTTCTGCTGTACAGAGTGAATATGCTATTTGGTGGCGTGAACCAGAAACAAAAATATTTCCTACATTGGAAGAGCTGGGCATCGGGTTTGTACCTTATTGCCCCTTAGGGCGCGCATTTCTGACAGGAGTTATTCATGCAGACAGCACTTTCTCGCGAAATGACCGTCGGTGGAACTTACCCCAGTTTCAGCCAGAAGCCCTGGAGCATAATATGCCTTTAGTATATCTAGTACAACAATGGGCTGAACGTAAAGGAATCACTCCTGCACAATTTGCGCTTGTCTGGATGCTTTCACGCAAGCCGTGGATTGCACCGATTCCCGGGACAACTAATCCTCAGCATCTGGATGATTTTCTAGGTGCAGGGAAAATACGCCTTTCAGCATGGGAAATGGAGGAATTCGACCGTGATTATGCCAAGATAGATTTGATGGGACATCGTGCCGATCCGTTTACAGAAAGTCAGATTGATAAATAACGATAAAATGAATAAGTTCCTATTGCCAATATTACTGTCTGGAATTTTATGCTCATGTACTTGTACCAAGTTGCCAATGGCTGCTGATGGCATTGTGCGATTGTCAAAAATAGAAGTCTATCCGGAATATCTTGAAGAGTATTTGGAATATGCAATCAGGGTGGGAGAGATATCATTACGTACTGAACCTGGTGTACTGACAATGTATGCGGTCAGTGAAAAAGAAAATCCCTGCATTGTGACAATTTTAGAAACTTATGCCAGTCAGGCAGCATACCAGGCTCATATTTCATCAGCTCATTTTCAGGAATATAAGCAAAAAACACTGCATATGGTTAAGAGTCTGGTTTTATCTGATCAGACTCCTCTTAATCCGAGAAACCAAATTGTAAATTATATACAATAGCAATTGCTCGTAAAATTATTTCGTATTGAATCAGACAGGCAATAAAAGTAGGAATCCCGTTCTGATTGTGAGCTTGCGGCTCTCTAGGGATTCCTGCTATATTGCTTATACTATTTTCTTTTGAAGTTCATAATATGAAATGCTCTATACCCGAGAAGCAAGACTGCACAAGTAAATCCTATAGGGTATGACATCCAAATACCGGCTATTCCTTTGCCTAAAAAGAATGCGATACTGTATCCCGAAGGAATGGCTACGATAAAATAAGAGATAAACGATATAATCATTATGGAAGTCACATCGCTTAGTCCTCTCAGAGCGTTTGCAAGAACGATCTGTATACTGTCACCAAATTGATATGCTATCAGTATCGGTATCAGTATAGCTACAATTTCTGACACCGATTCATCATCTGTAAACAAATTGCCTATCGTATCACAGCAGCATAATAATATAATGCTAAGTGTGATAGAGGTGATAATAGCCAAAATTACTCCAGCAGCAGTTACATGACGTACTTTCTCCCAATCTTGCAGTCCTTTAAACATACTTGTACGAATGGCAACGGCTGAACCTAATCCTAGATAGATTGTAAAACTTACCGTAGAAATAGCAATAGCGACTTGGTGTGCGGCAAGTTCCATTCCACCTAACCATCCTATCATGATTGTTGTGATACAGAATGTTGCAGCTTCTATTCCCTGCTGGAATGCGATAGGCCATCCAATAAGGTTCAATCTTTTCCAGTATGCTTTTCTAAAAGGAGTTACCAGGAATCCCTTTCTGAATGGCAGATATTTTTTCTGTTTCACAAATACTGCAATAAAAAGTAATAACATTATAATTCGTGAGAGAAGTGTACTGATACCTGCCCCCAAAAGTCCGAGTTCTGGAAGACCGAATTTTCCGTAGATAAGTATATAGTTTCCTGCTATATTCATTGCATTTCCAATCGTAAGAATCCACATTGAAATGGAAGCATCCATAATTCCCTCTACAAATTGTCTGAATGAATTGGCTAGCATTACGAAAAGAACAGAACACATCAATACAATATAATATGGTTTAATGAGTGGCATCAGTTCATCCGGTTGCTTCAGTAATTCTATGTTAGTATATATGAGGAGCAGGACGATGAGTATGCTTATTGTTGTTGTAAAGTTTGCCATGAGGCTGTTTTTCAACCATCCGCCTATTGCAATTCGTTTGTTTACGGCTATATTCTCACCAATTATAGGTGTGTAATTGAAAGAAAAGCCTGTGCCTAATATGATAAATGCATTTATTACATTGTTGACAAATGAAGCTGCCGCCAGCTCTTCCGTACTATGCTGTCCTACCATAACAGTATCTGCCAATCCAGTTATAATGTTTCCCAGCTGGCCGATAATGATAGGTAATCCTAAAAGCAATAATGATTTGATGTGGTATATATATTCTGTACGTTTGATTGATCTCATTAGTTCTTTTATTTATTTTAAATGGTACATAACAAATAGCCCTTTTTATTGACTGAAAAAGGGTGAGAAATCATTCCCTTAGCACACATCGTGTTATGGAAATAATTAGAATTTTACTTGAAAATAAAAAAGAGTCTTTTAAAGGATAAATTAAATAATGTTTTCCCGTTCTGCAAAAGACTTTAAAAGAACCATTGCAGAAGGTTAGGACCACGAGTTGTCCATGTGATGAACAGAATATGGTTGATTTTGTTTCGATTAATTTTATACAAAATATCACTAGTGTCCACTAAAAATTAGAGGACGAGTTAAAAATTATAATTACTAAATAAATTTGGTCCATCAAGACCGCTTTGTTCTTTGACATCATTGAATTTAGTTTTGCTGAAGAGATCCCTTAATGGAGTCTTGTCCGTAAGAGAAATGCCAAGAATTTGTAGAACCTCGTATGTCGATCTGTCCAGTTTCATATCATGTTGCATGATAGCTACAAGACAGTAGGCAATGATTGCTGAGTAGACTTGTATCTTTACAGCGTTCTCGGAAGTACCCCAAAATTTCTTTATTTTAAGGTGTTGCTTGAGCCATTTAAAGAACAGTTCCACTTGCCAACGATTCTTGTAAAGTTCCGCGACCTGTAAGGCTTGAATATGTTTTGCATTTGTAAGATAAATGAACTCCCTTTCGTCTTCTTCATCCCAAAACCTCACCAAACGAATCGTTTCAGGGTATGATTTTTGGGTATAGAAACCGGTAAGTTCAATCTCACAGTCGGACTGTATATTCTTAGGTAAACGTCGTTTCTATTTGAGTACTTTCGCCTTAATATTTGTTTTAGCCCGTACAACAAAAAACGAATCCATCATATGTATCTTATAGAGACGATGATAATCGTTATATGCACGGTCGAAAACATAGAAAGAGCTAGACTCATAAGGTATTACATCCATTGCCTTGACATCGTTTATCTTTGCTTCGGTTATATGGATAAAGGCAGGTACTTGAGTCTCTACATCATACAACGTATGGATTTTGATACCTCCCTTATGTGTACGAAAGTTTGCCTAAGGAAACAGTTTCAGACACAAGTCAATCGTTGTAGAATCGAAGGCATATACATTTCCGTTTAGTTTGAATATGTCATTTATTCTTTTCTTTCTGGCCTCGCTTATCATATAGAATGCGAAGTCCTCAAAGATACGGTAGTCCCGGTTCTCATTTGCTTTTGCAAGGTTACTCCGAGTGACATGTTTCCCAACCCCAAGATGGTAGCATTTCTCTTGATGTGCATTCAGCGCAACAATCAGATCACGAAGACTTTCGCGGTTACACAATTGTCCGAATATCAAAGTAAGAAGTTGATTCCAGCAAGTAAAATGCTTAACATACTTGTTGCCATCATACTTCTTTACGATACGGAGAAACTTGTAGTTGTCTAAAAACTCAACCATTTGGGCGAAAACGTATTTGTCTTTATTCATATACAGCCTAAGTTAAGGCTGCAAAGTTATGATTTCAAATCGTTGCGCAAGAAAATCTCTTGTAACAAACTGTAATTCAATTATTTCAAAGAACTATTTGCGATTTTTAGTGGACAGTAATGTATTGGTCTCAAAACTAAAGATAAGGAAGGGAAAGATATAGGAGGTAGGATTGATATTTATATATCTGACAATACCAATCATATAGCTATTGAAAATAAAATATATGCAACAGATCAGGAAAACCAACTTCTACGTTATCATAACTATCTGGAGTCGATTGCGGGGGAAAATAAGCTGTTGTTGTATTTGTCGTTATATGGTGAAATAAATGACCTAGAAAAAACTACAGGAAATAATCAGATAAAAGAAGGTGAAGATTTCTTTACAATATCCTATTCTGAATTTATTTTGAATTGGTTGGAAGAATGTAGAACTAAAGCGATAGATAAACCTCTGATACGCGAAGGTATAACACATTATAGGAACTTAATTAAAATATTGACACATCAGATGGAAAATGAAAAGAATGATTTGATAAAACTTATCAAAGATAATCCAAAGTATATTTGTTTTTTGCCGAAATATAAGGATGCTATTAAAGAGGTTGAAATAAGCTTATATACCGATTTTTGGACAAAGTTGGAAAATGCTATTCAAAATCAAGGTTATCCGATTGTAAAAGAATCATTTGATGGCTATAAATATGCTTTGGATAAGAATTACCTACGTAAATATTATGAAAGTAATAATTGTAAATATCAGTCTGTAGAATTTGTGGTAGAAGGTTTCGATGAATACCGATTAATGTATAGTGTTCAGGTTGATTGGCGTACATATTATGGAGCTTTGATCAGAGATAATAGTAATAAGATAATTCCCCTCAAAGATGCATATGAGATAGAAAATCCAAAACTCAAGACTATTATATCTCGCATAGACGAAATGATACAGAATTCACAAAATGAATATCATTCTAGCAGTAGTTGGCTATTCTGGAAGCATACAAAGCCCTGTATCAATTTCAGAGATTTGAATGATGGTAATAGTGCATCTCATTTAAGTGATATGAATAAAACGATAGAGCGAATTACCAAAGATATTATTGATGATATAGGCGTAATACGTAAGTATAAATCAAATAAATAATAGAGAAAGATTTTTGAAAAAGATAAAATTTATTTACTAGAAGGAGCGCAATTGGGTAGATGTCGAAATTATACATTTGCGTAGTTTTTGGGAGAGCAATGGCTGTAGTGTTACCAGTTTCAGTGGTAAAACAGAGAATAATTATATAAACGGTTGGAATCTACTCCAACCGTTCTTTTTTCTTTATCGAATCTCTCTTAGCCTCTAGAATATCATTCATAGCCAGATAATATGTGGCCCTTACGGTATTAAAGTCGTTTGAAAGAGCTGTATTCTCTTTTATCCGAATGTGAGGTTTTACACCTTTTCCTTCACGTGGCTGACCTTTAAACGTTTTTTTCGGTTTGCCGAATCCAATACAGAAATAAGTGCCATGTGACGTGCAGAACGTTAGTGGTGTGGTTCCGAAATCACCTGCCGTTTCTTTCCCTACAAGTACAGCACTTCCAGATTCTTTCAGTATACTTGCAAGATGTTCGGCTGCAGAAAAGGTATTGGGACCTGTCATCACATACAGCTTGCCTTTGAATGAATTATCAGACGGAGTAATGAGACTTTCAGCTTGATAAGGCTGCTTCACGAAAAGAGCTGCAATCTTTTCCATATTTTTTACAAGTCCACCAAAGTTGTTCAGCAGATTCAAGATAATACACTGGCAATTCTTGACCTTATTGTATTTGAGAATGAATTCCTCAGTATCTTCATCTGTAAATCCTGATAATGACAAGAGAGTAAAGTATTCTTTCTTATCTTTGGGTGAATCCATGATACGCCTATTCTCTGATTTTCTAGTTTCTTTGTTATATTGGGATATACGTTGCATTCCCTCACTACTCAACTCTACTTTAACTTTAAAAATGGAATCATCTCTGCAAAGGCATAGGTTTCTTACTGTATCAACATAACTTGAAAATACATAATTTGCAGTATGAATATATTTTCCTTCTCTAGTAGATTCTGGGAGGTAATTTTTTATACTGTCTCTCCATGACGAGGCATCAATACCATCAATAGACAAGATTCTATCTCCTTTCTGAAAAGGTAAATCAGTCAGATTGATTGAAACATATAAGGAATCACATCTCCATTCAGCATCCGCTAGGGTAGAATATTTATTATATATCAGATCATTACTGTCCACTAAAAATCGCAAATAGTTCTTTGAAATAATTGAA
>OIDF01001231.1_pt1 | contig 11040 bp, 8 predicted proteins | sample 1581411 | NCBI WGS metagenome assembly OIDF01 (sample SAMEA3882515, study PRJEB24775) | human gut metagenome | biome: human-associated habitat; feature: intestine environment; material: feces | place: Netherlands | collected 2009/2010
GCCAGATCGGCCGGTACATGGATGCATTTGATGCGACGCAGATTCTGTGGGAAATGGAGACGGATATTGAAGAGACAAAAGAGTATTCCGAATTTAAATTTGCCACCGATGATCTGATGGCGCAGGTCATGGAAGCCCGACCGGAGCTTCTCGATAAGGCTTCCGGCTATCTTTGCAGCTATTACGGACTCGGGTCCGTAAAATATACATACAGCGAGGATACGGCGACAAGAAAGCTGATGGTATTCTGGCAATATAAAGGAGAACCGAGTGAATGACGGCATCATCGGCACCGCATGCGTAGGCATCGCGCATCATGGTTTCCGCCTGCGGAGGCCCCATGGTCAGCACGGTCACGGTTCCGCCAAGTTTTTCACGGAGAGAAATTGCAGTTTCGAGTGCAAAAAGATCATATGGATTCGTCCGTGTATCGCCGGACATCCGCTTCATGGCGCCGGTTTCCAGATCGATATCCACTTTCGTGCCGGCCGGCACCTGTTTCATACATACAATTATCTTCATTTCTTTTTCCTCTTGTACTTTTTGACTTTGACGCGTTAAAACACTGTGCTGTTATAGCACGAAAGTATAGGGATGTCGAGAAAAAATATCAAATTTGCCGATGGAGAGGGAAGAAAGAAACCCGGGATTGGACAAAATGCCAAAGGAAAAGGGACAGGAACCTGCGCCGGCGTTAAGGATATCCCCCGTGGGGGCTTGTGAAAACGGCCGATTTTTGGTAGAGTAAAGGAATATTTGAGCGGTTGGAAAACGGCCGCGCCGGTCTGCGGATGAAAACCGGAAAATGGAAGAAAAAAGAAAGAAGCGGAAGATATGGAACAGGAATTATTACAGGAAATTGCCTCCTACTGGGGAACCCGTGCGGAGGGGTATTCTGAGGTCAATGAAAAAGAACTGGCGGGAAGCCAGAGAAAAGCGTGGCTGCATGTATTAGAGGAGCAGTTTCCAGAGAAAAAGAAAGAAGAGATGAAGATTCTCGATATCGGAACCGGCCCGGGATTCTTCCCGATGATTTTGTCGGAGGCAGGTTATACGGTGACGGCTGTTGACTATACGGAGGAGATGCTGGAAAAGGCGAAAGAGAATCTGGGAAAATATACGAAATACGGTCTGGAGCGCGTGACGCTGCAGCGGATGGATGCACAGAATCTGGAGTTTGCGGATGAGACCTTTGATGTTGTCATTTCCAGAAATCTGACCTGGAATCTGGAAAAGCCGGAGCAGGCATACCAAGAGTGGATGCGTGTCCTGAAACCGGGCGGCGTGTTGCTCAATTTTGATGCGAACTGGTACGGTTATCTCTATGACGAGGAGAAAAAAGAAGCGTACGAGGCAGACCGGAAGAAAGTGGAAGAGCAGCAGCTCGACGACCATTATCTGTGCACGGACATTGACCGCATGGAAAACATTGCGCGCCAGGTGCCGCTCTCTGCGATGGAACGGCCGGCGTGGGATACGAAGGTGCTCGAATCCCTCGGCGTCTGTTCCATCCAGACCGATTCCGAAATCTGGAAGCGCGTCTGGAGCGAGGAAGAGAGACTGAACTATGCATCGACACCGATGTTTCTGGTGCGCGCGGAAAAAAGCGCAGAGCAGTCCTTCCAGCTTGGTGATGTGACCGTCCGCCGCGGCGAAAAATATCAGGGGGATATCTCCTTTGCGAATGGGGATATCGTGCTTCCGGGAACGATTATCTGTGGAAAACTTCCGGGAAAAACAATGCTGATCACCGGCGGCGTTCATTCCGGTGAATACGTCGGCATTCAGGCGTGTGTGGAACTGGGAGCGGAGCTTCAGCCGGAAAAAACGGTTGGAACGATCGTGATTTTAAAGGTCTTAAACCGTCCTGCTTTTGAAAATCGTGCGGGCAGTCTCGGACTTTCCGATGGCAAAAACCTGAACCGTGTATTTCCGGGCAATCCAAACGGAACCGAGATGGAGCGGCTGGCGTGGGCCATTACGAAAGAAGTTTATCCGAAGGTGGATTATTATATTGATCTCCACAGCGGCGATGATTTTGAAGCATTGACGCCGTATGTCTATTACGCCGGAAAAGCGGCGCAGGAGGTGACAGAAGTTTCGCGGAAAATGGCGGAGCAGGTGGATGTTCCGTACATGGTGCGTTCCCTGGTGTCATCAGGCGGAGCGTACAACTACGCGGCGTCCAAGGGCATCGCGAGCATCCTCTTAGAGCGCGGCGGCATGGGAGCCTGGACTTCCGAGGAGGTCAATTCCGACAAGCGTGATGTGCGCAATATCTTAAGCAGCCTCGGCATGTATCAGATCCGCCGCGATGTGCGGAACTACGTGCCGATGGAAGTGACGGATGTCTGCTATCAGGCGGCTTCCGAAGACGGCCTCTGGTATCCGGCGGCAAAACCGGGCGATATGGTTGCAGAGGGCGCACTGCTCGGAACGATCCGTGATTATAATGGAAAACTCCGTGAGACGTGCCGTGCCGAGTACACCGGTGTAGTGCTGTACCAGACGGGCAGTCTGCAGGTAACAGAAGGGGGATCTGTCGTTGCTTACGGAAGAATTGTGCGCGAGCCGGAGTACGACGACCGCAAAGAGCAGATTGTCCATTACTGGGAGAAACGGAGCGAGAGCTTTTTAGAGCAGAGACGCTCCGAACTTGCAAACCCGATTGCGAAGCGCTGGATGAAAGAGATTGAAAAACAGATCCCGGCGGGAAGACGGTTAAAGATCCTTGATGTGGGCTGCGGAGCCGGATTTTTCTCGATCCTGCTGGCAAAAGAGGGCCACGAGGTCTTCGGCATCGACCTGACACCGGAGATGATTGAGAATGCAATCCAGCTTGCCGAAGAAGAGAACGCCGACTGCCGCTTCCAGGTCATGGATGCGGAAAACCCGATGTTTGCGGATGAAACATTCGATGTTGTCATTTCCCGAAACCTGACGTGGACGCTGCCGAATGCGGAGCATGCTTACGGCGAGTGGATGCGTGTGCTGAAAACGGGCGGTGTGCTGCTGAACTTCGATGCCAATTACGGAAAAGAAGATGTTGCCGATACGAAGGGACTTCCGGAGGCGCATGCCCATTTCAAGGTTGGAAACGAGATGCTCGAAGAGTGCGAACGGATCAAATCACAGCTCCCGATCAGCCGCAAAAACCGGCCGGCGTACGATGTGGCGGTGCTGTGCGAAAACACAGCGGGAGAAATCCGCATTGATACGAGCCTTGGAAAACGCATTTATCTGGAAAAAGACGAGTTCTATAACCCGGCACCGATGTTTTCGATTTGTGCCGTGAAGCAGTAAAGGAGTATTTGTGAAAAAATATCTGTTAAAACGACTGCTTCGCCTGATTCCGGTATTCCTCGGCGTGACGATTCTCGCTTTTCTGCTGACGGGACTTTCCTCGGTCGATGCGGTGGATTTAAAAGAGAGCAGCAGCGGCGGCGTGATGTCGGAGGCGGAAAAAGAAGCGATGCGGGAGGAGCTGGGACTGAATGAGCCGAAAGCTGTCCAGTACCTGCAATGGCTGAAAAACGCCCTGCGCGGTGACTTCGGGGAGTCGTACGTTTCCGGCAAACCGGTGCTTGCAAGCTTCTGCGAAAAACTGCCCGCAACGATTGCACTTGCGGCGCTGGCGCTTGCCATGACGGTCTGTCTTTCGTTTCCGCTCGGTATCTTAAGTGCAAAATATCAGAATACATGGGCGGACCGCAGTATCAGCCTGTTCTGCTTTGCAGGTAATTCGTTTCCGGGGTTTTTCACTGCACTTCTTCTCTTGTCTTTCTTTTCGCTGAAATGGAATTTTTTTCCGGTTCTCAGTATGGGAAAGGGATGGAAAAGCTGTGTGCTTCCGGCGGCGACGCTTGCGGTTTCGATGACGGCAAAATACACCCGTCAGGTGCGTTCTGCCGTGCTTGCAGAGCTGGAGCAGGAGTACGTGGCGGGTGCACGGGCACGTGGGTTAAGTGAAAACCGGATTCTGTTTGGAAATGTATTAAAATCCGTGCTGCTTCGGATGGTTACGCTGCTATTCTTATCCGCCGGTTCGCTGCTTGGAGGAACCGCCATCGTTGAGACGATTTTCATGTGGAATGGTGTCGGAAAAATGGCCGTGGATGCCGTTTCCATGCATGATATTCCCGTGATTCAGGCATATCTGGTGTGGATGGCGGCGATCTATCTGCTGCTGCATCTCATTGCTGATCTGCTGATGGGTGCACTGGACCCGCGGGCGAAGCTGGAGGGAATGCGATGAAAAAAGAACAGAAAAGAAAGATCCTTTTTTATGGCATCCTCGCCGGTGCGCTGCTGCTGTTTGCCGCGTGTGCGGCCCATCTGGCACCGTACGATCCGTATGAGCAGAATCTGGAACTGTCTCTTCTTCCGCCGTCCGCGGCGCACTGGATGGGGACGGACCGCTATGGAAGAGATCTGTTTTCAAGGATTCTCTCCGGCGCGCGGATCAGCATTTTTTCAGCACTTCTTGTCGTTGCGGCAAGCGCTCTGATCGGAACACTCGCCGGAATTTTCAGCGGCTGGCTGGAAGGTAAAACGGATACGGTTCTGATGCAGATTTCCGATATTTTTCTGGCCTTTCCGGGTATGGTATTTGCAATCGCATTTTCCGGCGTTCTGCAGAGCGGCATGACGGGAGCCGTTGTGTCGCTGATCCTTGTTTCCTGGCCGAAATATGCACGGCTTGCGCGGAACCGTGTGCTGGCATTGAAACACATGCCGTTCATCGCGGCGGCGCGCCTTACAGGAAACGGAATATGGAAGATGATCGGACGCCATATTCTGCCGAATCTTGCGGGGCAGACGATTGTCACAGCGGTGCTTGATATCGGAACGATGATGCTGGAAATCGCGGGTCTGTCCTTCCTCGGCCTTGGTGCGGAAGCGCCGTCGGCGGAGTGGGGAGCGATGATGAGCAACGGAAGAAGTATGCTGCAGACCGCACCCTGGGTCATTCTGGCGCCGGGACTGGCGATTTTTCTGACCGTTCTTGTCTGCAATCTGCTTGGTGAGGCGGTACGGAAAACGGTGGATCAGGGATAAGGGGCAAACGAAAATGGAAACAAAGGGAGCAAAAACATGAGCGAAAAACTGCTGGAAATCAGCGGCCTTTCTGTCTGTTATGAGGGGGAGCAAATTTTAAATAACATCTGTTTTTCCGTCGAAAAAGGAGAAACCGTCGGCATCGCCGGGGAGTCGGGCAGTGGAAAAAGTACCTTGCTGCGAGCGATCCTGCGGCTGATGGGAAAGAATGGTTCCATCACCGGCGGGCAGATCACATTTTGCGGAGAGGAGCTGACGGGCATGTCCGAAAAGAAGCTGCGGAGTCTGTGCGGTTCAGAAATTGGTATGATTTTCCAGAATACAGGGGCATCACTCTGTCCGACCCGGAAAATCGGAGCACAGATCTGTGAAAGCGTGCGCGCCCATGAGAAACGCTGCGGATTCATCACCCCGATTTCTGGGGGAATGTCTGGCAGAAAAAGCCGCAGAGAAATCAAAGATATGACGCTCCGGCGATTTGCGGATATGGGGCTTTCGGATGGCGAGACGATCTGGAACAGCTATCCATCGTCGCTCTCCGGCGGCATGAACCAGCGCGTTGGGATTGCGCTCGCAATGCTGCTGCATCCGTCGCTTCTTCTGGCGGACGAGCCGACGAGTGCACTCGATGTGGTTTCGCAGGCGCAGGTGCTGCGGGAGCTTCAGGCGTTGCAGCAGAAAGAGCAGACGGGGATGGTGCTGGTGACGCACAATCTTGCGGTTCTCGAGCAGATGGCAGACCGGGTTGTTGTTTTGAAGGATGGAAACATCGTGGAGCAGGGGGAGACAAGGACGGTTTTCGATCACCCAAAGGACGAATATACAAAAAATCTCCTTGCGGCTGTGCCGGGAAGAGGGAAGAAAGATGCATAATCATAACATGCTGGAAGTAAACAACTTAAGCAAAAACTTTGCTGGAACCGGCCGGGAAACGGAATTTGCCGCCGTGGACGGCATCAGCTTCACACTGGATGCGGGGGAATGTCTTGGCCTGATCGGGGAGAGCGGATGCGGAAAAAGCACGACGGCCCGTCTGATCACCGGATTGGTTCAGGCGGATGCAGGCAGCGTTCTGTTGGAAGGCGAGGAAATCCTCGGAAGAAAAGGCAGGCGGCAGCGCGAAGTTTACCGGAAAATACAGATGGTCTTCCAGACCCCGCAGGATTCCTTCGATCCAATGCAGACGCTCGAAACCGGGATTCTGGAAGCTTTTCGGAATCAGGGAATGAGCCGGAAAGAGGCGTGTCTTCATCTGCCGGAGCTGCTGAAAAAAGTGGAACTTAGTTCGGAAACGGCGATGCGCTATCCCCGCGAGACGAGCGGCGGAGAGTGCCAGAGAGCCGCAATTGCGCGGGCTCTTGCTGTGCAGCCGTCTCTTCTGATCTGCGACGAGGCAACGAGTGCGCTCGATGCGGCGGTACAGGCGCAGATCGTTCAACTGCTGAAAAAACTGCAGCGGGAAGAAGGACTTGCGATGCTGTGGATCGGCCACGATCTTGCGCTGGTGCGGGAACTCTGCAGCCGTGTGATTGTCATGCGGCAGGGAAAAATCGTGGAGCAGGGGGAGACGCGGGAGGTATTGGAGTACCCGAAAGAGGAATACACGAAACTGTTGATGGAGTATAGTCTGTGAGAAAACTGTTGAAACAGAAAATCAGACAGCAGAAATGGTGGTGCCATTTGCGAAAACAGGAGAAGTACAGAATGCAGAGAAAGAACTGCAGAAGGAAAAAAATTGCATATGTTTTGTGCGGCATTCTGGCGGTGGTACTGTTTTCCGGTTGTCAGAGCACAGCGGCAGATGGTACAGATGAAAAAGTTTTCGTATACGGTGACACGACATTCAACGCCGAAAACGACGAGTCTGATGTCAACCCGCACAACGGCTATTCCGGCTGGGCGTGTATCCGCTATGGGATCGGTGAGACGCTGTTTCATTATTCCGATTCTATGGAGATCGAGCCATGGCTGGCAGAAAGCTATGAGCTTGTGGACGATACAACATGGCGGATTACACTGCATGAAGGCATCTCCTTTACGAGTGGGCGCACTCTCGACGCGGAGGCGGTCAAAGAATGTCTCGAGGATCTGATCGCAGTACATGACCGTGCACGCGGGGATCTGAAAATTGAGAGCATCGAGGCAGACGGCCTGATCGTAACGATTCACACCGAACAGCCTGTCCCGGCGCTTCTGAATTATCTGTCTGACCCATATGGATGCATCATTGATATGCAGGCAGGTGTGACGGATGACGGCAATGTCGCCGGAACCGGCCCGTACCGCGCAGTACAGGTGGAGACGGATCAGGGACTGACGCTCATGAAAAATGACAATTACTGGAACGGAACGCCAAAGCTCGACCGGATTGAAGTAAAAACGATCCGCGACGGCGATACGATGACGATGGCATTACAGTCAGGCGAGCTCGACGCGGCGTACGGCCTGCCGTATTCCAATCTGATCCTGTTCCGCGATGAACCATACACGATTTCTTCGGCGGATACGTCGCGTACCTTCTTCGGACAGTTCAACGGATCATCCGAGGTGCTGCAGGACGACCGCGTGCGCGAGGCAGTCATCGGAGCGATCGACCGGGAGGGCTTTGTGAATACGCTGATGGAAGGAAACGGAAGCGTGGCGGAAGGCCCGTTCCCCTCTTACTTTGCATTCGGCGACAGCAAAGTGCAGGAGGAGTTCTATGATCTTGAGTATTCCAGAGAACTGCTGGCTGAAGCAGGCTGGACCGATGAGGACGGCGACGGCTACGTGGAAAAAGACGGAAAACGCCTGACCATCTGCTGGCTCACGTATCCGAGCCGCCAGGAACTGCCGCTTCTCGCGGAGAGTGCACAGGCATCGCTGAAGAAAATCGGAATCGAAGTACAGATCCAGTGCACGGCAAATCATCTGGAACTGCTGAAAAAAGGAAACTGGGATGTTTATGTCAGCGCATTTGTCAGCGCACCGACGGGCGATCCCGAGTATTTCTTTACAACGCACTGCGTGCAGGATTCCTCCAAGAACCGCGGCGGTTATTACAGTGAGACATTCGAGATGCTGGAGCAGCAGTTAAGCGGCGAGTTTGATACCGAAAAACGAACCGAACTGGCCATCGAGATGACGCAGACGCTGCTGGATGACCACATGTTTTTCTTCGCATCACACCTCAAAATGTCGATGGTATCCGGCGAGGGCGTGACGGGGCTTACGGCGCATCCGTGCGATTATTATGAAATTACAGTCAATTTGGACAAAAACAAATGATTATTTGGCAAAAGAGCAGAAAATGTGGATTTTCTGCTCTTTTTGCGCTATGATAGGAAAAGAACGGCACTGCGACGGTGCCAGAGAAGAGAAAAGGAGAAGTTACGATGCGGAAAGAAGAATTAAGAACATATATTGAAAACCACGAATCCGAAATGATCGAGGATCTGAAAAGCCTGATCCGGATTCCAAGCGAAAAACAGGCGGCAGAGCCAGGCAAACCATTCGGCGCACCGGCGGCAGAAGCACTGGCGCAGGGAATCGAAATTCTGGAAAAATACGGCTTTGCCGTAACCAACTACGACAACTACGCGATTGCAGCTGACTTTAATCAGGAAGAAAAGGGCCTTGATATTCTCGCCCATCTCGATGTCGTACCGGCAGGCGAAGGCTGGCAGGAGACCGATCCATTCACCCCGCTCATCAAAGAAGGAAAAATGTTCGGCCGCGGAACCGCAGACGACAAAGGACCGGCGATCGCAGCTATCTACGCAATGCGCGCTGTCAAAGAACTCGGTTACCCATTAAAGAAAAACGTCCGTCTTGTCCTCGGTTCCGACGAGGAGTGCGGAAGCTCTGACCTCGAATATTATTATAAGAAAGAAGTGGAAGCACCATGCACCTTCTCACCGGATGCCGAATTCCCGGTCATCAACATTGAAAAAGGCGGCATGCGCGGCCACTTTGAAAAAACATCCGATGCCGGAACGACAGGCGTGCGCCTCGTATCCTTACAGGCCGGCACCAAACTGAACGTTGTACCAGGCAAAGCATATGCAGAGCTTGCCGGCATGGCAAAAGAAGACCTGAAAGCCTGCGCTGACGAGACTGAGCAGAAGACCGGCGTTTCCTTCCTTCTGGAAGACACCGAAAACGGCAATATAAAAATCACCGCCTGCGGTGCCTTCGCCCACGCATCCACCCCGGAAATGGGAAACAATGCACTGACTGCACTGCTGCAGCTTCTCGCATCCGTTGGAATGGAAGAGAGTGAACTGAAAAACGACATCAGTTTCCTTGCAAAAGTTTACCCGCACGGCGACGGCAAAGGCGCAGGCCTCGGTGTCGCCATGTCAGATGAAGAGTCCGGCGAGCTTACCTTAAGCCTCGACCTCATGAACTACGACGGCAAAACCTTGACCGGTTCCTACGACTGCCGCGCCCCGATCTGCGCGACAAAAGAAAACCTGTACGATACCGCCGGGCAGAACATGAAAAAAGGCGGCTTCTCCATGGAAGGCAGCGGAATGTTCCCGCCACACCACGTCCCAGCCGACAGCCCTTTTGTTCAGACCCTGCTGCAGTGCTACACGGATGTCACTGGAAAACCAGGCAAACCATTTGCGATCGGCGGCGGAACGTATGTGCATCATCTGAAAAACGGTGTTGCGTTTGGATGCGCGGATCTTGAAGTCGATAACCGTATGCACGGAGCAGACGAGTTCGTGGAAATCGAATGCCTGAAAGAATGCGTTGTGATCTTCGCGGAGGCGATTGTGCGGATCTGCGGGGAATAAAATCCTGCAAATAAAGAGGAAAGAAGAGTCCCAATGCCGTAAACTATTTTAAACGGCGTGGGACTCTCTTACGCAACGGAGAAAGAACAGATGAGGGCGGGAACATGAGAGAAATATTGGGAATTTTGCTGGGATTTTTTCTGGCAGCGGCGCTGGGATATCTGATCTCGGGAATCCGTCAGAAAGAGCAGGAAAAAGAAATTCTGGAAAGCTATATGGATTCCTTTCAGGAAATTTATGAGATTATCCAGCAGAGAATGGATGTGACGAGAAAATTCCGTCATGATCTGCTGAGCCATGTACAGACGCTGGAGTATCTGATCGAGAAGCAGAAAGATCCAGATCAGGAACTCAGAAAATATGCGGATCAGCTGACGGAAGAATACCGGAAAATACAGAGAGGAACCTTCTGCCGGGATGAGATCACAGATGCGTTTCTGATGATGGAGAAACAGGTCTGTACAGAAAAAGAGATTCCCTTTCAGATTCAGGTATCAAAAATCTGCATGGAATGGATGATGCCTGTGGAACGAATCGGATTTTTACACAATCTGCTGGATAACGCCATCGAGGCAAATGGAAGAATTCCGGAAAATGAAAGAAAAGAGATTTCTTTTTCCATAGAAGAGAATTCCCGTTCCTGCACGGTAGAATTGAAGAATGCGCTTGCCAGCAATGAGGTTTTCAGTTTTAAGACCTGGAAAACAGACGGAGCGGAGCACGGCGTGGGAACAACGATTATTCATGCAATTGTGGAAAAATATCATGGAACCAGCAAAACCTTGTGGGATAAAGAAAATCACAGTCTGGATCAGAAATTTGTTTTTCCGATCGAACATCTGACAGAAAAGAGGAAAACAGAATGAAAGATCCTAACTTAAGCGAACTGATCCGGATCTGCATCCGCTGCTGGCTGTATCTGGTTCCGCAGGCGTTTCTGGGCATTCACCTGTTTTCTATGTTTATGCGGAAAAAACACAGCATGAAGCCGTTGATGATCTGGCAGCTTCTGCGGGTGATTCTGATCGGCGGCATCAGTGATATCATTCTGCGGGGATACTATGGAAATGAGAGCTGGTGGGAAATCCTGATGATGTTTCTTTCCGTTGTGATTATGATCGCAAATACGGTTCTCTTTTACTACAGCTTTGAAGGCAGTCTTCCGAAGGTTGTGCTGGGCGGAATGCTGGCAGATATT
>OIDF01001241.1_pt1 | contig 10917 bp, 9 predicted proteins | sample 1581411 | NCBI WGS metagenome assembly OIDF01 (sample SAMEA3882515, study PRJEB24775) | human gut metagenome | biome: human-associated habitat; feature: intestine environment; material: feces | place: Netherlands | collected 2009/2010
TGCCGCACCTCGCTCGCCGTATCGGCACTTAGAATTATGCGGTATTGCCATAAGTAAATGACAACATATATGGCACAAAAGCCGCTGCCCAGCCTTGCAGCACCGCTTTTGTGCCATTTTTGTTTCCAATACTTTGCGGCGCAATTTTCAGAGCACCAAAAGGCCGCATATACAAGATATGTTTTATGCGCAGCAATTTCCATTCCATTTTCCGCACATATTTTGCCATCGCGAATATTTTTTAGCATACTGTATTTCTTCCCATTGCAAATTATGCACGGATGCGCAAAAGAAGTGCGTTTGCGTACATTTTTTGCGTTACCGAATTTGTGCGTTTGTTTTCTGTGATCCATTTAGCATTTTTACACATTTTCCCCTATAATTTCGTTGTAACCGTTTGCAACATATACAAATATGCACAAGTCGCCTCAATTTGTGCAAGATTTTGCCGTAATTTTTGTTAGATGCGAGGTCGAGCCGCTTCAGCATTATGCACAAATTGTTTTGTCTTAGTTCGTATGTTTTGACATTAGTTGATTTTTTGCCCATCCAATTAAAGCAATATTTGTTTGTTTTTATAATTTGCACACCATTTTGGATATTTTTTTGATGTTCACAATTTGTTATTATAATAGTGTTGAATGAAGCGGTCAGTTGTCAGGCCGCTCGTTATATGAACATTTTTAGGAGGACTAAAACAATGAAAAAGGCAATCGCCCTTGCAATGGCCAGCGTTATGGCTGCTGGCCTGCTGGCAGGCTGCGGCGGCTCCGCTGCCAACAGCACCGCAGCTTCTTCTGAAGCTGCTTCCACCTCTACCGAGGCCGCTTCCGCCGACAGCACTGCAGCTGCTACCGAGGCTCATACCGTCAACACCACCGATCCCATCACCCTGACCATCAGCTGGTGGGGCGGCGATGCCCGCCAGGCTGCATACGAGGCTGCCTGCAAGGCATTCACTGAAAAATACCCCAACATCACCGTTGAGTGCACTTACGGCCCGTGGAACGGCTGGGAGGAAGCTCAGTCCACTGCCCTGGCTGCCGGCAACGCTGCCGACGTGATGCAGGTCAACTGGAACTGGCTGTACCAGTACTCCGGCAAGGGCCAGAGCTTCGTTAACCTGAACGATTACTCCGATGTGCTGGATCTGACCCAGTTCCCCTCTAACGCTCTGGATGCCTGCACTGTGGCTGATTCCCTGCAGGCTGTGCCCGTCGCTATGTCCGGCCGTATTTACTACTGGAACATGGCAACCTTCAAGAAGGCTGGCCTGGATCACTACCCCACTACCGAGCAGGAACTGCTGGACGCCGCCAAGACCTTCCAGGAAAAGCTGGGCGATGACTACTATCCGCTGGCTGCCACCACGCTGGACCGCATGATCATGATGACCTTCTACCTGGAAAGCAAGTACGGCGAGCCCTGGGTTACCGACAGCACCCTGAACTACACCGTTGAGCAGCTGCAGGAAGGTCTGGAATGGATCCAGAGCCTGGAAGATAACCACGTGATGCCCGACCTGAAGACCATGAACGCCTCCGGCGATAAGACCATCACCGATGGTCAGGCCTGGATCACCGGCAAGTATGCCGGCGTCTTCACCTGGGACTCCAGCGCACTGAGTGCAAGCCAGAACCTGCCCGCTGACGCTGAGTACGTTGTTGGCGACGAAATCAAGTGGGGCGAGGCTGCCAACGGCGGTTTTGCCAAGGTTTCCATGGGCATGGCTGTTACCCAGAGCTGCGAGCATCCTGTTGAAGCTGCTGCCCTGATCAACTTCATCCTGAACGAAAAAGAGGGCGCTTCCATCATGGGCACCCAGTGCGGCATGGTTTGCTCCAAGGCCGGCCAGGAATACGCCAAGGAAGCCGGTGCTGTCAACGAGCTGATTCTGGAAGCCAACACCAAGGTTATGGCTTTTGTTGACCAGCCGTTCGACCCCTGCTACGAGAGCACTTCCCTGAAGGACGAGACCAATGGCGTGTACAGCGATGTGTTTGAAGGCTTCAGCTACGATCAGTATGATTCCGCCGAGGCTGCCCAGATCCTGTACGATGGCATCTGCGAAGCACTTGCCTAATCCCCGTTTTCACACTTAAGGCAATACCGCACAATTCCCGCCTAACGGCTCAAGCACCGCTCCGGCGGCTGCGGCACGGCATCTGCGTTGCCAAAATGCTCGATAATACACAAAGTATTATCTGCGCTTTTGGCTTAGCATCTGCCGTACCTCGCTCGCCGTATCGGCACTTAGAATTATGCGGTATTACCTTAACCTTACACATCAGCAAGGCTGGCCCCGGCCCCATGGCGGTGGGGCCAGCCCTTTATTATGTAACAAGGAGGTTTCCTTTATGAGCGCACCTGCTGCCAAGACAGTGACCCGCACTCCTTTCAAAAAATGGTGTGATGAAAACGTTGGCCTTTTGTTCCTGATTCCCTGGATCATTGGTTTTGTGGTGTTCAAGCTGTATCCGTTTGCCACTTCCCTGTTCTACAGCTTTACGGATATGAACTTCTTTGACGGCATTACCAAGTACGGCCTGATGAACTACATCTACATTTTCACCAACAAGAAAACGCTGACCTCGTTCATCATCACCTTCCGTTATGCCCTCATCACCGTTCCCCTCAAGCTGATTTTTGCTTTGTTCATCGCTTACATCCTGAACTTCAAGATCAAGTGCGTCAACCTGTTCCGTACCATCTACTACATTCCCTCCATCCTGGGCGGCTCTGTTGCCATTGCCGTTCTGTGGAAGGCCCTGTTCAAAGAGGATGGCATCATCAACATGCTGCTCTCCTTTATCGGCATTCAGGGGCCCAGCTGGCTGGCTGACCCCGATTACGCCATGGTCGTTATCATTGTGCTGCGTGTATGGCAGTTCGGCTCCGCCATGGTGCTGTTCCTTGCCGCATTGAAGGGCGTTTCGGTCGACCTGTACGAAGCCGCCACCATCGACGGTGCTTCCAAGACCCGCCAGTTCTTCTCCATCACCGTGCCGATGATCACCCCCGTTATCTTCTACAACCTCGTCACCCAGATCGCTCAGGCGTTCCAGGAATTCAACGGTCCCTACATTATCTTTAATAATGGCGGCCCCCGCGGTTCCGTCACGCTGGTTTCGCTGCTGGTTTACAACTATGCGTTCAAGAGCAACGAAATGGGTATGGCCTGCGCCATGGCCTGGGTCATGTTCATCATCATCGCCCTGCTCACTGTCATCGCATTTGGCAGCCAGAAGCATTGGGTCTACTATGCTGACTGATTGAAGGAGGAATTGATTTATGGGTATGAAAGCACGCGCCAATGTGGCAACCTTCTTCAAGTATTTTGTTCTGATCTTTATGGGCTTTATTATGGTCTATCCGCTGCTGTGGATGGTGGGTTCCACTTTTAAGACCAACGCCGAAATCTTTACCAGCCTTTCCCCGTTCACCACGCACCCCACCCTGGATGGCTATTATAACGCTGTGACCAAAACTTACGGCGGCGATATCACCATCTGGCGTGCATTCCTGAACACCTACAGCTACGTTATCCCCAAGGTTGTGTTCACTGTTATTTCTTCTGTCATTGCTGCTTACGGTTTCAGCCGTTTCAAGTTCAAGGGCCGCGATTTCCTGTTCGGCGTTATGATCATGACGCTGTTCCTGCCGCAGGTTGTTCTGAACGTTCCGCAGTACATGATGTACAACAAGTTTGACTGGATCAACAACCCCCTGTACCCCGCCCTGTGGGTGCCTTCCCTGTTTGCTACCGAAACCTACTTCGTCTACCAGCTGGTGCAGTTCATGCGCAGCATCCCGCACGACCTGGACGAAGCCGCCGCCATTGACGGCTGCGGCCCGGTCAAGATCCTGTACAAGATCATCTGCCCCATGCTCAGCCCCTCTCTGGTCGCCTGTGCGCTGTTCCAGTTCATGTGGAGCTGCAACGACTTTATGGGTCCCCTGCTTTACGTTACTACCCCGCGCAAATACCCCATGGCAATCTTTGTTAAGCTGTCTATGGACAGTACCAGTGAAGGCATTCAGTGGAACCGCATCCTTGCCTTGTCCCTGATTTCCATTATCCCGCAGCTGCTGGTTTTCTTTGCCGCTCAGGATTCCTTTATTGACGGCATTGCCGCTGGCAGTGTAAAGGGCTAAGGCAACACCGCACAATTCCCGCCTTGCGGCTTAAGCACCGCTCCGGCAGCTGCGGCACGGCATCTGCGTTGCCAAAATGCTCGATAAGACATCCAGTATTATCTGCGCTTTTGGCTTGGCATCTGCCGCACCTCGCTCGCCGTATCGGCACTTAGAATTATGCGGTATTGCCCTAAGCTTCAAGTTTTTTCCAAAACTTTTGATCTTTTTGCGCCCAAACCACCACACAGGCTGCCCCGTACCGCTGCAAAAGGGGTACCGGGCAGCTTTTACTTTGAAAACTCCGGCCACTGGCTTTTCTCGCTTTTGGCCGTTCCTAATATTCAGGATGCAGCCGGAATAAAAAAGCTTTCGGCTTTCCGCTGTATGCCGGCACATGATGGTGCCTTTTCCGCTGATCCCTTTGCATCGCTCTCCCCTGCCCTGCTTATCCGTCAGGGGCAAAACAAAAGCGGCTGCCTGTTGGCAGCCGCCGGGGGTTGTGGTTTTGTGCTGTAACATTTTTAGCCTTATTTTTCCGGTTTGTTTACCCGCTTGAAATATTGGCGGTACTGCTGGGGCGAAAGCCCTGTGGCATCTTTGAACACCCGCCGGAAATGCGCGCTTGTCATAAAGCCTGTCTTTTCCGCCACGCTGGAAATGCTTTCGTTGGTCTTTTCGATCATGTTCTGCGCCGCTTTGATGCGTACGCCGTTGATGTATTCGATCAGGCTCAGGTTGATGGTCTTTTTGAACAGACGGCTGAGGTAATACGGGCTGATGTAAAACTGGTTGGCAATGCTTGTCAGGGTCAGCTTCTCGGCGTAATGCTCCGCAATATAGCCTTGGATCTGACTGACGATGCGGTTGGTCACCCGGCCGCTGTCGCCCCCCAGCTCATGCTGGTTTTCGCACATCTTTTTCAGCTGCAACAGCAGCGTGGCCAGCAGCATTTTGCGGGTCACAGCGCTTTCGGAGCTGTTTTCGTCCTGCATCTGGATCAGCTGTTGCAGGATGGAGTAGATATAGTTCTGCTGCTTAACCGTGATGTTGCTCAGCAGGTGGTTGTTCTCCTCGCTCATAAAGCTGAACAGGTCAATCTCCGGGAAAGCCCCGCTGATCTCCTGCAGATACTCGCGGCTGAAATTGCACACAATGCGGCTGGTGGGGCCATCCCCTACCGAACCAGTCTTGTGGATCTGGTTTTCCCCAATCAGAATCACATTGCCTGCATTGACGATATAGGCGGAATCCTCAATAAAATAGCGCCGCGCGCCTTCCACTTCATAATACAGTTCATATTTGTGGTGTGTGTGGAAACTTCCCATATCGTAGCTATGCTCGCGGTCGATCATATCGATATAAAAGTCCACATGGGGGGAATAGGTATATTCCTTGACCATCCTGTTCAAACCTCCCGCCACGCCCCGCCCAAGCATTTTTGCCAGTTTTAGGGCAGAACGCGCTTCAATTTTGTTGATTTATTTCATATTAACACATTTCTTGTTGAATTTCAAAACTTTTTTCATCTTTTATGGAGGAAATTATCGTATGAAACTCGCTCTCGTTCGTGCCTGTACCCGCAGCGCCTGTTTTGAGCTGCAAAACAACACCTGCTATACCGCCCCTGCCCCGTTCCGGGTTCAGCTGAACGGCCAGACTGTGCTGGAAGCCTGCTGCACCAACGTGTTCAGCGTGTTCAGCCTGGAACCCGGCAAAACCTACCACCTGGAAGTGCTTGCCACTGATGGCGATACCGGTATACTGGACTTTGCCACCGCGGCGGAAAGCTTTTTTGTAGATGCTTCCCGCTATGGCCTGGTGAATGACGGCGTGACCGACAACACCGCCTTTTTGCAGGCTGCGCTTTCCACCTGCCCGCCGGGCGGCACGGTGTATGTGCCCGCCGGTACTTACCGCACCCAGAGCCTGTTTTTGTGCAGCAACACCACCCTGTACCTGGAAAAAGGCTGCACCCTGCTGGGCGGCACCGACCGCTGCGAATATCCCATCCTGCCCGGTGTGCTGCCCTGCGCCGATGAACAGCACGAAGCCTATCTCGGCGGCTGGGAGGGAAACCCGCTGGACTGCTTTGCCGGTTTGATCAATGTCATCAATGCCGAAAATGTGACCATCACCGGCGAAGGCTGCATCAACGCCAACGCCGACAACGGCGACTGGTACCAGCACATCAAGGTGAAACTTATCGCCTGGCGGCCGCGGCTCTTCTTTACCAGCAAAGCCAAGAATGTGACCCTGCACGGTGTGGAGGTGTGCAACAGCTTCTCCTGGACCATCCACCCCACCTACTCAGACGGGGTGAATATCCTGCAGCTGCAGATCCACAACCGTGCCGACAGCCCCAACACCGACGGCATTGACCCCGAAAGCTGTAAGAATGTGAACATCATCGGTGATTACATCCATGTTGGCGATGACTGCATCGCCCTCAAGTCCGGCAAACTCTTCCTTGGCACTGTGATGCATACCCCCTGCGAGAATGTGACCATCCGCAACTGCAACCTGAACCGCGGCCATGGCGGCCTGGTTATTGGCAGCGAGATGAGCGGCGGCGTGAAAAATGTGGTGATGACCCAGTGCCTGATGGACCACACCGACCGCGGCCTGCGCATCAAGACCCGCCGCGGTCGCGGCAAGAACGCTGTGATCGACGGGCTGGTGTTCCGCAACGTGGAAATGCGCCATGTGCTGACCCCATTCGTCATCAACATGTTCTACTTCTGTGACCCGGACGGCAAGAGCGACTATGTGCAGAGCCATGAACCCCTGCCGCTGGACGATGCTACCCCCCGCCTGGGCAGCCTGACGATGGAAAATATCACTGCCACCGACGCCGAGTATGCAGGCTGCTGGTTCAGCGGTCTGCCGGAGCAGCCGGTTGAAAAAGTGGAGATGAACAATGTCAGCATCTCCTTTGCCGAAAACGCCGGGGCTGGCCACGCCGCCATGATGTGCGGTGCCGCCGAATGCAGCAAGCTGGCGATCTGGGCCGAAAACGTGAAGGAGATTCACTTCCACAATGTCAAACTGGAAGGCTATGCAGGCGAGCGCCTGAACTTTATCAACGTTGGCAGCTTTAAGGAGGATTAAGCCATGACCCATGAAGAGATTTTGACCACCCTGGGCAATTATGTGGATTATCTGATTGCCGGCAGCTCTGCCGAAGCCCCACTGTGGAACATTGAAAAGGTGCGCAGCGGCAAGCCCAATAAATGGAACTATGTGGACGGCTGCATGATCACCGCCTGCCTGAGCCTGTACAAGACCACCGGGGATGAAAAGTTCCTGAAGTTCTCCCGCGATTTTGTAGACTACTTTGTCAAGGATGGCGGCGAGATCTACACCTTTGACGCCAACGAGCATAACCTGGACAACATCAACCAGGGCAAAAACCTGTTTTCCCTGGTTGATTTGACCGGCGAACAGCGCTACCGGGATGCCATCAACACCATCCGCGCCCAGCTGGACACCCAGCCCCGCACCAAGGATGGCAATTTCTGGCACAAAGCCATCTACCCGTGGCAGGTTTGGCTGGACGGCACCTATATGGCGCAGCCATTCTACATGGAATACGAGACCCGCTACAACGGCATGAAGGGCTGCCAGGACAGTTATAAGCAGTTCATGAACATCAAAAAGTACATGCGAGACCCCAAAACCGGCCTGTACTACCACGGCTATGATGAAAGCCGCCAGATGTACTGGGCCGATCCTGTAACGGGCTGCAGCGCAAACTTCTGGCTGCGCGCCATGGGCTGGTTCCTGGTTGCCATGGTGGATGTTCTGGAGCGCATGGACGAGCAGATGTATTACGAATACCGCGCCATCATGGCCATGTTCAAGGAAGCAGTGGAGGCCATGATCCAGTTCCAGGACGCCGAGACCGGCATGTTCTGGCAGGTCATTGATAAAGCCGGCGTACCGGGCAACTATCTGGAAACCTCCGGCAGCTCCCTGTTCGCTTACGCCGTGCTCAAAGGCGTGCGGCTGGGCTACCTGCCCAAGCGGTTCCGCGCTTACGGCGAAAAGGCATTCTATGGCACCTGTGACAAATACCTGGGCGTGAACGATAAGGGCGAGCTGCAACTGTCCGGCATCTGCCTGGTAGCCGGTTTGGGCGGCGCCACCCGCCGCGATGGCAGCCTGGAATACTATTTCAGCGAGCCGGTTGTGGAAAACGACGCCAAGGGCGTTGCCCCCCTGCTGCTGGCCTATACCGAAATGATCATCCAGTAAGGAGGTTCCGCTGTTATGGCCATATTTACCGTTGGTGCCCGCCTGCATGATTACGGTAAGGGCACGCCCGATGAGCTGTTTGGCAAGGTTTCCGCAGACGGGTTTGCCTGCGTGCAGCTGGCCTACAAAAAATGCGTGCCCGGCATTGCCAGCTATGCGGACGTTACCCCGCAGCTGGTGCAGAACACGCTGGAAGCGCAAAAGAAGCACAACATCGCTGTTGCCGTGCTAGGCACCTATGTGGAGCTTGCCATCGCGGACGAAGTGCAGCGCAGCGCCAACGCAGCGGATTTCAAAAGCCAGCTGGCCGTGTGCAAGGCGCTGAACGCGGGCTGCATTGGCACCGAGACTACCGGCATGCACAAGCAGCCCGCCGGCACCACCCGCGAGCGAGCCCAATATATGCTCTGCAAAAGCCTGGAAACCATTCTGCCGGAAGCCGAGCGCCTTGGCGTGACCGTTGCCATTGAGCCCGTTGTTGGCGACAGCACCAACACCCCGCAGGCAGCGCGGCACATCCTGGATATGATGCAAAGCCCCGCGCTGGGGGTCATCCTGGACATGAGCAACCTGGTCAGCTTTGAGGGCAAGGACAACCAGCAGCCCCTGTGGGACGCCATGGGCGAGCTGCTTGGGGACAAGATCAAGGCCGTACACTTTAAGGGCAAGAACTTTGCGCCGGACGGCACCATGCTGCACACCAGTCTGGAAGATTCCTGCACCGATTACGCCGGTGCCTTTGCCATGCTGCGCACCCTGCCGCAGCCGTTGCCCGTTCTGCGCGAGGAAGCCGTGCCCGCCCGTGCTGCCAGCGATATTGCTTTTATCAAACAGTTTTTCTAAGGTGTAATGCCGCCTCTTTTTGCCCCACCGGACCGGAGTATTTGCACTGATACCATGGAAGCCTTTTGTGAAAGGAACCGATTCAATATGGAACGCAAGCTTGTAACCATTGCCGTGGATGGCAGCGCTGAATTTACCACCCTGACCGCCGCTGCTGCCGCGCAGGACCCCGCCCAGCCGCTTCACTTTGTGCTGGGGGCCGGGACCTATTATGAACGCCCGTTTTTGGAACTGGCGGATTACATCATCACCGGTGCCGGGATGGGGCAGACCGTGATCTCCGCCGGGGCCGCCGGGCGCGACCCCTGGCCCGGCGAGGAGCACACCGGTACCTTTCGCAGCCAGACGCTTTTCCTTGGCGGCGGCAGCGCCCGGCTGGAGCACCTGACCGTGGAAAACACCGCCGGTGATGGTGCGGACCGCGGCCAGGCGCTGGCGGTATATGCCGATGCCAGCCGTGTGTGCATGGTGGATGTTTCCCTGCACGGCAACCAGGATACGCTCTTCACCGCTCCCCTGCCGCTGGCCGTGCGGCAGAAAAACGGCTTCCGCGGTCCGCGGGAAAACACGCCCCGGCTGGACACCAAACAATACTACCGTGACTGCGAGATTTCCGGCAACATTGATTTCATTTTCGGCGGGGCCAACGCGGTGTTTGACCATTGCCGCATTGTGCCCGTTGCCCACCGCGGCGTTACCAGCTATATTGCCGCCGCCAGCACGCCGCAGGGCAAGCCGGGCTACCTGTTTGCCAACTGCACCGTGCAGGGCAACAGCCCCGCAGGCAGTGTCTATCTGGGCCGCCCGTGGCGGCAGTATGCCCGCGTGTACTGGCTGGACTGCGATTTAAGCGATGAGATCATCCCCCTTGGGTGGGACAACTGGTCTGACCCCGCCAACGAGGAAACCGTTCACTTTGGCGAGTACGGCTCCAAAGGCCCCGGTGCCCCCAAAGCAAGCCCCGCCCGCGCCGGTTACGCCGCCCTGAATGATGAAGCCTCCGCCCAGGAAATGCGCGCCATGCTGGCTGAATTCCGGGCCGGCTTCGGTGCAGAAGCGTAACAAGCTCTTTGCGGAGCCGCCAATTATAACATTCCACCTCCTAAAAAAGCAGCAAGCCCGCACCGCGCCCCTGTATGCGCCTGCGGGCTTGCTGCTGTCATACCGCCGCTTTGATTCCAGAAAGGATTTTTTAATGAGCTATACCAAACCGGACCTTCTGCAGGACCTGGCTGATATGGGCCTGACCGGGCAGGAAACCATTCTGATCCATTCTTCCATGAAGTCCATCGGCCCGGTGGACGGCGGTGCCGATACTGTGCTGGATCGTCCCCTACAAATTATCTTTTAGGTGCACAACGAATGATTTTATGTTTCTCCGCGGCGGGGTGAGAGCATCCCGCCCTACTGGTATTTTAGAAGGTTAGCCGCGCAGAATAAAATGTTCTGTAGGGAATGGTCTTGACCGTTCCGGGGCCTTGTCCAAATCTGGCATAATGAGATTTGTGATCGGGCCCGTCCGGCGGCCAGAGGGCTGGCCGCCCCACTTTCCCCTACCGCCCTGCTACCCACACTCAGGATATAACAACAGCCCCGGCTCTGCAAACGCAGAACCGGGGCTGTAATACTTAAGGCAGCACCGCACAATTCCCGCCTGACGGCTTAAGCACCGCTCCGGCGGCT
>OIDF01001251.1_pt1 | contig 10809 bp, 6 predicted proteins | sample 1581411 | NCBI WGS metagenome assembly OIDF01 (sample SAMEA3882515, study PRJEB24775) | human gut metagenome | biome: human-associated habitat; feature: intestine environment; material: feces | place: Netherlands | collected 2009/2010
TTTATTAGTCTGATGTGTGAAAAAGAACCGGAGCTGAAAATAGCGCAGCAACTGGTACTCGAGTTCTACCGTATTCTGAAAACCCAAAATAAATCACAGCTAAGCAGCTTGTTCACTCGAGTCCACGAAAGCGGCTCAGCAGAACTTCGGTGCGTGGCTGCGGGGATGGAAGCTGATGCTGCGGCTATATGTGAGGCAATCAGCAGTCGCTGGAGTAATGGTGTTGTCGAAGGTCATGTAAATCGCCTGAAGATGTTGAAACGCCAGATGTATGGTCGAGCCGGATTTGAACTACTCAAGCAGAGGGTAATGAGTCCACTGGCATGAGAATCTCCACCCAGGTTGCAGAAGAGCCACTTTTCCAGTTCTGCATCAGTAAGTGGAGGTGTTTTTTGAGATTTTGTCATGTCTTTGCTCCGGCCTGGTTTTATGTTCAGAAGACCTTCTTCACCCAGTGCCGGATAACGGATTCATTTGAGATATTAAACCGTGCAGCGGCCTCGCGCGTGGTAAGTTCTTCACTCAGAGACTTCAGGACAACCGTCAGTCGAAACTCAGGAGTGTGGAGGTCATTTTTCCATGTGATACGATCAATATCGTGGAGTTACCAGTCTCTTACCTTACCCAGCAGATGTTTTTTCAACACCAAAACGTTTAGCGATACGACGTGCGCCATCGTGTCTGGAAAGATAATGATTAACTACAACCAATCTGGTTTCGAGAGAATATTTTGGCTTTGCCATAAAAATTGCACATTAATCAGTTGGGTCTCCAAGTTTTGGGGTGCAGTCCACGTACAATAAATTTTTATATCCACCCCCCCTTTAATCACTACCGCCTTGGTCGCTACATGATGGATAACAATAATATCTATAATATAGATATTATCTGCATATAAAAATTGATTTTTACCAAAAAAATGCCCATTTGTTTTATTTTATAAATAATTTTTTGTTTTGAGATTTCACTTTTTTTAGATAAAAACCCTACAGAGAAGTAATTTTTTAGATGTAATCTCTAGTATTATTGGTTTTATTGGTTTTAAATTTCATTTAATGGTTTTTTGATTGAGGGCAAAAAAAATTTGATGCAAACAAATATGTATTTATAATGTGAATCAATAATAAATTAAACATTGAATAATGTGTAATGGTATGGCAGATCATATACAGCGGAATACGCTAACTCATTATCGATTTAATGTAAAACCAGCTATAAATAACATTTCAAATGAACACTTCTGGTTACTAATAGAATTATCTGGGATTCGAAGTGATAAGATCATTATGTCATTAAGAGAGCACTTAGTAGATGGTTTTACAAAACGAGAAGTATGTGAAAGAAACGATGTTTCACTGAGTTATTTTTCTATTAGCTTAAAGAAAATATCTCATATACATAATGTCTGCGCATTGCTAAGTGAATATTATAATAATAGTTTTTAGTGCAAAAGCACGGACAATCACGTTATTAATATTTTAAATAAAAATCATAAAAATGAAGCGTAAACATTTGTTATTATTATTGTTGTTTTCATTTTCCACTAACAGTGCGCCTCTTTACTCCTTAATTAGGGAGGCAGTTATGCACGATCCCATAGTAATGGAAGCCCGGGCGGAGTTAACTTCGGCACAATCCCGCATAGAGCAGGCAAGCTCTGCACATTGGCCAGTTGTCACAGCTACAGGAAGTAAACTCCTTTCACAAAGTCACCGTTATTCCTACGATTATGACACTGAAGATATTTTACCCGGTATTCGTGGTGAAGTGAATATATTTGCTTCAGGGGCTATTGAGGCGGATGTGCGTCGGAGTGAGTCAGAAGCCGAATATTATCATTATAAAATGGAAGAAACAAAAGAGGAAACAATTCACTCTTTTGTTTCATTATATCTTGATGCACTCAGGGAAAAACAATCCATTGCGGTACTTGAACAGAGCCTTTCCCGGCATAACGCAATTCTTAATGACCTGAATACCATCAGTATTCATGATACCGGGCGGGAGTCTGAGCTTGTTCAGGCCGAAGCCAGAAGGTTGATGGTTCGGCAGCAGATAAATTCTAGGAGCAGAGTACTTAAAACCACGCTGGGAAAACTGTCCACTTGGACAAAAAATCCGGTAACCGAAGCTGATCTTGAAAATCCTTTTTCTAGGATGACAGAGGCCAAATTATTAACTGATTTTACACAGGCTCCACAGAAAGGTAACCCGTCGTGGCTTGCCAGCCAAGCTGATGTTGAGAGTAAAAAAGCGGCACTGAAAGCACAGGAGCTTGCCCGGTACCCTCGGGTGGATTTAACGGGGTCTGTAACCCGGGATGACCAGCAGATAGGTGTCAATCTGTCTTGGGACCTCTTTAACCGTAATGCCAGTTATGGTGTTACAGAAAAAGCTGCGCAAATAGTGGCAGCTACCGGACGACTGGACTCTGTCGCCCGAATGATTGATGAAACCGGGCGATTATCTCTGATAACAGTCAGACAAAGTCGAGGGGAAATGGAAACGCTCAGACGTCAGGAACAGGCTTCAGCCAGAGTTGTGGACTTTTATCGTCTTCAGTTTCAGGTGGCAAGAAAAACACTGATTGAATTACTGAATGCTGAAAACGAACTGTACAGTGTCGGACTCTCCCGGGTTCAGACGGAGGATCAGATGCTCCACGGTATGCTGGATTATCTGTATTCCCAGGGAATGCTCCTGAAATGGAGCGGAGTGAATCTTTCTGGTGAAGAAGAAAAATAACGGGGTTGAAGGGTTGGTAATTAAGTGAAGAGTATTTTTGAAGGATTATCACAGATAACGGCGTTACTGGGTACACCTGTATCTGCTGAGACTCTGGCTGCCGGTACTGTCCGTACAGATGTATCCGGGATTGATTTTCGTTCTGTTGGCGAGTTTCTTCGTAGTGAAGGATTTGATAATCATCTTTCCCGGCGATCTCCGGAAGATATCCCGTCACTTGCGGTTCCGGCGCTTCTTTTATTGAACGCTCAGGAAGCTATTGTGGTAGTGCGTATTGAGGGGGCCGGTCTGGCAAGACAGTATCATGTGCTTCAGCCTGGAGGTCTCCGTAAGACACTTTCTCACGATGCATTAATGGCCGTTTATTCTGGTTATTGTTGGTTTGTTCAGCCACAGGCAAAGCAGGATCGTCGCTCGGAGCTGCCAGAGTATGACATGAGCGGGGCATGGTTCTGGCGGGTACTGTGGCGATTCAGGGCATATTACGGACAGGTTATTGTTGCGAGTTTTATCATTAACTTTCTTGCTCTGGTCAGTTCCCTGTATGTAATGAACGTCTATGACCGGGTTATACCTAATCGTTCCTGGGAAACGTTATGGATGCTGAGTATCGGGGTGATTACAGCAATTCTGTTTGAGTGTGCTGCAAAGTTAATCCGGAGTTATCTGACGGATGTTGCGGGTAAGAAGGCAGACCTGATTATCAGCTCTGCTCTGCTACGTCGGGTGATGGCGGTAAAAATGTCTGACAGGCCGGCATCCTCTGGTTCATACGCCAGCAATTTGCGGGAATATGAGTCTGTCAGGGAGTTTATGACCAGCGCTACGTTACTGGCTTTTGTTGATCTGCCTTTTATTCTGCTTTTCATCAGTGTTATCGGGCTCGTGGGAGGCTGGCTTGCGGTTGTACCTCTTACGCTGGTCCCGCTGGTTATTCTGGCAGGAATATTACTGCAGCGACCGCTTTCCCGTCATATTAATGCCTCCATGCGGGAATCATCGCAGCGTCAGGGATTACTTGTGGAGGCTCTGGACGGAATAGAAACCCTGAAGCTGAATAATGCTGTTAACTGGGTTCAGCGACGCTGGGATGGATATACTGCAAGTGTCGCCCGTTCGTCCATTCGGGTAAAAAATACCAGTAATGTCATAATCAGCTTTTCCACAGCAATTCAGCAAATTAATACTGTTCTGCTGGTCATTCTGGGAACGTACCTTATTCACAGTGATGACCCACATAACCGTATCACCATGGGGGCACTGATTGCAGCCGTTATTCTTTCCGGCCGCGCGCTTGCACCGCTTGGCCAGATAGCATCACTGGCCACCCGTTTCCAGCAGGCCCGTCTGGCTATGCAGGGGGTGAATGAAATAGTTCGCCGCCCGGTGGAACGGGAAAGTCAGACACATTATCTGACCGTGAAGGATATCCAGGGGGAATTCCATTTCAGCGCAGTCACGTTTTTCTATAAGCCTGAATTACCTGCAGCCTTGAAAGGTATGTCTGTCTGTATCCGGCCCGGAGAAAAGGTGGGCATTATTGGCACTATCGGATGTGGTAAATCGACGCTACTGAAAATGATGGTAGGGCTATACCGTCAAAATAAAGGACAAATTACCCTTGACGGGGTTGCTATGCAGCAACTGGATCCCTGTTTTGTTCGGGATAAGGTTTTCCTGCTTGAGCAGAATCCCCGGCTTTTTCTGGGAACTCTGCGTGAAAATCTGCAGCTTTCGCGTCTTCCGGGAAGCCTGTCGGATGTGGATATGATTAATGCAGCCGGACGTTTCGGGTTTGACCGTTTTATTCGTCATCACCCATGCGGGCTTGATATGCAGATAGGGGAAGGAGGTCAGGGGCTGTCAGGAGGACAGCGTCAGATGGTCGCTCTGACGAGAATGGTACTGGGTTCTCCCCGGGTAGTTCTGCTTGATGAACCCACGACGGGTCTTGATCTGCAGACAGAGAACATTGTTCTGAAAGGGCTGAATCACTGGAGCCGTGGACGCACAATGGTGGTGGTGACGCATCGTCTGCAGGTGCTGAATATTGTTGACCGTATTATCGTGATGAATGAAGGCCGGGTAATGATGGATGGTCCCCGCGATGAAATACTGAAAAAACTGTCAGGGAAACAGCAGAGTGGGGAGAGCAGAGCGATAACTTCATGAGCGTCAAGCGGATAAGAAATAAAGAGCATATATGTTTAACAGTTTGTGGACCGCAGGGGTATGACAGAAAAAACGGAACGGAATAAAGCGTCGTCAGAGGTGGTTAGGCAGTCAGACCTGGCCCTGTTGACAGATGTACAGGCAGCCCTTCAGCAGGAAAAGCATCATGCCCTTTTCCTGATGGTGATTTTTCTGCTGGTACTGGTAGTGACGTTTGTTATCTGGGCATGGAACAGTCCTCTGGATGAAGTGACCCGTGGTCAGGGGAGTATTATTCCCGGCAGCAGGGAGCAGGTTATACAGACCCTTGACCCGGGTATTTTGAAAACACTTGAGGTCAGGGAAGGAGATATTGTTGAGAAAGGTCAGGTACTGCTGACACTGGATGATACCCGAAGCTCTGCCATGCTGAGGGAAAGTGAAGCCCGGGTGAATAACCTGGAAGCAGTCAGGGCAAGACTCCGTGCAGAAGCTTATTCCGAATCACTGACATTTCCGGATGACGTGCCTGCAGATTTGAGGGAGAGGGAAAGTACTGTTTATCGACTACGAAAGACTGAACTGGCACAAAGCATCGCCGGCCTTAAGCAGAGTAAGGCTCTGCTGGATAAGGAAATAGCAATGACCCGGCCAATTGTGCGTGAAGGGGCGATGTCGGAAGTCGAACTGTTACGTATGCAGCGTCAGTCAGCGGAGCTGCAGTTACAGATGGATGAGAAACAGAATAAATACCTGACGGAAGCTGGAGCTGAACTAGTGAAGACAGAAGCAGAGCTTGCACAGGCAAAAGAGAATATGGCTGGCAGAGCCGACCCGGTTGAGCGTTCACGTATCAGGGCTCCCCTGAGAGGCATCGTAAAAAATATTCGGGTAAATACTTTGGGAGGCGTGGTTTCTGCAGGACAGGACATAATGGAAATTATTCCGCTGGAAGACCAGTTGCTGATTGAGGCTTATATAAATCCACGGGATGTTGCCTATGTCAGAACAGGGATGCCGGCACTTGTAAAACTGACGGCTTATGACTATGCCATTTATGGTGGTCTTGACGGAGTGGTGACACTGGTAAGTCCGGATACTTTACGTGACCAGAAACGGCCGGGAGATTTAAAACTGGATCCAAATGAAGCATATTATCGAGTACTGGTTACTACCAGTAATAATTATCTGACAGACAGGAACGGAAAAATATTGCCAGTTATTCCTGGCATGATAGCCAGCGTGGATATAAAAACAGGTCAGAAAAGTGTATTTCAGTACCTGATTAAACCAATCACCAGAATGAAACAAGCTCTTCAGGAACGATGATTTATTATATTATTAATATCATGGCTCCGTAATACAGACACTCAACAGGAAGTCTGTATCGTATCGCAATGAAAAAATAATTTTATTAAATTTAAGGAGAATAAGTCACGTATAGAAATTATTATTTTTCCACCTCTGGAAATGATTAATTTATTTTATATTGATAATCGCAGGTTTTAATTAGCCTAAGGATTTTATATGAAAATGATTTTTACCGGTAAGGTCAGCGGAGAAAAAACCGTGCTGACTGTCGGAGGTCGTCATACAGTTAAAGCACAGCCCGGGGAGCAGTATGGACTGATCGATGAGGTGACCGGCCTAGTGCCTGACGGTGTTGAGGCGGATCGCTCCGGTGATGATTTAATTCTGCGTAAAAAGGAAGAAGATACTGAGGTCCGGATAGAGGGATTCTGGGAAGAATGCCAGCCCGGGGAAACACAGTGTACGGCGGTATTTAATATTGTTGGGGAAGATGGACAGGTCACCGAAGCCGTACTGACTCAGGATGGCCCGGTGCTGGATGATATTACTGCCGGACAATCGGGAACCTTGTCAGATGATGATCGTGGCGGTTTTATATGGTTGGGCGGTCTGGCATTTGGTGGGGGACTGGCTGCTATGGCTTTAGCTGCAGGTGGCGGTGGAAGCAAACATAGACATGAAAATGATGACTCTGATACTACAGCCCCATCGTCACCAGCACTGAAGGCAGAGGATGACGGTTCTGTTTCTGTTGAGCTGCCGGGTGATGCCAATAAAGGCGATACCGTGGATGTCACCTTTGAAGATGAAAAAGGTGGTAAGCACACCGTGACGCTGGAGAAAGGGGATAACGGCTGGACATCCAGTGATCCGACGCTGATCCCGGACAGCACTGGCGATAAAGCGACCATTCCGGCAGATAACGTGAAGGATAACAGTGAAGTTACCGGGGTTGCCAAAGATCCGAGCGGTAATGAAAGTGACCCGTCAACCGTGACGTCAAAAACTGATGGTGTGGCAGATGCCCCGGTTCTGAGCATTCCTGAAGTGACTGACGGTTATGCCAATGCTGATGAGCTGAAAGACGGTTTGCAGGCAGAGGTCACGTTGCCGACAGGCACGGCAGAAGGTGCAGTTATTACACTTACCGTGACCCGTCCGGACAAAACCACGGAGAACGTGACACATACCGTGACTAAAGATGAAGTGGCTGCCGGTAAAGTATCCATGGATATTCCGAAGGATGCGGTGATTGACGGGCAGAACAGCGTCAGTGTCACTCTGACTCAGGGCAGTAACCCGGCGAAACCCGGGAATGTGGTTGATTTTGCTGCCGATACCCAGATCCCGGGGGATACCGATGGTGATGGTGCAACAGATGCAACACCGGTAGTTGCCATTCCGGAAGCGGCAGATGGTGTGAATGCCGAAGAGCTGAAGGATGGTGTACAGACCGAAGTCACGGTACCGAAAGGCAGCGCTGCCGGTGATACCCTGACGCTGACGGTCACCAAACCGGACGGCACGACGGACACGGTGGAGCACACGCTGACCGCAGATGAAGTGGCTGCAGGTAAAGCTGATGTGACCATTCCGGCGGATAAAGTGACGGCAGATGGTCAGTATTCTGTAACCGCGGAAATCACAGACCCGGCAGGTAACACCAGTGGCCAGGGCCAGCCGGCTGACTTCGCAGTGGATACAGTGGCGCCGTCGGCACCGGTATTAAAAGCAGAGGATGATGGTTCTGTTTCTGTTGAGCTGCCGGGTGATGCCAATAAAGGCGATACCGTGGATGTCACCTTTGAAGATGAAAAAGGTGGTAAGCACACCGTGACGCTGGAGAAAGGGGATAACGGCTGGACATCCAGTGATCCGACGCTGATCCCGGACAGCACTGGCGATAAAGCGACCATTCCGGCAGATAACGTGAAGGATAACAGTGAAGTTACCGGGGTTGCCAAAGATCCGAGCGGTAATGAAAGTGACCCGTCAACCGTAACCTCAAAAACTGATGTGTTACCAACAGTGAGTATTAGCGTTGAGACAACATCAACAGATGTCAATGGTGATGGTTTTACTGGTATAGCTAGTGTCAATGGGACCGTAATGGATGTTCCCGCAACTATTGAAGATAAGGATGATTCCACTGGACTGGTTTATACGGTTTCTCTGAATCATGTCACTACAACAGATGTAACAGTTACAGTTACATTGGGTAGCGGAGCTGGGCATTCTGATGCTGCTGACTATTCTGATATTGGTGGAGCACAGCATAACGGGAAAATTGGCCTTCATGGTGATACTGGAAAAGTAACCTATGATGGTGCAACAACCGTAACAATTGTTATTCCTGCCGGTTCAAAAAGTGTTTCATTTATAGTTGATCCAACGCTTGAGGCTAACCAAGATGCCTTTAATGCCGAGGGTATGGAAAAAGTTGTTGCGACCATTACGGGAACATCTGATAACGTTACGGCAGCTACTGACATCGTTGATAATGCGGGAGCATCCGCAACAGGTGTTATTTATGATGGTAATGCCATTTCATTACGTAATCTGGACGGTGATTTTACACTGAAATATTCACTATCATCTTCTATCGCCGAAAAAGGGGACTTTGGGTATACCATTGGCGCGAATAGTGGTGAAAATGATCCAATGGTAACAACAGATTACAATGATACGGTTTATGTTGGTTATTACCAGAGTGGTAAAGAAACAACATCGTATAGTAATGTTGCTAACTCACAGGATAATGGGCCAGACGGAACAAAAACCGATGGCAATCAAAGCATTACGACTGTTGATTTAGGTGCTGGTGATGATCTAATGGTCATTCGTGGTAACATGCTGGCTAATACAAGAGTATATACTGGTGAGGGTAACGATACTTTTACTATGGATGGTATGAATACTGCATTACGTGTTATGTATGCGGGTAGTTATATCTTTACTGAGTCTGGCGATGATATTGTTACGATCAAACGTACTGGTGTAACAAATGCCGGACAGATTTATCTTGGTTCAGGTAGTGATACATTTATCCAGGGGGATGCTACTGACAATAACGATACAACATTATCTGGTTTATTGGATCTTGGTAGTGGTACAAAAGATATATCTAATATGCCTAAGGAATATCTTTCTGTTTATCAGGATGGCAGTAATTTAAGCTTGGGTAACGACAACAATATTGACACTGCCACAGATGTTAATACCGTCACTATTTATGGCTCTGTGTCTGGTGAAATTTTAGGCGGATACGGCAGTGATAATATTACGGTAACTAAAAATCTGACCGGTAATATTTCTGTCGGTGACAATGCGGATACCTTAACGGCCGGATGGATTTATGGTGGCAGTACTGTCTCTATGGGGGACGGCAATGATACTGTTACCATCACAGATGGTGCATATAACACGACTATTTCACTGGGGGCGGGAGATGATGTATTTGATGCAACTTCTGGTGTAATGGGGGATTCTGCTTATGCCACTGTCGTTAATGGTGAAGACGGCAATGATACCTTTAAATTAGGCACAATTGCCAAAAACCTGACCATTGATGCCGGTGCCGGTGATGATATTGTTGTTCTGACAAAAGACTATGACTCCACCTCCTCCGGTAATCAGGGCTATATTAACGGCGGGGAAGGCAGTGATACCCTGGTTCTGACAGGTACCATTTCTGTCAATCTAGCGGCCGGTAAAAATGAAGGTATTGCCGGCTTCGAGAAAGTGGATATGACTGTTGGTAGCGATCTGAAAGCTGACAATGCAGCTCAGTTAGTCAAGTTAACGGCATCGGATGTATTGGGTATAAATGACAATTCAACGATTTATATTTCCGGTGATGCCAATGACAAAGTTGATTTGGGGGCTGACGGAGCGGGAAGTCTGGGTACATTTACGGCAACGGCAACGGCAACAACTGTTAAAGCAACTGCGTTAGATGGTATTGAGCATACTTATACGTTATACAGCAGTGTAAGTGGCGCAAATGTGTATATTGATAACAATATTATTGATGCGAATGGTGTAATTTAATAGTTGTCTTATTCATGTGGGAGGGAAACTTCCCACATTTTTGAGTGTTATAGAAACAACTTAATAATTTGCAAATGAGTCAATATGACATTTATATACTTCTTGTAGAAGGCATAATGTATGAATATAATGGTTGTTACGCACAATAAATATCTTGAGTTAGGTTTGAAAAAATTATTGAGCAGGCATTCTATTACTATTGGTGCTGATTTTTTTATACCAGATAATCGTGAGCATATAATAAACAATAATATTTTTGTCATTCTCTGTGATAAAAAAACAGTATGTTAATGAATTATATTTTTAACGGTTATAGATTTTACTTATTACCAGTAGAATCAATAAGTAGCCTGTCATCGATTTATGAATGTATGTTTAGTGGCAGGTTGTTGTTTGGGAACTCTCCACATAAATTAACCATGAATGAGATGATTATACTATTCTATTATGTTTTCCATGGGTGGAATGTAGCAAGTATTGCTTATCAGTTTGGTATGAGTTCAAAGACTGTGTATACTCATATATATAAAGCAAAGAAAAAAAATGGAATAT
>OIDF01001253.1_pt1 | contig 10786 bp, 9 predicted proteins | sample 1581411 | NCBI WGS metagenome assembly OIDF01 (sample SAMEA3882515, study PRJEB24775) | human gut metagenome | biome: human-associated habitat; feature: intestine environment; material: feces | place: Netherlands | collected 2009/2010
GGGTATGTTCTATAAGAGAAGAGACTACACCAGAGTTGTTAACGGACGAAATCCGATTGTTGCTCACGAATTCCTGGGTACCAGCGTAGAAGGCAAGGACATGATCATCATCGATGACATGATTTCCTCCGGCGAAAGTGTACTCGAAGTTGCATCCGCATTAAAGCAGCGCGGTGCCCGTAAGATCTTCATCTGCACCACCTTCGGTCTGTTCACAAGCGGTATGGAGAAATTCGACAAGGCTTATGAGGAAGGACTCTTCACAAAAGTTCTGACCACCAACGTCGTATACCAGACACCGGAGCTTCTCTCCCGCGAATATTACATCAGCTGCGACCTGAGCAAATATATCGCTCTCATCATCGACAAGCTGAATCACGACGCCTCCATCAGCGGACTGCTGGATCCGGCGGATCGTATTCAGAAAGTTATTAAGAAATTTAAGAATCACGAGAAGATCTGATATTCCAGGGTTCAAAGTTCGAAAGCTGTTCGTGCTTGCACGATAAAGCGTTCGAATTTGGAACCCGCCAAACATGAGGAAGCAGCGCCAGCGGATTCCGAATGTTTGCAGAATTGCGGAGCAATTCGTGAATATTCACAAACGCCGAAACTGTCACGAAAACGGTTTCGGCGTTTTTTTATATTTTTAGCAAATTCTTGCTAGTTTTTTCTTTTTTCGGCTGTATAATGAAATTACATTGTACGACGAAGGAGGTATCACACATGCAATTTGGACATTTTGATGATGCGAAAAAAGAGTATGTCATCACAAGCCCGAAGACTCCGCTTCCGTGGATCAACTATCTGGGATCTGAGAACTTCTTTTCTCTGATTTCCAATACCTGCGGCGGATACAGCTTCTACAAGGACGCAAAACTTCTGCGTCTGACCCGTTACCGTTATAACGATACGCCGCTCGATCAGAACGGACGCTACTACTACATCAAGGACGGCGATACCGTCTGGAACCCGGGCTGGCAGCCGACCCAGACGCCGCTCGATTCCTACGAGTGCCATCATGGCCTTGGCTACAGCCGCTTTGTTTCTTCCAAAAACTTAGTTGCCGCTGAACTGACCGCTTTTGTTCCGCTGGCAGATTCCTGCGAAGTAAACCGTCTCATGCTGACCAACAACGGCACCGAAGAAAAAACACTGGCTCTGACTTCTTTTGTAGAGTTCTGCTTCTGGAACGCCGTGGACGATATGACCAACTTCCAGAGAAACTTCAGCATCGGCGAAGTTGAGATCCAGGGTTCTGAGATTTACCACAAAACTGAGTACCGCGAGCGCCGCAGACATTACGCTGTTTATGCAGTCAACTGCCCGATCGACGGATACGATACCGACCGCGACGCTTTCCTTGGCGCTTACCGCGGAAATGACCGCCCGGAGACCATTCTGCGCGGCACTGCAGGCAACACCGTTGCCAGCGGATGGGGTGTGATCGGTTCCCACCACATCGACGTTACCTTAAAACCAGGCGAGTCCCGCTCCTTTATCTTCGTTCTCGGCTACTGTGAGAATGCAGCGGATGACAAATGGGAAGCTCCTGGCGTGATCAACAAAAAACCGGCAAAAGAGATGCTCTCCCACTATCAGACCGACGAGCAGGTTGACGCAGCACTTGCAGAGCTTGCTTCCTACTGGGAAGGCCTGCTGGCAAAATATGCGCTCTCCTGTGCAGATGAAAAACTGGGACGCATGGTCAACATCTGGAACCAGTATCAGTGTATGGTTACCTTCAACATGTCCCGTTCCGCATCCTACTTTGAGTCCGGCACCGGCCGTGGCATGGGCTTCCGTGACTCCTGCCAGGATCTGCTCGGTTTCGTTCATCTGATCCCGGACCGCGCAAGAGAGCGTCTGCTCGATATTGCCGCTACCCAGTTTGAAGACGGAAGCGCATACCATCAGTACCAGCCACTGACGAAAAAAGGAAACATGGATATCGGAAGCGGCTTCAACGATGACCCGCTCTGGCTGATTGCCGGATGTGCCGCCTACATCAAAGAGACCGGAGATTTCTCTATTCTCGACGAGCAGGTTGATTTCGACAACGATTCCACCAAGGCGCAGCCTCTGATGGAGCACCTGAAACGTTCCTTCGACTTTACCGTAACCCATCTCGGACCGCACAAACTGCCGCTCATCGGCCGTGCAGACTGGAATGACTGTCTGAACCTGAACTGCTTCTCTGCAGAGCCGGGCGAACCGTTCCAGACGACAGGACCTTCCGAGGGACCGGTTGCTGAGTCCATTTTCATCGCCGCTATGTTCGTGAAATACGGCAAAGAGTACGCAGCCATCTGCCGCCGCAGAGGCAATGAGGAAGAAGCTGTTTACGCAGAAAAAGAAGTCGAAAAAGTTTACCAGGCAGTCCTTGATGCAGGCTGGGACGGCGAATGGTTCCTGCGTGCTTATGATGCAGCAGGCGAAAAAGTCGGCTCCAATGAGTGTGAGGAAGGTAAGATCTACATCGAGCCGCAGGGCTTCTGTGTTCTTGCTGAAATCGGTGTCAAAGAAGGACTGGCAGAAAAAGCCCTGACTTCTGTCCAGAACATTCTGGAAACCAAGTACGGCGTTGTTCTTCTGCAGCCGGCTTACACCAAGTATTACCTGAATCTTGGTGAGGTTTCCTCCTATCCGCCGGGATACAAAGAAAATGCTGGTATCTTCTGCCACAACAACCCATGGATCTCCATCGCTGAGACCGTTGTCGGCCACGGAAACCGCGCATTTGACCTGTACCGCAAGATCTGCCCGGCTTATATTGAGGACATCAGCGAGATCCACCGCACCGAGCCGTACGTCTACTCTCAGATGATCGCCGGAAAAGACGCTGCTCACTTCGGTGAGGCAAAGAACTCCTGGCTGACCGGTACTGCCGCATGGACTTTTGTCAATGTTTCCCAGTACATCCTCGGCATTCAGCCGGATTACGACGGACTGACCTTAAATCCGTGTATTCCGTCCGATATGGAAGAGTTCAAGATCCGCAGATACTTCCGCGGTGCATGGTACAACATTACCTTTAAGAATCCAGAGCACAAAGAGAAGGGCGTTTCTTCCCTGACTGTCAACGGAACTACCGTAGAAGGAAATCTGATTCCGATTACCGAAGGCTGCACGGAGTATGATGTTGTTGCCGTAATGTAATTTTTCAAATTTCAAATCTCCATAAACATAAGGCGAGCCCCGGAAAGCACAACTGCTTTTCCGGGGCTCGTCCCTTTTATTCTTATGTTTTCTTACGGTAACTGCCGTCTCTCTCTGACACCGGAAAGATCTTTGATGACCTCTCCCGCCAGAATCAGTCCTGCTACGGACGGCACAAACGCTACGCTGCCCGGGATATCACGCCGCTCCGTGCATTTTCTTGCAGCTCCCGGAGGACAGATACAGTTTGTCCGGCAGCTGATGCCCATATCCTCGAGCGGACGGAGCGCTTTTTCCTCTGAATAGACAACCTTCAGTTTTTTTACCCCGCGCTTTTTCATCTCGCGCCGCATAACCTTTGCCAGCGGGCACATATTGGTTTTATAGATATCCGCCACACGGAACTTGGTCGGATCCAGCTTGTTTCCGGCCCCCATGCAGCTGATAATCGGCACATTGCATGCCTTGGCACGCATAATAATCTCAATCTTTGCTGTTACCGTATCAACCGCGTCTACAACGTACGAATACTTTGAAAAATCGAAATCATCCGCATTTTCCGGCAGATAGAAGCATTTATATACCTCCACCTCCGCTTTCGGATTGATGTCGAGAATCCGTTCTTTCATTACATCTACTTTATATTTTCCAACGCTGCTTCTTGTTGCAATAATCTGACGGTTGATATTGGTCAGGCAGACCTTGTCATCGTCCACCAGCACAAAATGACCGACACCACTCCTTGCCAGCGCCTCCACGGTATAGCCTCCTACACCGCCGATCCCGAATACGGCAACGGTTGCATCCGCCAGAAGATCCATGCTCTCGCTTCCAAGCAAAAGCTGTGTTCTGGAAAACTGATTCAATGCCATTTGTTTTCCTTCCTCCTTGTTTATAAACTCTATCACAATAATAGGTTATTTGCTTTTGTCTGTCAACACCTTACGGAACCAGCTCTGCGGAAATTCAAAGACGAAGAGAATCCCAAGTACAATCGCAACCGCATCCTTCAGCGTCAGAAAGCCTCTTGCACCGGCCCGTTCCAGATCATTTGTTACCACATAAAAAGCCGTCCAGTAAATTCCGCCTCCCGGCACCAACGGAAAAATCCCGGCAATAAGAAATACCGTTACCGGGCAGCGCTTGTATACCGCGAAGCTGCGCGACAGAATGATAACAAGCACCGTTGCAAAAAAGATCGATACCGGCTCTGTCGTATACGGAAGGATCAGCTTGTAGCAGATCCAGCCGCACGCCCCGGCCAGTCCGCAGTACAGATAATATTTCCGCGGAACCTGGAACAAAAGTGCAAATGCAATCGTTCCGACACAGGCCGCGAAAAATTCCGCAATCAAACGAATCGTCTCACTCATAGCTGCAGTCCTCCTGCCAGTTGATGGTACCCTGTGATCACAAGCCCGACGCCAAGTGCGATGCAGAAGGTTACAAGCAGAGCGTCAAGCATCCGTACCGAACCCGCGATGTAATCCTGGTCCGCAACATCGCGGATGGCATTTGTGAAGTTCACACCCGGCACCAGCGGAATAATCGAACCGATGATAACCTTATCCAGATGGTGACCGATTCCCGATTGATACAGGAACACCGCAATCAGTGTGACGAGTGCACCACCGGAAATATTTGTCGCAATCTTTGACATTCTGCCGCGCAGCAGATACAAAAGATAGAAATACAGAACAAAGCCGGACAGAAACGCTACCATACTGTCGACCACATCACCGCCGAACAGAAAGCAGAAGCAGGCACTTCCGATGCCGGACGCAAGAACCTGATGCCATCTCGCTTTTTCCGGCATCCTCTGGATATCGAGCAGCCATGCTTTCGCTTCTTTTGGTGTGTGCAGGCCCTCCTCAATCTCACGGGAGAGCTGATTAACCGCCGTTACCTTGTCGAGCCGCGCGGCAGACAGCGGAATGTGACGCACACGGGCAAATTCCTGTTTTTTTCCGCTTTCTGCCGTCAGAAAAATGCCGCTGCTCAGAACAAACGCGTCGCTGGAGCTGACGCCGTACGCCCGCGCTATGCGCTCAATCGTCTCCTCCACACGAAAAATTTCCGCTCCGCTCGCCAGCAGAATATCCCCTGCCAGCGATGCCACATCGAGCGCTTCTCTTGTCGATTCTGCGTTCATCTCTGCCTTCCTCCTTTTTCAAAGCCATACACCCATTTCCCTTTCAGGAACAGATACAGGAAAATGACGGAACTGATGCTCCAGGTCAGCGGATATGCCCAGAAGATCACGCGGATATCCGGGATCAGACGGACCGTCACAGTGATGTAGCTGACACGGAACAGACACCAGACGCAGAGCATGACAACCATCGGAATCGAGGCGTGTCCGGAACCGCGGAGCACGGCCGCGATGCAGTGGGAAAATGCCAGCAGGAAGTAGAACAGCGCAATCGTTCTCGCCTGCATCACGCCGTAGTGGACGACCTGCGGATCGCTGTTGAATGCCGCAATCAGGATCGGTGCAGCAGCGTAGATGACAAATCCGATCAGTTCGGCAATAATGACCGAGCAGAGAATGCCGAACCGCGCTCCCTTTTTCGCACGGTCATACTGTTTTGCGCCGAGGTTCTGGCTGACGAATGTGGTCAGCGCCATCGTAAAGCAGGTGACCGGCAGGAAGGCAAAGCCCTCAATTTTCGCATACGAACCGCAGCCTGCCATCGCCATTTTTCCGAATGCATTGATGTTTGTCTGCACGAAAACGTTTGCAATCGAGATAACTGAGTTCTGGAAGCCGGACGGCACACCGTTACGGATAATTTCGCCGAGCAAGCGGCCGTCGAAACGGATACTCTTCTTTCGTCCGCAGCAGATGGATCATACAGAGAATCGCACTTGTGAACTGGGAAATGACCGTTGCAAGCGCCGCCGCACCGACACCCATACCGAGGCCGCCGATGAAAAGCAGGTCGAGCACAACGTTGATGCACGACGACACGATCAGATAGATCAGCGGGTGGCGGCTGTCGCCGACAGACTGCAGGATGCCGACGAAAATGTTATACATGACAAATCCGAGGGAACCCGCAAAATACGTGCGGAAATACTCAACCGACTGCGGAAACACATCGGACGGCGTTCCCATCAGCACCAGGATCTTCGGTGCCAGATACATGCCGATCACAGTCAATGCAAGACCGGCCGCGATTCCGAAGGCCACGGTCGTGTGAATTGCCTTCTGCAGATTGTCTCTGTTTTTCGCTCCATAGTACCTCGCGATGACAACACCGGCACCCATCGCGATACCGTTGATGAAACCGACCATCAAAAAAATCAGATTTCCGGAAGAACTGACTGCTGCCAACGCATTACTTCCGAGGAAATTACCTACAATCAGGGAATCTGCTGTATTATACAACTGCTGAAACAGATTTCCGAGAACAAGTGGAATTGTAAAACCTACCAGAAGATGCGGTATCGCTCCTTCCGTCATATCCTTTGTCATTGCAGATGCCTTTCTATCTTTTGTTGTTCTGCTTCAGGATGTGTATGATCCTTCCCTCATAATACACCGCAATCGCTGCAATCAATACCACGATAATCAGGCTGTATCCCTGTTTTAATTCTTTTCCGAGCGCATCACAGACGCTGGTAAATAAAAGTCCCTCCACAAAGACAAGCTTGACCATCCGAACCATCCGAAGCGTATACTGTCTGATCTTACCGCTGCATACCTCCCTTGTCAATCCGTTCACACGTTCCGGGTAGACGGCAAGGAGGGTCAGACCCACATATACCAGAATCATAAACACAAGATTCATCATCAGGTTCACCGGATTGACGTGGAACGCGATCCCGTAATAGATCTGTAACCCGAGATAGGCGATCGCCGATACGATACCGACTGCCTCAATGAGCATCACCTGCCATGTCATCTCGTTCTTTTTCATATGTCTCACACCTCCTTTTCCCTCTCTTTTTCTTACAGCAAAAGTTCCTGCGCCCAACACTGTGTCAGCCGCTCTAAATTCCATGCGGCATTGGCAGGACTCGTAGACGGCAGCTTTTTTACTTCCGGCATCTCCGCGGTCAGACAATATTTAGAAAACAGGCGGTACGCCGTATCCCCGTTGGCACAGATGCGCCGGATGTCCGCCGTCTTTAAGATCACTTCCATGTCATTCGCCGTCACATTGCGGATCGAACTGTCCGATGATCCTGCAATGTCACAGGAGGCAATGACATCCCACAGCGCAATATGGTGCTCTAACAAAAACGCCTTTTTCTGCGGAATCGTCTCCGGCAGCGTATCCTCAAAGACCGCTGCCAGCACTTTCCAGAAACGGTTCTGCGGATGACCGTAATAAAACTGCTGTTCTCTCGACTTTACAGACGGAAAGGATCCCAGAATCAGAATCCGGGATGCATCGTCATAAACAGGTCCAAACGTATGTGTCACATGCGTATATTCCATTCTCTTACACCAAAACGGCATCAGTGCAGACCGCACTGATGCCCTCTTCCCTCTCTATTACTGATAATCTGCCACATTGGAACTGTCCACCTTCTCGAACGGTACCCAGACGTAAAGTCCGTCGTCCGACAGGCCTTCCATTCCCTGCGTCGTTCCTCCGGAACCGAGTGCGATTGCCGCCTTGACAGCCGCCTCACCCTGTCCGCTTCCCGACTGGTATACGGTAAATGCCATATCCCCCGCCTGGATTGCCGCACAGCCATCTGCTGTCGCGTCAATTCCAAGAACCGGTACTCCCGATATGCCATTCTTCTTGCAGGAATCGATGACTCCAAGCGCCATGGTATCATTGTTGCATACCACCGCATCAAACTGCTTGCCTGTCTGCAGGAACAGATCGAAATAATCTTCTGCAATTCCCTGCTCCCAGTCTGCGTTATCCTCAAACACGACGTTGATCTTCTTGCCGGATGCCTTAAGCGTATTTTTGAACTCCTCGGATCTTCCCTTGGTTGCGGAATGATTCTTCGGTCCCTTTAAGAGTACCACATTGATCTCATCCTTGTCACTCATCTGATCCAGAATATATTCTGCCTGGTATTGTCCGGCAACTCCCTCATCCGATCCTACATAAATGTATTTGTCCGGTTCCAGCACCGATGCATCCGGACAGCTGTTGTAAAATACAATCGGAATATCTCCCGCCAGCGCTTCCAGTTCCAGCGCAGTGTCCGCATCGACCGGTCCACACATGATCGCATCATAATCTTCCGCAACCGCCTGTTTAATCTGCGCTACCTGGTTCTCGATGGAGTTCTCCGCATCGTACACCACGATCTCTGCTCCACTCGCCTCCGCTGTCTTCTTTGCCGCATCGATCAATGTATTACGGAACGCATCTGCCTGTGACAGTGATACATAGATCTTCACTCCCTTGCCATTCACCGCGGTATCTCCTCCTGTGCTGCCCGCCTGGCAGCCTCCGAGGCACGTCACTCCCAGCGCAGCCACGAGTGCTGCACTCATCAATCTCTTCATATCTGATACCCCCTTAAATGCGAAACAGCTTAACCTGATCTGCCAGCTGTATGGATGACTCTGTCAGGCTTCTGGATTCTTTTGCCACGTTCTCACTGTTCTCTGCAATTCCCTTTGCCTGCGTCAGCATGGACTCTGATGTTGCAAGAATCTCATCTGAGCTTGCCGCCTGCTCCTCCGAAATTGCCGCCACGTTGGTCGCCACTTCATCTACCTGGTTGATCTTGTCAACCATCTGGTCGATCAGAGCGCTTGTCTGCTGAATGTTGTCATAAATCCTATCAAAGGTATCAATTGCCGTATGAATCAATCCACTGCTCTCATTGATATTGTCGGCGCTGTCGCCTGCCTGACGCACTGCATCCGCCACAAGTTCATTGACCTCATGGATGAGCTTTGAAATATGCTCTACCGATGCGGTACTGTTGCTTGCAAGCGTTCCGATCTCAGAAGCGACGACTGCGAATCCTCTTCCTGCCTCGCCCGCTCTCGCTGCCTCAATGGAAGCGTTTAAGGACAGGAGGTTGGTCTCCTCCGCAATATTTCCGATCAGCTGTACAATCTCAACAATCTCACCGGATGCCGTACCCACTTTATTTACCGCCGCTTCCAGATTCTGGATAGAGGTGCGGATATTCTCAAGCGCCTCGCCGACATGCTCCATATCCTCGCGTCCCTTCTGGGATACCTCAACAGTCTCGCGCATCTTGTTGCCGACATTCACGCTGTCGTCCTTCGTGTCTGCAACCACACCGGCAAGCTTGGTCGCGTTGTCTGCAATCTCATTGACGGAAACGGACAGCTGATCCACCGTCATATTCAGCTCACTCATGGACTGGGACTGGACATTTGCCGCCGACTGCATCTCTCTGGACACACTGTCGCTCGCATCCGCCTGCGTTCCCAGTTTTCCGGAAATGTCTCCCATGGACGCAATCATCTGCTTCATGGATGCGATAAAGCGCTCCACGCTGCGGCTCATAAGCGCAATCTCATCATTGCCGCTGCTCTTGACCGATACGGTAAAGTCGCCGTCCGTCAGCGCCTTGATGACGTTCGTCAGCTTCCGGACAGGTGCGATCACAACATGCGTTGTGCGCTCAATCACTACACACAGAATCAGAATGGAGATCACACTGATCAGAATCATCAGATTCCTGAGGTTCGCAAGGTCTGCCAGTACAATGCTGGTCGGAATATAGGAAACCAGAATCCAGTTAGTTCCGGATACCTCCTTGAACACGGTCATATTGCCGTCCAATGTGGAAAAGCTGTAATCACGATCCGCAATCTTCGCCGCTACACTCTGCTCGAATGCACTGCTGCCGTCGCTGCCGAGCGTCGTGGAAATCTTCGCTGAATCACGGCTTGCCAGAATCGTTGCCGTATCCTTGTCCACGAGGATAGCCTCCGCATTCTTCATCTCGATAAACGCATTTACAATGACGGAAATGCGGTCGAGCGTCATATCCGCAGAGATGACTTTCATCTTGCCGCTGCCGTCATTTAAAATACCGGATGCACTGATGACACTGACGCCTTCTGAATTAACATAGGAAGATCCGATCGCCATATTGACTCTGGTCAGTCCCTCCTGATACCAGACACTGTTGACCGGATCCGACTCACTCATCGCCGAATCCGACGCTTTCCAGAGCTTTCCGGTTTCATCCGCGATGTAAAGTCCCTCCGGATAATTTGAGTTATAATTATAGTAGGAATCCAGCATGGTCTGTAATTCCTTGTCGTCCGGCTTCGTGTTCTCTATCGTTGTCTTCACTATCTGGAACGCCCCGATATTCTGTTCCAGCCAGCTCTCAATCTGCGACGCCTGATTCTCCACCGATGACTCCAGCAGATTCTCGGAATAGCTCTCAATCAGCCCTGCCGACGTGCGGTAGGCGATCAGTACGAGCACCAGAATGCTGACAATGACAACCGGAACGATCACACCTAAAAGCTTAACCTTAATCGATACGATTCCTTTTTCCTTTTGCATGTGCCTCAACTCCTTTTCTCTTGTGATACCCCAGATTCTATGATAATTGCATAATAATCTTGTCAATATTTTCTCATTTTTGCATATTACTGTCAACATCTATCGACGGATTCCCGCCCTGAAGTCGCATGTTTATACCATTT
>OIDF01001257.1_pt1 | contig 10746 bp, 8 predicted proteins | sample 1581411 | NCBI WGS metagenome assembly OIDF01 (sample SAMEA3882515, study PRJEB24775) | human gut metagenome | biome: human-associated habitat; feature: intestine environment; material: feces | place: Netherlands | collected 2009/2010
ATGAGGATTTTCCAGCAAAATTACAGAGCATCGGCGCCCAGATCGAAAAGGTGGAATCCGAACGGGAATTGCAGAAATTCCGCTTAAAGATTGGCTGAGACACTTTTCATAAATTGTCCTGTTGACAAATACAGGGCGCTATAGTATTTTAAATGAGTACCTGATAAGAAAATTCAATATTGTGCCTTCTCTTATTCAGAGTGGTGGAGATACATAGGATCTGTGAAACCACGGCAACCCCCAGACAGAATGGTCTGTACGGGAAGGTGCCAGCCTGAGCGAAATTTTCGAACAATAAGGGGATTTGAACATTACTATTCAGGTCCGCTAAAAATTGCGGATCTTTTTTTACGAAAAAATGTTCAGGGAAAGCCAAAGCCCACGAACGAAAAGCAAAAGAGAAGAGAAGAAAAAAAGGAGAAAAAGAATGGAAAAAAGACTGTTTACTTCTGAGTCTGTAACCGAAGGACATCCGGACAAAATCTGTGATGCCATTTCTGACGCGATTCTGGATGCGCTGCTTGAGCAGGATCCGATGAGCCGTGTAGCCTGTGAGGCAGCAAGCTGTACCGGTTTCGTACTTGTTACAGGAGAAATTACAACAAAGGCAACTCTTGATATTCCTGCAATTGTAAGAAAGACTGTAAACGAGATCGGATACAACGATGCAAAGACCGGTTTTGACGGACATACCTGTGCGGTTATGGTAGCTTTAGATCAGCAGTCCGCAGATATTGCCATGGGTGTTGATAAAGCTCTTGAAGCAAAGGAACACAAGATGTCAGATGAAGAATTGGAAGCAATCGGTGCAGGAGACCAGGGAATGATGTTCGGATATGCATCTGATGAGACAGAAGAATATATGCCTTATCCGATTGCTCTTGCACACAAACTTGCAAGACGTCTTACAGAAGTAAGAAAGAACGGAACACTTCCATATCTTCGTCCGGATGGAAAAACACAGGTAACAGTAGAATATGATGAAAATGGAGTTCCGGCCCGCCTTGATGCAGTAGTACTTTCTACACAGCATGATCCGGATGTTTCACAGGAACAGATCCATGAAGACGTGAAAAAATACATTTTTGATGAAATCCTTCCGGCAGATATGGTAGATGAGAATACAAAATTCTTCATCAATCCGACCGGACGCTTTGTTATCGGCGGACCACAGGGCGACAGCGGCTTGACCGGCAGAAAAATCATCGTAGATACCTACGGCGGCATGGGTCGTCACGGCGGCGGTGCTTTCTCCGGCAAAGACCCGACCAAGGTGGACCGTTCGGCAGCCTATGCAGCAAGATATGTTGCAAAGAACATCGTGGCAGCCAAGCTGGCAAAGAAATGTGAGGTTCAGCTGGCTTATGCCATCGGCGTTGCAAAGCCGGTATCCATCAACGTCAACACCTTCGGCACCGGCGCTGTTGCAGATGAGCAGCTGGAAAAGGCAGTTGAAAAGGTATTCGACCTGCGCCCGACCGCAATCATCAACTCGCTGGGTCTGCGCCGTCCGATCTACCGTCAGCTGGCAGCATACGGACACATGGGCAGAGAGGACCTGGGCGTCAGCTGGGAAAAGACCGACAAGGTGGACGCTCTGCTGGCAGCTGTCAAATAAAATAGGCAAACGCAAAAAGGACATGGGTTTCCATGTCCTTTTTTGTGCCTGTAAACCTTGAGGGAAAGAATCTGCTTACAAAATGCTTTTATATTTTAAATATAGCGGAGAAAACAGAAGAATTTAGGAAAATAATCTAAAAATTTAAAGTTTATGCTTTACATTTCTGGCAACAAAGGATATAATGAAAGAAAAAATACCGGGAGGTTCAGTCGTGGAAATTTTAAATAAAACCATTGAACAAGTCAGAAAACAGTATGGAGTGGCTGGCGGTATCCTGATTGCCATTAAAGACGGCAAGGTGCTGCTCAAGGAGTGCTTTGGTCAGGCGGATGCGGAAAAAGGTAAACCGGTGGACAGCAAGACCCTGTTCCAGATCGCATCCTGCTCGAAAGCATTTACGACCATGGTTGCCGGTCAGCTGTGCGACGAAGGCAAGATGACCTGGGATACTCCGGTCAAACAGCTGATGCCGGACTTCAAAATGGTGGACAAATATGCCGAGGAACACGTCACCCCTCGTGATATGGCTTGCCACCGCACCGGTCTGTGCCGCCATGACGTCATGCGCACCTTTGTCCGCGAGGACAGAGCAGACCTGGTTCGCCGCATCGCTTACTTCCCACCGGCATACGGCTTCAGAGAGAAGTACAGCTACCAGAACCAGATGTATGTAGCACTGGGTTACCTGTGTGAACGTCTGACCGGAAAGACTTGGGAGCAGCTGCTGAAAGAAAAGATTGGCGACCCGCTGGGAATGGATATGTACTTCCGCGGCATCGACACCATCGAGGACAAGAACGCAGCCATGCCGTATGCGCAGAAGGACGGCAAAATTTTCCGCGTGGATGAGGTAGTCGGAAAGGCAAGCAACCCATGCGGCGGTCTGTACACCAACCTGGACAGCTTGGAGCGCTGGATTCGGATGCTGCTGGGCGAAGGTGAGCTGGAAGGCAAACGCATCATCAGCAAGGAAGGCTTTGCCGAGCTGATTAAACCAAACGTTGTCATCCCGGGCAAACCGTCCCATCCAAAGGAAATGCAGCAGTCCTACGCAATGGCGTGGATCAACTCCATCTATAAAGGCAAGCTGCTCATCTCCCACTCCGGTTCCACCAACGGCTTCAACTCGATGGTCGGCTTCTTCCCGGAGGAGAATGCAGCCTTCGCACTGTCGGTCAATACCGTGGACACCCCGGCATACAGCTGCCTGAAATACCTGCTGTGTGACCTGCTGCTCAACGACGTAGAGGAGGATTACTCCTTCCTGATTGACATTTATAACCGCCGCGTCAACCTCGGACCGGATTACACCGAGGAAGAGCAGAAAGACCTGCCGCTGAGCGAAGAGCAGGCGAAGAAATATCTGGGTACCTACTACAATCCGGGCTACGGCGTGATGGAATTTGTCTATGAGGACGGTCATCTGCGCCAGCACTACGGCTTGATGGACCAGCCGTTCAACTACATCGGCGATGATAAGTTTGTAGGCTTCGAGGTGCTGGATACCCGCACCTACCGAGCAAACTTTACCGAGGACGGCAACCTCTGGATGCGCCTGTCCACCGATGCAGTCTGCCCAATCTTCTTTGAGCGGGTGCGCTAATCGAGCGGCGGAGTATCACGGAATCAGAACAAAACAATCGGGAGGACATCCATCGGATGTCCTCCCGATTTGCCGTTGCAGGATATTTTCCACATACTCCCCTTGAACAGGTGGAAAAAGCTCCTCCTATTCTCCTGCGACCAGTGGGACGCTGCACAGCAGCCGGTTGTCCAGAGTATATTCCAGAAAGCCGCAGACCTGATTGGAGGCGGTGGGGGGATAGAGGAACGGCTGGGCAATCAATCGGCTTTGCAGGCGGGCAGATTCGCCCTGCCGCAGCGGGACACAGGGCTGCCAGGCGGGCAGCAGCGGAATGGGAGTTTCGATGCCGTTGGACTGGATTTCGCTGCCCACCAAAGTGGTGTGGACAGGCGGCAGCACCAGCGGCTGCATCGAGTAGCGGCTAAAGCAGCGGTCGTACAGAGAAGCGTGCAGGTTCCAGTCGTCCTGCGCATTCAGGGTGACACAGATGAGGGTCATCCCATTCCGCTCGGCAGCGGACACCAGACACCGTCCGGCATCATCGGTGAAGCCGGTCTTGACCCCAATGCAGTCGGGGTAAAGGGTCAGCAGTCGGTTGTAGTTTTTCAGCCAACGCTCATAGGGCGGCGCACCAAACCGGACCTGCATCGAAGGCTGGGAGCAGATGTGGGCAAAATCCTCGTTTTGTAAAGCAACGCGGGTCAATTTGGCAAGGTCGAAGGCGGTGGAGTAATGCTCGGGCGCATCCAGTCCGCAGGCAGTGACATAGTGAGTATCGGCAAGACCCAGCTGTTGTGCGCGCCGGTTCATCGCCTCCACAAAGCCCTCGATGCTGCCGTACAACCGTACACCGGCGGCATTGGCAGCATCGTTGCCGGAGGGCAGCAGCATCCCGCACGCCAGCGCGTACAGCGAAACCATATCGCCCTCCATCAGTCCCATCGAGGAGCCTTCCACCTGGATGGCATCGGGATCGACCAGAAAATAATCGTGCAGATTAGGCTGCTCGAGCACCATCATCGCGCCGATGATTTTGGTGGTGCTTGCCATCGGCAGCCGTTGGTGGATGTTCTGCCCGCACAGCACCCGACCGGTGGTTGCCTCCATCACCAGATAGGCTTTTGCGGCGGCATCGGGCTGTTCATAAACGGAAAAATCCTCCAGCGATACCGGTGACGGGCAGAGCGAGGTGCGGGTTTCCTTGGCAAAAATCCTCCAGTCCGCTGCACAGCCAAAAAGCAGCAGGGCACAGAGAAAAGAAAAAGACAGGCGTTTGAAAACGTTCAAGGCAGCCAACTCCTTTTTGTTCAGAAATCAGGGGTGGAACAGTACAGGATATGCCGAGGTTGGAGAGAAAATTCAAAATGTACAATTTGTAATCTAGTCTCATAACAATACAAATTGTACATTTTTTTTATTGAAAAAGTGCGAAGTGTGGTATATACTGTACAAGCAAAAACTTTTGAGGAGGAAAAATGAATGGAACAAACTCTACCCAAACTGAAAACCAATCTGGACACCAACCTGCTCAAGCTGGTTGCGGTCGTCTGTATGCTGCTCGACCACTTTGGTGGGACCTTTTTTGAGCAGGTCCCTGCCTTTCGCTGGGCGGGCAGGCTGGCGTTCCCGCTGTTCTGCTACTGTATGACGGTTGGGATGCTGTACACCCACGACATCAAGCGGTACCTGGGGAGATTGGGACTGTTTGCGCTGATTTCACAGCCGTTCTGGATTCTAGCTTTTAATGCGGAGGACTTTTGGGGAAACCTGCTCAATCTCAACATCTTTTTCACCCTCTTTATGAGCCTGCTGACCGTCTGGGGATTTAAGGAGAAGAAATACTGGCTGTTTGTGGCAGGGATCCTGGTGATGTCCTTCATCAACTTCGACTATTCCACCACCGGCATCATCCTGATGATGATTTTCTATCTGTGCAGGAATAAACCGGCTCTGGGCGCTGCGTTGTATTTTCTGAGCTATCTGCCAGCCTTTTGGGGAGATGTGCAGGACCCGCTGGCGCTGGTTGTCGGCGGACACGCCATCAGCTTTGAGGCATTCTCTCTGCTGGCACTGCCGCTGATTTATTTAAAGACCAACAGCGGTCTGAAAATTTCTAAATGGGTGTTCTATCTGATTTATCCGGCACACCTGCTGCTGATTTATCTGCTCCAGCTGTGGATGGCATAAGACAAAATAAGGGAGGCATCCTCTTTCATAAAGAGGACGCCTCCCTTATCGGTTTTGCAAAAGCTTTAGCAGAACAACGGCTGGAGCTGGCGCGCCGACAGTGCAGACTGCACGGTATCGGTCAGGCGGCTAAAGTCAGCAACAATCGAGCAGGGCTTTTGCTCGGGTGCATCCTGCCGCATCGGGACAAAGTAGATGTTTTTGCTGTTGAGCAGCGAACCGATGTTTTTCCCTGCGTTGGCAAGGGCATCGTTGGTGGATACCGCCAGCACCACCGGACGTGCGTTTCGCAGGTGCGCTTTGACGGCAAGGGTGACGCTGGTGTCGGTGATGCCGTTTGCCAGCTTGCCCAGGGTGTTGCCGGTGCAGGGTGCGACCAGCAGTACATCCAGCAGCTTTTTCGGACCGATGGGTTCGGTCTGGGTCAGGGTGTGCCAAATCTCACGACCGCAGATTTCCTCGATGCGGCGGCGAAACTGCTGCGCACTGCCAAAGCGGGTATCGGTTTCATAGGCGTTTGGGGACAGGATGGGATACAGCTGCCAGCCGGTCTGCTGCGCCATCTGTTCCATCTGGTCGATGACCTGCGAGAAGGTACAGAAGGAGCCGGTCATGGCAAATCCCACCCGTACAGGAGCGTGTTCGTTCATGTCGTTCACCTCGTTTTGGATTGTATGTCTGTTATCATCTGTATGACGGTGTCGCACAGGATGTTCCCTGCGGTGACAGGCGCTGTTTTGGCAGGTAGGGCAAGGGCGTGCAGGCAGCGAAGTTCCAGAGAGCGTGCAGCCGGGTGGTCGATGCCGCCTCCACCGGAGGCAAGGTCGATCAGCAGGCAGTCATGGGGAAGCAGCCGGAGCTGTTCCTTTCCCAAGATGGGCGCAGGGACGGTGTTGAAGATGAGCTGCTGCTGCGGCAACAGGGTGTCCATCTGCGCAAGAGGAAGGGCGGTCAGCCCAAAGCTGCGCGCCAACGCCAGGTCCTTTGGACTGCGGGCGCAGACGGTGAGCTGTGCGCCAAAGGCTGTCAGCAGCCGTGCAAGAGGTTTTGCACACCGACCAAAGCCGGTGAGAAGGCAGCGGCTTTCCCACAGGGTGATGGGCAGCTGGCTCAGTGCAAGCTCAATGGCAGCTTCGGCGGTGGGGACGGCGTTGAGCAGCACCATCTCCTCCTGTTGCAGATAGCTGTGCAGCAAAAGGGAGCGGCGTTTGGCAAGCTGATGCAGCTCGTCGGTCACCCTGCCGCAAAGCAGGACCGTACCGCAGCGGCATTGCGTAAGCAAGGGCAGCAGAGCAGGCTCGACCAGCACCGGAAGCAGCAGAAAATCGGTTTGTGCGAGCAGCAGCGGGTCGCTTTCACCGGGAATCAGACGCTCGACCACATATCCGCGGCGGCACAGGGCATCGGCAGCCGCACGCTGGCGGTCATCGGTGCAGAGGACGGCAATGGATGCAAAAGGTTCAAGATTCATACAGGTCACCTCCATAGGATTGGGCAGGAACGGGCAAAGGAACAATCTATCCTATGAAAAATGCGGATTTTGGTGCAGGTTGAATGTTCATCTGTCGGGGAATGTGGTATAATAACAGAAAATACAGCACAGGGGGAAACGACTTTGGCAAAGAAAAAACCATTGAAAAAGGATAGGAAAGCGGGCAGAGGCAATCTGCCGGCACAAAAACAGCCGTTTTATTTACAGGCGCAGCAGCAGAGAAAACCAAAGCCGAAGAAGCAGCGGGAGGATTGGGACGAACCGGCAATCGAACCGGGAGAATATCCGGTCAGCTGCAACAGAATGGACGAACAGGGCAGCGGCGTGGTGTATCTGGAAGGAGAAAAGCTGCCGGTGGACGGACTGCTGCCCGGCGAGCAGGCGGTCGTCGAGGTGTTTGGAAAGCGCAATCTGCACGCAAGGCTGCTGCAAATCAAAAAGGCTTCGTCCAAACGGGTCAAGCCGCAGTGTCCTGCTTTTGCCAAGTGCGGCGGCTGCAAGATGCAGCACCTGCAATATGACAGCCAGCTGGAGTGGAAGCAAAAGACGGTGGAGCAGCTGATGAAACGCTACATCGACGAGGGAGCCAAGCTCTATCAAATCGTTGGGATGGTAGAGCCGTGGCGCTACCGCAACAAATGCCATATCAGCTTTGGCATGAACGGGCGCAGACAGATCATCTCAGGCATTTATGAGGAAAACAGCCATCGGGTGGTACCGGTGGAGAGCTGCCTGATTCAGGACAGCAAGGCGGACGAGATTGCGCGCTCGGTGCGAGCCATCATGAAGGAGTGCAAGCTGCTGCCTTATGATGAGGACAGTGAAACCGGATTGCTGCGGCATCTGCTGGTGCGCACCGGCTTTGCCAGTGGTCAGGTGATGGTGGTGCTGGTGACTGCTTCCCCGATTTTTCCGGCAAGGAGCCGCTTTGTGTCCCTGCTGCGGGAGCGTCACCCGGAAATCACCACCATTGTGATGAACTGCAACCCGAGAAAAACCAGCATGGTGCTGGGAGAGCAGGAGCGTATCCTGTACGGAAAAGGGTACATCGAGGACATCCTCTGCGAAAAACGCTTTGCCATCTCGCCGCGCTCCTTCTATCAGGTCAATCCGCAGCAGACCGAGGTGCTTTACCAGCGGGCAATCGGCATGGCACAGCTGAAAAAAGGACAGCGGGTGCTGGATGCCTACTGCGGAATCGGAACCATCGGCTTGATTGCAGCCGACAAGGTCGATGAGGTCATCGGTGTGGAGGTCAATGCACAGGCGGTCAAGGATGCCAACGCCAACGCAAAACGCAACGGGGTGGAAAACATCCGTTTTGTCTGCGCAGATGCAGGAGCCTTTATGACCAATCTGGCGGATGCGGGCGAAAAGATCGACGTAGTCTTTATGGACCCGCCGCGCAGCGGAAGCGACGAGGCATTTTTGCAGTCGGTTTGCCGTCTTTCCCCGGACCAGGTGGTCTATATTTCCTGCGACCCGCAGACCCAGAAGCGCGACATGGCAGTGCTGCGTGCCGGTGGCTACCATGTAAGGGAAATCCAGCCGGTCGATATGTTCCCGCAGACTGCGCACGTCGAGACAGTATGCTTATTGTCTAAATAGAGGGGAAATCAACCACAATCAAGGGCATGATTTTTAAGTGGCTGTGGAATGAACAGCCCTCTATCAAAGAAAGCGCAGCATCGGTAAACTTTGCCGAATAATAAAACAAAAAAACACCTGCCGACAGGCAGGTGTTTTTTTGTGGATTAAAAATCATTCAGTTTCCCGCAGGCGTTCCACGATAGTCAATTTGGCAACGCTGTGGTAGATTCCTAACGGGACCAGAGAGCCCAGCAGGACAAACACCAGAAGCAAAAGGAAAATCGGCAGGATGGTGAAGCGGTAGCTAAAGAACCAGAAGAGATTTTCTACCGCGGAGCCGACCAGCGGTCCCATGAGCAGAGCAATCGCCAGCGAGAGCAGTGCGGCTCCGAGCGAGTAGCAAAGCCCTTCGTAGACCAGCATCTGCTTGAGCTGTCTGCCGGTCATGCCGACCGATTGCAGCATGGCAAATTCCCGCTTACGAGTCAGGATGCCGGTGAGGATGGCATTGAAGAAGTTGAGGATGCCCACCAGCCCGATGATGAAGCTCAAGGTGCCGCCCAGCATCAGGAACATCGAGCGGAAGCTTTCAAACTGTGCAACGTAGGTCGCCTTGCTTTCATAGTCGAACTGCGGGTTTTGATTTTCGGTGTAGTCGGCAAGGAAACTTTCCATCGCGGCGTTTGCCTCGTCGGTGGTATCAAAGGCGTAGAGCATGACCGAATCGGTGCCCGAGTCGGTGCAGAAGGTCTGGTCATTGAGGATAAATTCATCCGAACCGTAGTAGCGGTAGGAAAGGGAAGAAGGAACACAGACCAGCGCACAGACGGTGTAATCGACATCCCGCCAGCGTTTGGCGCGGGAGGCATAGCCGGCGACCGTATCCAGATTGGTCCCCTCGGGGAAAACCTCTCCGGTGAGCGGATTATAGTATTCCCATTCCTCCACATAGCGGATGGTGACGGTGTCGCCCAGCTTTGCCCAGTGGGAGTCGGGGCGTGGTTCGCCGTAATCATCATCGGAGTAGACAGCGGCAATCGAGCGGCTGCCGTCGGTGTACAGCGGCGAGAGGTCGCCCTCGAGCAGGCGCAGGCGGTCCAGTGCAAATGGCTCCATGCCGTACAGCTGAGCATCCTCGGCAATCAGACCCTCCTGATTTTTTTCCTCAAATTTAATCGCGCGGTCCATCTCCTCCTGGCTCATCCACATACCGTGCAGGGTGCGGTAGTAGTCCTCGGTGATAAATTCCTGTGAAGGAAAGGTTCTGCCGTACACTCTGCCGCCTTCGGTGATGCCGCCCTGTGCTTCTACCTCGTCGATGACTGACTCCGGCAGCAGGGTGTCGCCTCCAAAGAGAGCGCCGGTCTGAAAATATCTGGCATCCGCCAGAACGAAATCGCTGGTGACAAAGTTGGCAAGATATTTGTCCATGTCAAAGCCATTGGTAAAGGTGACAGTGAGGTTGAGCAGGACGACAGCCATCGACAGGGAGAGAACGGTGACCACCGTTTTGGTGCGGTTGCGTCCTAGGTTGGATTTTGCCATTGAGAAGAGCGAAAGGTTTTTTACAGAACGTTTTTTCTTGCGCTTGATGTTGCTGCCCTCGGTGTAGCGGACGGCTTCCACCGGTGAAACCTTGGCGGCTATCTTTCCGGGACGGTAGCAGGAAAGCAGCACGGTGAAGAGGGAAAACAGCGAAGAAACGATGAAGATGGCAGGGTTGAGGGAAACCAGGCTGACGATGCCATCCAGACGGGAGATGATGACCGGTGTGAGCGCGCCGCCGACAAACCAGCCGCCCACCAGACCGAGCGGGATGCCCAGCAGGCTGAGCAGCAGCGCCTGTAGACGAATCATGCGGGAAATCTGGGAAGGGGTGGTGCCGATGGTCTTGAGCAGACCGTAGAAGCGGATGTCGTTTGCCACCGAAATCTGAAAGACGTTGTAGATAATCAGATAACCGGTGAAGACAATCAGCAGCAGCATGGCAGCAATGGCAAGGATGGTGCCGGGGTCGATGTTTTCTGCCAGCTGAGAGGCGCTGTATCCCCAGTTGACACCAGTGCGGATGTAGTTGTCTCCGTCAGCAGGGCTTTCATCCTGATAGCCGAAGTTGGCAAGCACCTGCTTCATATTCTGATCGATATTCAGAGAGTTTTTGAACATGACGTCCAGGTTCCAGCTGCCGGTCATTCCGTCTTTGGCTTGACCCGGGATGAGACCGACCTCATCATAGATTTGCTGGGCACGGCTGAGCGGGATGAGGATGTG
>OIDF01001275.1_pt1 | contig 10617 bp, 8 predicted proteins | sample 1581411 | NCBI WGS metagenome assembly OIDF01 (sample SAMEA3882515, study PRJEB24775) | human gut metagenome | biome: human-associated habitat; feature: intestine environment; material: feces | place: Netherlands | collected 2009/2010
ATATGCTTTCAGATCATACACTGCCAGATTTGAGTGAATGTATTTTGCATTCACCGCCGTCAACAATACTTTCATCGTCTCACCTGATTCTTGCCCTCTCTTTTGGCGCGGTAAAGAGCAGCGTCCGCCACTTCAAAAAATGCGCTGGCACCCGCATAAGCCCTGTCGTACTCCGCCACACCGATGCTCACGGAAAACGACCGCTCCCCCTGCGGCGTTGTAAACATTTTCTGTTCAAACTCCTGCCGGATCTGCTCCGCCATCTCTTCCGCCTGTCCGACTCCCGCTCCCTTAAATATGATGGCAAACTCCTCGCCGCCATAGCGGGCACAGAATCCCGCCGCGCCTTTGTGTCTGGCGCAGATGTCTGCCACTTCTTTTAAAACGACATCTCCAAACGCATGTCCGTAGGTATCATTGACATTCTTAAAATTATCAATATCGATCACCGCAAGCGAAAAACGCTCCCGGTTCTCCTCGTACCTTCTCTGGTAATACTCTAACTCCTCATAAAAGCTCTCATGGTTGTAGAGCTTGGTCAGGGAATCCCGCTTGGAACGCTCATCGTTCACGATCGCCGAATCGTTGACCAGTTCCAGCGCCACCAGCATACCGCACACCGTTCCCACGAAGATGCTGCCCTCAATAAACGGGGTTGTCAGCGGGAAATAAGAACTGGCAGGTATAAAATAGACACAGTCCAGCACATAGGCTGCAACGAGCAGCGCCGCCTGCACAAGCGTCATGACCCGGTCTTTGTAGAGCGGCGTCAGCAGCATCGGCAGCAACAGAACCATCGGCATCAGCGTCACGCTCGTATGCACCCACGCCATCACAGCCGCGTAGGATGTCAGCAGGAATATGGCGCATCCCGCCATCGCCCGTCTGCTGTATACACGCTTCTGTCTGCCGGTCAGCAGGCGGTACACAAAAAGAAGCAACAGCTGCAGTCCGCTCGGTCGCACAATGAACAGCCATCCATAGCGCAGTCTGCCGCAGTCTGCAGTCGGCTTAAAAAACAGAAACAAAAACAGTTCTGTGATTAACACCACGCCCCAGATCTTCCAGCCCATCGAAAAGAAGCTCGCGCTCCACTCCTTCCAGCTTTCGCCACTCAGCCATTCATAGCTGCTGTCATGTCTGATCTTCTCCATCTTTTCCCCTCATTACGAAACGTAATACTTTCTTCCTAGAATATTATACTGTATCACACCGATTCTTTCAACGACGAGTAAACGCACCCCGATCAGAAAAAACCAGAGACGGCTCCCCAACCGTCTCTGGTTCTATTTGAAATACTCTCCCTCTTTTTAGCACATGATGTGTCTTACAATCACATCGATGCCGGCAATCCAAAGCAGAAGCGCTCCGCCGACATATGCTTTTGTCTTGTGCTGAAATCCCAGATGATAACCCGTATACACGCCAAGCACAACGAATGCAATCGTCATACATACGATGATGATCAGCATCAGCGCAACGTTCGTCCCCAGGAATCCGAATGCGATCCCCGCAAGCAGCGTATAGATGCTTGTCACCGCAGTCATCCTCAGGAACTTTTTCACATCAAGGCTCTCCTCCCGGCGCTCATTGACCCATTCGTTCTTGATTGCCTTCGCAATCAGACGGATGCCGAGTCCGAAAAAGATCACCGCCGCAATCACAAGTCCTACAAAATTCTCATCGTGTGCCAGCTCATTTCTGTAAAGGAGACCGGACAGATAGTTCCCGAGCGCCAGCGCGCAAAGCTGCCATACAGCGATCAACGCGCAGATGACGGACAACTGTTTTTTGTCCACTTTTGCGACCAATGCGCCCTGGCACTCCATCGCCGCGAAAATATCAAGCGACACTCCCGCTATAATCAGAACATTCTCTATCCAGTTCATTTCCGTCCTCCCTCACATGACTCCTTATTATTATACTCTCTTCTTACAATATTTCCAGAACAAATACGGATTTATTGAGACAATTTTCATTAGTCCTCTTTCACCGCATCTGTCTTGTAGATGAACTTAATGCTTCCGTTCACGCCGTCCGCAATATCCGTGTAGGTCTGATAGTCCTCACCGGCATCCAGAACCGCCTGGATACGATCCATCAGAGGCTCAATATCACCGTGGTAGGAATTTAAGATCTTCTCAATTCCCTCCTCGTTGAAGGTAACGATTCCGTCTGCCAGCTGATGTGCGCCGTCCGATAACTGATCCACACCGTCGATCACTGCGTCGGTACCATCACTTAACGCGTTGACGCCATCGTTGAGCTTCTGATTGTTGGAAACCAGTTCTGCACTTCCGTTCTTAAGCTGCGCCACACCGGATGTCAGTGCCGGTACCGCATCTGCCAGACTCTGGGTACCATTAGCCAGTGCTCTCGCTCCGGTTACCAGACTGTATCCGCCCGAGCTCTGCTGCTCAATACTTGCCGCCATCGTGGACTTTGTCTGTTCTGCCGCTGACACGGCTGCCGTTCCGGCCGCTGCTTTCGCTCCGGTTACTGCTGCCTCCCCGGCTGCTATCTTCGCTCCGGTTACCGCCGCTTCCCCGGCTGCGATCTTTGCTCCGCCTACGGCTGCATCTCCGGCTGCTGCCTGAGCGACCTGTTTCGCAGTATCTGCCAAACCCGTTGCCAGAGAATCTGCCGCTCCGCCAAGCTGCGTTGTGATTGTGGTATCAAGCTGTGCTGCAACCGTCTGCTGTGCCGTTGCGATTTCATCCGCATGATTGGTCTGAATCTCTGCGATGGTCTCTGTAGGATGCTGCGCTGCAACCGATGCAAGTGCCGCTCCGTTAATCAGATTCTGCACATCCGCAGAAGCTGTCAGAGATCCCTTCAGACCGTCCATCTTCGTGGTAATCTCCTGCGTTGCCTGATTCTTGATGGCTTCATACTGTCCGTTATCAAACTTTGCGCCTGCCTGCTGTGCAGCCTGATTCTTAATCGTTTCCGCCTGACCGTCCACTACTGCCTCTGCCTGTGTCTTAATCGCTTCTGCCTGCGCATCTACCACTGCAGATGCCTGACTCCTGATCGCTTCTGCCTGTGCATCTACCGTGGAAGATGCCTGATTTTTAATCGCTTCTGCCTGCGCATCTACCGCAGCGGATGCCCGATTCTTGATCGTCTCTGCCTGTGCATCCACTGCGGACGATGCCTGTGTCTGCATCGCTGCCTTCTCCTGATCGGTGAAGGAAGTCTTTAAAGTATTGTCTAACAGTTCTACGCCGTCCGCAATCGTTGCCGCACTGCTGTTCAATGTGCCGACACCGTTAGATAATGTCGGAATGCTGTCGGAAAGCTGCGTGATACCACTTGCGATTTTTCCCGCTCCGTCCGTGTATGCATGAACGCCGGACTGCAGGGTGCCAACACCGTCCTTAAAGTCGCCCATCTTGGACTTCAAGGTGTCTACGCCGTCTGCCAGTTCTGCGGAGCCGTCGGTCAGCTGATCCATCGCGTCTGTGAGTGTGTCAAATACCTCATCCAGCTTCGAGGTGTCATTGTCGCTGTCGGCGCTGATGAAGTTCGTTGCATTCATAACCACCGTCATCGTGGTATCAAGCTTGAAGTTCTCAACCTTTGCCTTTACCTCCACGTAATCCGGAATGGTGACATCCCCGTCGAAATCGTCGTCCTTTACGTTCAGGCTTTCCTTCAGCCCCGGAAGTGCATAGCCAACTACGACATTGTTGCTTCCGTCGGAGATCACCTTACCGTTTTCCACCTCGATATCCGAGAATTCATCTCCGAGGATCATGCCGCTGACTGCCATAAACGGTACATAGATGTCTTCGTCTTTTCCGTCAATCTTCGCTGTCACTTTCTGGTTGTTCGTGTAGTCGAACCGTATCGTAACCTCACCGGATTTTCCGGCAAGCTCCTCCGGCGTCACTTCCTTGCCGTCCAGATAGTAGGTCAGCTTCTGTGTCACCGGCAGCTCGCTCTCTGACGTTCCCTGGTAGAAAATGTCATTGCCGTCTGCCTGCCATGTCACCTTATTGCCGCTTTGTGTAAAGGTCTCATCGCCTTTTACATTTTCAATATCTTTTAATGTGGACGCATCTTCCAGCGTATCCTTGTCATCGTTGTTGATCAGATGATCGGAGACAATGATTTTCTGCTCCTTGCCGGTATTGTCGGCGATGACATATACTGTCTCTTCTTTTCCGATCTCTTTCTCGCTTACTTTGCTTCCGTTATCCAGCAGATCCTTTAAGGTGCTCTCGGCATCTTCCGTATCTTCCGCCTCCTCAGAAACTTCCGTCTCCTCCACGGTCTCTGTGGCAGCGCTGCCTGCCTTTGCCGCATTCACACTGTAGACGGAGGAACCTGTTGCAACAAGCGTAACGACCAGGACTCCGGCAAATCTATTTTTGAATTTTGATTTTAACTCTGGTAATTTCATGGTTTTTACCTTCCTTTCCCGTTACTGTACCGATACATTGTTTTCCGACACATTCACCGTCGTGCCCTTTTTATTGCGAAATCCCATGCTCGTCGCACAGATCAGTTTATCAAAAATCATAAACATGGACGGCAGAATGAAAATAACGACAAACATACTGATGATTGCTCCGCGTGCCATCAGAATACACAGGGAACTGATCATATCAATATTGGAATACATGCCGACACCGAAGGTCGCTGCAAAGAAGCTGAGCGCACTGACAATGATCGACTGGATGGAACTGCGAAGTGCCGTCGCAATCGCTTCCTTCTTGTCCGCTCCGTTGTAGCGAAGCTTCTTGTACTTTGTTGTCATGAGAATCGCATAATCGACCGTCGCGCCGAGCTGAATCGTACCAATGACGATAGAAGCGATAAACGGCAGCGTCGTGTGCGTATATGCCGGAATACCCATGTTGATAAAAATGGCGAACTCAATGACCGCCACCAGAATGACCGGCAGTGATACCGACTTAAATACCAGTGCGATAATCGCACCGATCGACACGATGCTGACTGTCTTAAAGTCCTCATCCGTGATCTCAATCAGATCCTTCGTACACGGTGCCTCACCGATTAACATGGCAGAGGAATCATATTTTTTGATGATATTGTTGATCTCCTCGCACTGCGCGTTCACTTCATCAGAAGCAACCGCATATTCCGAGCCGACCACCATCATCTGATAATCGCCGTTGATCAAGACGTCTTTTACGTCATCCGGGATAAACTCCCTCGGGATGCCTGGTCCTACCAGCGAGTCAAAGCCAAGCGCCATCTTCACGCCATCCACCTTGCTGATCTCATCCAACATTGCGCTGGCATCTTTTGCGGAGAGACTGCTGTCCGCAATGATCATGTGCGTCGCACCCATCTCAAAGTCTTCGTTTAACTTATCGTTCGCAGTAATACTGCTTAAGCTCTTCGGCAGTGTTCCCGCAAGATCGTAATACACATCCGTGTGTGTGTAGCCGTAGACTGCCGGGCCCAACACCACCAGAAATACGATCAGGAATACGCCGTAATGGCGCACGATCCAGTCTGCAATCCGTCCCAGATCTGGGATGATAACCTTGTGCTTCGTCTTCTCGATCGCCTTGTCAAATACAAGCAGCAGCGACGGCAGCACCGTAACGCAGCAGATAACGCCGAGAACAACACCCTTTGCCATGACAATTCCAAGATCCATACCAAGTGTAAAGCTCATGAAACACAGTGCCACGAAACCAGCCACCGTCGTGATGGAGCTTCCGACCACCGATGTGATCGTATTAGAAATCGCATGCGCCATCGCACGTTTTTTATCTCCCTGAAAACGCTCCTGCTGCTCTTCGTAACTGTGCCAGAGGAAAATGGAATAATCCATCGTCACACCCAGCTGTAAGACCGCCGCGAGCGCCTGTGTCACATAGGAAATCTCTCCCTTGAAAACATTGGTACCCAGATTGTATACAATCGCCATTCCGATACTGAGCAAAAAGAAAATCGGCGCCAGAGCCGAATCCATCGTAAGTGACAGGACAATGACTGCCAGTACAACCGCAATCAGCACATAGACCGGGGTCTCCTTGTTCGACAGATTCTTGATATCTGTAACCACTGCCGACATACCGCTGATATAGCACTGATCTTTTACCACACCGCGCAGTTCCTCAATCGCATCCATCGTCTCGTCCGCGGACATCGATGTATCGTATAACACTGCGAGCAAGGTGCTGTCCTTCTCATCATTATTAAAGAAATCATAGATCTCATCCGGCAGCATCTCCATCGGAATGCTGATGTCCGCCAGTGAATCGTACCAGATCACTGATTTTACGTGAGGAACTTCCTCCATCTGCTCCCGCATTGCAGATATGTCCTTCGCGTCCATACCCTCCACTACACAAAACGAGAATGCTCCTGTTCCAAACTCGTCAAGCAGGAGATCCTGCCCCTTCATCGTCTCAATCTCTTCCGGCAGATATGTCAGGATATCATAATTCACTCTCGTGTTAAAATATCCGATTGCCGACGGTATCAATAAGAAAATACTGAGAATCAAAATCGGTATTCGCAGCTTGACGACCGCTTTTCCAAATTTAATCATGGTCCCTCTCTCCTTTCCATAAAAGCATTGTATAAAAAAAAGACTGAATATGAAAATATTCAATCTTTTCTCCGTGTATCGGGTTATTATACACTCGACCCGAAATGTATAACTATCTATACATTTATATTCATTTGTATTCTGTCCGCAATTACAGTTCTGTCAGAATATCCGTCATCGACCGCTTGATCATGTAATTATAGATTTCTGCAAGTTCCTTGGATGAAATCGTCATTCCGGACTTGATCCAGGTGATCACCACATAGCACATGGACTGTGCATAATACTCCGCGATACGCTCTGGTGTCAGCCACACGTACCGGCTTTTTCTGCCCTCTGCCTGTCCTTTGATGACCTGTAGCAGCACGCGCTCCACACAGCTTTGTGCAATGCTGCCGAATGAATTCTGTCCTTCCAGCCGGCTTGCCTTCGTGTAGAACTCCTTCTCACGCTCGATCCCGCTGAACAGAAGCACCAGCGCCTCGTTGATCATCCCGTTCTGGATCAGCGGTTCCACCGGTTCCAGCAGTTCCTTGTCGATAATCCACTCCAGCAGATCATATTTGTCCTGAAAATGATTGTAAAATGTCGGGCGGATCACGCCCGCCTTATCTGTAATCTCTTTGATTGTAATCTTCTCTATTGGCTGCTTTAACGCCAGTTCCTTAAAGCTCTCTGCCAAAAGCGTATCTATCGCGCTCTTTCCCTGTCCAGTCATAACTCCCTCTCGCCCCAGGTGCTCTATCGCACTATGAGTCTCCCAACAGTTACCGCCCTCGCTTTTTCATCGTCACGCATGTTCAACATCTCTCCCGTCTCCACAACGCGCACCAGCGGACGCAGCGGGAAATTCTCAAAATTCCGTGCCACCACCGCATGCTGCCCGTTGGACAGTTCGACTTCGCAGCCGATCGGATACGCCGCCACTTTCCTTGCGAACACAGCCACAATATCCGGGTCAAACCAGCGGTCGCCCAGCGCCATCACATATTCTAACGCCTCCGACGGCGACAGTGATTTCTGTGCCGGAAACGCGGAAACCTTTGCGTCATAACAGTCTGCAATCCGGATAATGCGGGCAAACAGGTGAATCTCGCCGCCCTTTTTGCCAAGCGGATACCCTTCGCCGTTGTAGCACTCGTGATGCTCCATGATTCCCTCATACACATCCGCGGAAAATCGGCATGTCTCGCGCAGATATTCCGCACCGATCTTCGGATGGCTCCGATAGACCTCCTGCTCTTTTTCGCTGCGGTGCGCCTTACCTCCCCGCACGATGTCATGATCGATAAACCGCTTCCCAATGTCATGCAGCAGCGCCGCCGCTGCAAGCTGGCACAGCTCATCATGCGGAAGCCCCAGCCGTGCGCCGACTACCACAGAAAGGATGCCCACATGAATGGAATGGTAATAGATATAATCATCATAACTCTTGATGTCCATGATATTGCACATGATGTCTCCATTGCATATCACATCATCGACCACAGACTCCACCGTTTTGCGCAGCTTAAACTCCGCTTCCGACGGTTCCTGCTTTCGCATATCCATGTGAAACAGATCATATACAATTTTCAGTGCCTGCCTCCGGACTTCCGGGCTGACAATCTGCTGTATCTCAATCCCCCGGGAAAACTCATCGTCCACATAGACACCCGGAAACCCAAGGAATTCCAGATTTGAAATTTGTTCTTCTGTCAGCAGAATATGCCTTCCCAGAAGAAGTCTTCCCGCCCCGTCATAAATGTCCTGCCCCAGTGCCATTCCCGGCGTCAGTCTGCTCGTCGGTAAATAACGCATTTGTGCTTCCTTTCCGCTAAATTATTATTATTTTAGCGCTTTTACTCGTCAAATTCAACCGTAACAAAATATCCCTTCGGCGTCTCTTTGACATCTACCACTGTGCCTTCCCGCGACTTGATGCGCTGGCTTACCACATAGTTCGCCGACATCGCGTACGCCTTGCCCAGTGTATAGTAATAGGAATTGGGCAGCTTCCCCTCTGTAATCGGAAGCACATCGCCGACCTCAAGCAGTCCGGTGCGCTCCATTTTAAACTCTTCTCTCCGCATGAAAATATTCCTGTTTCTATGGCTTTTCTATGTGTTTCCCACTATTGCCATGCATTTTTCATTATAGTATAATGATTCTGAATTCTCAAGATGTTTTCATTTACTATATACAAAGGAGCCTTATGAGCGATCAAACTGTTCTCATCGATCAATTCCTGTCATCCGTCATCGGCACGATTCACCCGGACGAAATCTTTGATTCTATTATAGACACAGCCGCCAGTCTGCTGTCTCCGGACGGTCTGCTGCTCACGATCCGTGACGATGTCAGTCCTTCCTACCACGTCACACGCAGTTTTGGCGATATCACCTGGGAAAAAGATTCTTTTCTCGATTCGAGCATTCTTTTAGAGCAGCTGTTAAACGCCGACAGCTACATTCCGTTTATGCCGGGCGCAGGTCTGCCAGCTGCGCTTGACGGCGTTTCCAGCCATACACGCAGCTGGCTGATCCGGCAGAATATCATTGGTGTCTATTGTCTGAAGTACAACCGGGCACTGATCGGCTTTCTCTTCATTGCGCGGCACAATCACATGCCATTGTCTGCAGATCAGGTGTCCGCGCTGTGCAAGATCGGCTTTTATGCCACCCACGCACTGCGCAACGCGAATCTCTACATGAACGCCTACCGGGCCTCCATCACGGATGATCTGACGGCGCTCTACAACCGCAAGCATGCGTTTGAGATGATTGATGAGCTCTGCCTCTCCGGTACGCCGTGCTCTTTAATCATGCTCGATATCGATGATTTCAAGCTTTACAACGAACTTTACGGCTCCAAAGAGGGCGATCATTTAATCCAGCGCTGCGCCAACATCCTTCTCTCTGCTCTGGATGAGGACGACATGGCATTCCGTTTCGGTGCAGACGAATTTCTCATCTTAAGACGCGGCAGTGATGCCGCAGCCGCCAAAGCGTTTACCCAGTCTCTCGTGGAGGTTCTGACAAAAGGCAGCATGCCCGACATGGTGTGGGAAATTACCATCACCTGCGGCATCTCCGTGTTTCCGGATATTTCCACCGACGGCAGAGAGTTGATCCACAATGTCGAGCAGGCTGTCTATTTTGGAAAGCTTGATGGGAAAGGCCATATCCGCTGTGCATAAACATGGTGTCGGCCGGTACTGTGGAAGAACGTATGACCCAGAATCCGGATATCCGCACCGCCTACGAGCGGGTGGCGCCGACCATCTATGCGCTGACCGCCGCCATCGACGCCAAGGATAATTTTACGTTCATCCATTCCATGAATGTCTCAAAATATGCGGTCATGCTCGCGGAAGCGCTTCATATGACCGACAATGATATCGAGGTGGTACGGGTCGCAGGCATGCTTCACGACATCGGCAAGATCAGCATCCCCGAGCACATTTTAAAGAAAACCGAGGGGCTGACGCCGGAGGAATACGCCGCCGCACAGGAATCTACGCTGACGGCGTTTTATACCCCGCCTGCCGTCATCCATGCCATGTATCGTGCGCTGACACGCATGGGCTGCGTGGGCGGCAACGTACTGGAGCCCAGCATGGGTGTGGGTTCGTTCTTTGGGCACCGCAGCGGCAGCTTTGATACGAACAATGCAAAGCTCTACGGCGTCGAGCTGGACAGTGTATCAGGCCGCATCGCGCAGCAGTTATACCAGAAAGCAAAAATTCAAATCTGCGGCTACGAAAAAGCAGACCTGCCGGACAGCTTCTTTGATTTGGCTATCGGCAATGTGCCGTTTGGGCAGTATCAGGTTACGGACCGTCAATATGACAAGCTGCATTTTCAAATTCACGATTACTTTCTAGCCAAGACCGTAGACAAGCTCCGCGTCGGCGGCATTATGGCATTTATAACGACCTCCGATACGATGGATAAGAAATCCGAAAGCGTGCGCCGGTATCTGGCTTCCCGCTGTGATTTGATCGGCGCGGTGCGGCTGCCCAACAATACCTTTACCGCACAGGCCGGTACAACGGTCACCTCGGACATTCTGTTTCTGCAAAAGCGTGGGCGGGTCTT
>OIDF01001276.1_pt1 | contig 10610 bp, 10 predicted proteins | sample 1581411 | NCBI WGS metagenome assembly OIDF01 (sample SAMEA3882515, study PRJEB24775) | human gut metagenome | biome: human-associated habitat; feature: intestine environment; material: feces | place: Netherlands | collected 2009/2010
AGACGAATATTTTTTCGTATTTTTTTGTTTTTCCTCCCAATTTTATACATTTTATTCTATTTTTATGCATTTATGCATTATTTATATTTGTTAATCAAAAGACAGTTTCTTTCATCATAGTACTGCGTTAAACAATCTTTCTCTTATTTCTTCTTTGGAAGTGACAATATGATCACACCGGCAATGATTCCGACAAATCCTGCCAGATCCATTCCGGAAAATGCCACATGCATAAAAATCACGGACATTGCTGTCGCTGTTAACGGCTCTACCGATGCGAGCAGACTTGCCTTGGAACCACCGATCAGCCGTACGCCTTCCATATAACAGCTAAAAGACATCACTGTACCGAAAATAATCACAACTACAATACAGCCAATACATTGCCAGTCCCAGGTAATATCTTCCACCAGCGTCCATGGCTGCACAAATGGTGTCAGACCGATTCCACTGATCAGCATACCCCAGCCAACCATCGGAAATGTTCCATAGATATCCATCAGATTCCCCGGAACCAGATTATAGAATATCGTTGCGACTGCCGATGAAAGACCGAATATCAATGTCGTTTTCGATACACTTAGCTGAGTCAGATTACCATGTGTTGCCAGCAATACCGTTCCGCCAAATGCAAGGATCAGGGCAAGGATTTCATTTTTCCCCGGAAGTTTCCAGTTCTTAAGTGCAAGAAGTACCATAATCATTACCGGCGCCGTATACTGCAGAACAGTTGCAATTCCCGCATTGGAATCTTCCACCGCCAGATAATACGTCATCTGACATCCAGCGATACCAATCACTCCATATACCAGCATCCTGAGCACATGCCGCTTATTTTTCCAGATACGGAATATTCCGTCCTTCTGCACCATATACGCTCTGGTCAATAATATGATCCCTGCAATGATCAGACGTACATTCACGATCCACGTTGCAGTCACTCCTTTGTACTCAAATGTGTATTTTCCGAATACTCCGGCAATCCCCCACAAGAACCCTCCTGCAATGGTAAGTGCAGTTCCCCTCACTGTCTCTTTTCGTTCCAACCGCTCTGTCAGATTCTCCTGTGCCGTATTGTTTTTTGTTGTCTGTTATAGTGAGAAGACCCGCGAAAGCCATTTGGACATGCTGATATTCAATAATGTGGCTTTTGAAGACGGCAAATGCAGGCGTTTTGTCGGATTTGACGTACCTGAATCACCGATAAAGACGGGGATAGAGCTCTATCAGGATTTCTATTACAATCCGGTACTGACCAATCGCTTGATACTCCGTGACCTGCTGATAAAGCACCGTTTGCGTTATATTCCAGGGAATAAGGCAGAGGATTGTGTGCTGAATCCTCTTTGTTTTTATCATGCCAATGCTGTCTGTTCACTTCCGGTCGATGCTTATTATTATCGGATGCGTAGTCAGTCGGTGTCTCATCATGTTGATAATCAGAAAAGAATTATAGAGTCTTTATTGGAAGGGCTCGAAAACCACAGTGACTATGTGAAAGAACATCCGGCCCCTGATTTCTGGATGAGGGTTTGTGTACACGATATACGACGGGTACACATTTGGCTGGATACAGCTTGTGATAATAGAAAAGAGAAAGGCGAGTTCATTGGCCGGGAGAGATTGGCTCTAAGGTCGGCGTTAGAGCGATTGCCTTTCCGGTTGTCCATTGATTATGCTGTCTTATGTCTGGCTTCGCTTTCCCCTCTGTTGATACTGGATGTGCAACGTTTTTTACGTACAATGAAACGATGGATAAAAAGATGAATACTCTTCCGCTTATAACGCTGGGCATACCTATTTATAATGCTGCGGGTCTTATAGAGCGTACATTATTGTCTGCCCTTAACCAAACGTATCCGAACATTGAATTTATTTTTGTCGATGATAAAGGGGATAGTATGGATATAGTTCGCAGGGTAGCCGGGGAACATCCACGCGGAAGTGCTGTCCGTATTATCGACCAAGTGGTCAATCAGGGTACGGGGGCGGCACGTAATACCATTGTCGAGAAGGCGACGGGGGAATATCTGTTTACAATGGATTGCGACGATGTGCTTATACCGGAGTGCATTGAATTGCTGTATAATAAGATGCAGGAACATCCAGTGGATTTTGTGGCGGCATCCTTCGTCCGGCGTGATTTGGAAGGAAAAGTGTATCCCGGTGGATGCCAGTACGAGGATACTCTAATTACTGATGGAGATTATGCAGTGGCTAAATATCGTTACGGACGGGGGCAGAATATCTTTGTAGCTACTTGGAACAAGCTTTATCGGACGGATTTTCTGCGCAAAAATGAGGTTCGTTGTATTCCTCATTATCTGATTGATGACCCTTGGTTTACGTATCAAGTGATATTGCGGGCCCGTTCTTGCCGCTTGTTGCCGGATTGTACACTGTTCTTTACTTATAATCCTCAATCGGTCACCAGTTTGAAAGAGCTGCAAGGGTATTCAGAGTTTTTGACAGAACAATATATTGGTACGCAGTTGTTGAAGTCTGGGTATATACACTCTTTGACCGGCGAGTCTTTCTATAACGGACTGATGTTGGACATCATGAAAATGAGCCTTTATCATGCCAACCGGGTATATGCTTCTGCATGTATTTCGCCGGAGAAGAAGCGGCAATATCTGGAAAATATTTTATCCCGCCATTTTTCTTATCCGTCACATTGGCATTTGGATAAAAATTTGATGAAGCTGCTTCCTTTTCTTCTGTTCTATATGATGCCTATGGCCGCTAAAAAGTGGTTGGTTGGCTTCATGGTCAATATAAATCTGAAGGATAAGGTGAAGCGCTGGCTTCATTTTTAGCAAGTGGCATTGTTGTTCATCTATTAATAGACGGATTCACTGTCCTTTATCGGCATGTAGTAGGGAACCAGGTATTTGATGAATCCTTCGGCCACTTCCTTGTTAGGGAATCCCAGCCGATAGATGTTGAATTCTTCGTCATATTCCTTTATCGTGAGGTAGCCGCTTTGGTAAATCACGGCAATGGGATTATCCTTGAACGACTCCACGTCTGTCAGTGTCTCTGCAGTCACTCCTTCACTCGTAAGGTCGGGCAGACAGAAGTTGTTGTCTTTCAGCAGTTTCACAAGGTAGGTGGGGGTGCCGGTCTCGAACCAGTAGCTGCCGAACTCCAGGGAACGGAAGGTATTCAGCAGGCTGAAGGGGTTATACAGATTGGTTCCGTTCTGGCGGAAGCGGTAGCCGTCGTACCGTTCTTTCAGTCGCAGGCAGACCTCGTCGTAGGTGATACCGTAGTTTTCGGCTATCTGGTGCAGCGGTTCTTCAAAATAGGTGTGTATCTCCTTGTCGGTCATTCCGCAGAGCGTCTGGAACTGTCGGTCCATGGAGAGGTCTATCAGGTTGTTCAGGTCGCTGAACACACTGACTTTTCCGAATTTCGTCACTCCCGTCAGGAAGCCGAAACGGATATACCGGTCCTGCGTTTTCATTACGGAGTAGAAGGCTTTGAGTGTGTTGCGATATTCATTTTGCAGCTCTTCGTCACCAATGGCTTGGAGCATGGGTTTGTCGTATTCGTCCACGAGGATGACCACGCGCTGGCCGGTCTGCTCGTAGGCGCGGCGGATGATTCCCTTGAAACGCAGTTCGGGGTTGACTTCGCTGGGGACAGTTCCGTAGATGTTTTCCCACTGGCAGAGGGTATCGTTCAATACATTGATAAGGCTGTTCTTTTCATCGTATTTGCTTGTGTTCAAATCCAAATGCAGTACCGGATATTTCGTCCATTCTTTTTCAAGCTGTTCTATTTCCAGTCCCTTGAATAGTTCCTGCTGTCCGTTGAAGTAGGCTTCCAGTGTGCTGATGAGCAGACTCTTTCCGAATCTCCGTGGGCGGCTTAGGAAGTAGTAGTTACTTGTATTGACCAATTGGTGAATCAATGCAGTTTTGTCTACATAGGTGTACTCACCAAGACGGATTTTCTCAAAACTCTGTATTCCAATAGGGTACTTCATACGGCTGAATTTTTTTTGATGCGCTTTTTGCTTAATCAAAACAAATGTATGAATAAAAAATGAGGTGGCAAAGCTTTTGTCATGCTTTGTCACCTCCCTTTTCTTGGTTACCACTTCTCTTTTTTCACCTCAAAACACGGGCATTGTTTCGTCCATTCCATCGGTTCCACCTCTCCGTTGTTGTTCAGGTCGGGGCTGAGGTCGCGATGTCCCGCCACTTTGGCTTCCGGATAGTCCATCAGCAAAGCGCGGACCAGTACGCGAAGCGAGTGGCGCTGCCATTCCGTGCGTGTGTCTTTGGGATTCCCATAGTGGTCCAATCCGCCTTCGTAGGCGATTCCTATACTGTGGGCATTGTAGCCGCGTGCGTGGGCGCCGGCCCTCTCGACCGGGCGTGTAGTCAGGATTTGTCCGTCACGGCGGATGTAGAAATGATAGCCCGTGCCATCAAATCCACGTCGGCGGTGCGCGGCTTCCAGAGCTTGCCCGGTAAAGGGACGGTCCTCGCACGTGGCGCTGCAATGTATCACAATCAAGTTGATTTTTCTCATTTCTTTCTACTGTTTGCCTTTGGGGGCTGTGCGCTAAAGGGGACCACCGCTGTTCATGGCGTGTGCGCTGAATGCACCCAAAAGTGCCGAAGCTACAGCGATGATTACTTTCAGAATCTTGTCCCAGGTTGATGATTTTGTACTCATAATGGTTAATGGTTAGTGATTAGGGATTAGTGATTAGGGATTAGTGATTAGGGGTAGGGGTTAGGGAACACAAGCTCATCGCTTATCGCTAACCCCTAACCCCTATTTTTTATCCCAGCGGATTCTCCCCCTGGTCTCCGTCGGAACCTCCGCCATCGGGGTTATTGTCGCCGCTTCCGCTACCGGTGCTATCCTTGTCGGCAGTTACAAGCTCGAAGACGAGGTTGTTTGCTCCGCCTTTGGTGGTGGCGTTGCTGTCGTTCACTAAGCGCAGGGTGTTGGCTACCTTGAAGCGGATGTTGACGCGCTCGATGTTTTTCACGGTGCAGTCTTTGGCCAGTTCGGTGGCACGGCATTTAAAGGTGGTGTGGAAGATGCCGAAGCCGTCCAGACGGACACTGTTGCCGTCCGTCAGCGTCTGGCGCATCTGTCGTACGATGGCTTTGCCTACGTGCTCCACGTCTTCGGCCGACATGGCTCCCAGTGCTTCAATGTCTTTTGCGATACGGGCAAGGTCGAAGATTTTGGCATCTTGGGGCTTGCGTTTCAGGGTGTAGACCATGGGGGAGCTGCTGTCTCCGATTTTCTTGTGGCGCTGTGTGCGCACTACTAATGCTGTTGACATGATGTTTGATGTTTAATGGTTAATGTTTCATTCCGAAAGGGGAAAGGAGGTGTCTCCGCGGCGATGGCCTCTGCTCCGTTTCGTTGATACAAAGATAGGACATGGGGCAGGGAGGATGGGAGGTTGGGGGAGGTAGGAGGAGGTTGGGAGAGGATAAGGGAGGTTATTGTTTCTTTTGTTTTGGATTTGTGACAAATAGGAGGTATATTTGTATTCGCATAGATGTGCGTAAACTGAATAAAAAGACATGGAATATGTTGGAAAACAGTAATCAGGATATGTGCTGTTTTAGCTCGTTTTGATGAAGTGCGTGAAGTGGTGGTATATGCCAATCTTGAAAACGAGGCATTGCGCGAGCATATAGACAGAGTGGGGGTGAGGATTTATGTGAAAAGGGGGGGAACCTTCTAAGAAGGCTCCCCGAAGACATTAATCATAAGCTGCACTTGTGCGGGCGTGTACCGTCGGCAATAAGGGTTCATGCCCGTGGCAAGCAGGCGTTGTTCCAGCCCGGGGGCGGTGCGTATCCATTCGTTCAGCCGGTTGACGGCAGTCTGCTGGGCAATGCCCGGAAGGTAGTACATGGCCAGTTCGCCTTTCCCGTAACTGCGGACGGGGAAGCGTGGCTCTGCAAAGGAATCATTCTGTTTCATCATATTCTTTAAAGTTTAGGTTGTATGTTTTCTTTAATAGGGATAACACGTGATTGCACGGATAACACGTGATTGCACAGTTTGCACATGCTTGCACCTATTCTCTTCTTTCCGTCTTGTAAAGATACGGATTTTTACTCGAATAACCTGCCTTGTTCTTCATTATTTTTCAACCAATTCTCATTGTCGAACTGCGTGTTCACCGGTCCCAGTTGCTCTCCTTGGGGGGTGTGGATGACGTCTTCCTCGCAGGGCCAGTAGCGTCCGTTCAGGTGGTTGTAGACGAACTTGGCTTCGGTGTGGGCACTGCCCAAGTGTTTGAAACGGACCTTCTCGATGTAGATGGTGGCTATCTGCTTCGTGTCGTTGCGGTCTACCACGAGGCAGAAGTCGGACATGTTGGCGAAGTTGGCAGAGCCGTTGATGTCGTTCATCTCGACACGGCGCCGGGTGCCGTCCTTTTCGTTGCGGTTCACCTTGCGGGGGTGGGCCACGAGGATGACGAGGCACTGGTTGCGGGTGGCGAAGCGTCCCAGCTTGTTCAGCGTGTCGGTGATGTAGTCCATTTCAGTCTGCCCCGGTTCCAGACGTTGTTCCAGGCGGTTCATGGGGTCGATGACGAGGATGCGCACCCCTTTGCGGCGCACCACCTGGCGGGCTTTCTCCAGGATGTGGTCGATGCCGTAGCTCCCGTCGTCGGGCAGGATGTGCGACACGTTGCGGTCCAGCCAGCCCACTGCCTGCCCGTAGACGGCTTCCGTCATGCCCGGTCCGGGGGTGAAGCGGTGGCCGGTCAGCTTCTCCGCCAGCTTGTGCAGGTGGTAGGCGATGGGCATGTTTTCGGGGCTGAAGAAGGCGATTTTCCACTCGTGGCGCAGGCAGAGGCGCAGCACCAGCTCGTCGGTGAATTCGGACTTGCCGTCGCCGGGGCGTCCGGTCATCACCAGCAGGCGGCGGGGCTCGAAGGTGCAGTGTTCGTCGAAGTTGTCCCAGCCGGTGTCGGCACCCCGCTGCAGGCCGTTCTCGTAGAGGGAGCGCAGGTCGTCGCGGCAGTCTTCGGCGGTGAAGATGCCTTCCAGGGGCACTTCTTCGGCTTGCTCGATGCAGATGCGGAGGCTTTCGGCGCCGTATTTCACCAGATGCTCGTTGGCATCCTTGCAGCCTTCGCCGAAGTGCACGATGCGGCAGCGTTCCACTCCGAGGCGGCGCGTGAGTTCCTGCCGGAGCGACTGCCCTGCCGGGTCCTCGTCTACGGCGATGTAGATGGCCTGCTTGTCTTCGAAGTGCGACTCCACGAAGCGGTCCAGCCACGTGAGGTTGCTCTGGGCGCCGGCGGGCACGGAAATGACGTCCTTGCGTCCGGCGGCGATGACGGCTGCCGCGTCGAACTCGCCTTCGGTGATGATGCACTCCGGGGTGCCGAGGATGCTGTCCACGTTGTAGGGGATGAGCTCGGCCCCCTTCACCATCATGAAGTGCTTCAGGGCGCTGCGGTACTTGGTGTTGACGAGCGTCCCGTTCTCGAAGTAGTTGAAGCAGATGCAGTTCTCCTCTTGGCCGGTTTCGGGCAGGCACACCGTCTCTTCGGTGATGCGCAGGGCGCGCAGCAGTTCCTGAGGCAGGCAGCGTACGGTGGTCCAGTAGCGTTCCAGGTTCTCGGAGAGTTGCATCCGGGCAGGGTTGAAGGTGGGACGGCGGAAGTGCTGGGGCGGTGCGGTGGGCTTCCGGTGCATGTCGCGGCGTTGCTGCTTGAGGCGTTCTTCGGCGTCGTCGGGCACGTAGAGCTTGTAGCCGCAGTGGTGGCAGTAGCACAAGCCTTTGTCCAGGTCTACGGAGAGTGACTTGTTGCCTTTGTGTCCGCGGGTGTCGTTACATTGCGGGCAGATGATCTTGATTTTGCCGCTGATGCGGCCGCGGGTATCAATGCCGTGTTGATGGAAATTTCTCATATAGGTTTGCTTTAGTAGTTTTCTGATAATTTTTTAGACGCAGATTTTAGTTTCAGGGCAGCCTGAGGGGTTGAAATGCCACACTTAGCGGGTTGAAATGCCACACTTAGCGGGTTGAAATGCCACACTTCACGGGGGTAAATGCCACACTTGGGACGTGCTGAGGTGTGGCATTCGGAACGTTGACATGTGGCATTCGGAACGCTGACGTGTGGCATTCCGGGTGCCGGAGTGTGGCGTTTCAGCCGGGTTTCTGTTTCGGCTTTTTCGATGAAGGCGGCGGGGTTTGCGACGTCCACGAACGGGCAGTTTCGTTCCAGAAGGCGGTATTGTCTGGTCGGGGTGGCGCTCCGTCGGGGATGGGGCAGCCCAGGTAGGTGCGCCGTCCGTCCACAAGCAGCTCGTAGCGGTAGGGGTCGGGAGGTGCAGCGGCGGACTGCTGCTTTTCGAGGCCCTGCAACAGCATATGCAGTTCCTGCGAGGTGCGCCGGCCGGCCCTTACGAAGTTGACGAAATATTGTCGGGTGTCTTTCATGTTCAGCAGCACATTGCCGTTGTCGTGCAGTATGACGTGCTGCCTGAATACCTCCACAGCCTCTTTGATGTGCGTCTTCAGCAAACTGCCATAGCCGCTGTGCATGCAGGCCACGTCCAGCCAGGCACTTTCTTCGGTGAGTTTGTCTATCAGCGTATGCCAGGGTTCGATGGGAGCGGGTGTTGTTTGGGGTGATGAAAGTGCATCGGCAGCAGCAGCTTCTTTTTCTTCTGTTGTTGCTGTTGTTGTTTTATTAATATCTATAGTCTTCTTATTAGTATTTGTGGCGTTTTTAGCTAAATACTTGTTGTTTAGTGTATTGCTTGACAAATCAGACTGTTTTTTGCTTTTATTCCTCGATACTTTTTGCTGTTTTTCGTCATTTTTTGCTTTGGAATCCGGCTTTTCTTGAGTAGTTTTTTCCGTTTTTTCGCCTTTTTTGTGTAGGGGATTCAACTCTTTGGGCATAAAGTATCCGTCTTCGTCCAGTTCAAAAAGGTCGTATTCCAGGATGATTTTCTTAAGGTAGCATAAGGTAATTTTCTTGCTGTCGCAGTAGGCACGGAGATAATCCAGTTGCGCGCGCGGTTCTGGCAAGATTGACAGTTTTTCGATGATAATCCAGTAGGCACCCAGTCCTCTGAGTCCTTCGTTGTCTACCAAGTGTTTCATTCTGGGGTCGAACATTGACATTAAGGAGTGTTGGAAATAAAAATTCTTTTTCATATATATTTTTTTAGAGGGAAAAAGTAGTGCGTAAAGCGGGGCTGCTTGTTGTGGCGACGGCGTTTTCCGTAGTATTTTTCTCTATGTTTAGTGATGCAAAGGTAGGGATAATAGGATAAGCCTGCAAATGGACTTTTGTAGGCTTAATGTATGCTTTGGCGTGTCCAGAAGCTATTGTATGGGTGTTCTGGCCTTCGTCTGGGGAACTGAAGCCTACAATGGTGAAATATGTGATTTTTTTATAGAAAGTAGCCGGTGGAGCTCGCTCTTTAGGCGGCCTTCTACTTGTTACATTCGTAAACATTTGACTCACAGTGGCTATTACTCTCCGGACTTTGTTTTGTGCATACGTGTCATCTGCCTTATGTGGGCCAGACTGCGCAGTTCGCTTTGGGAGAAAGACGATTTTCCTTCCAACAAGCCGCCAATTGCCTCTGCAATGATTTCCAACTGATCCAATAATGGATTTCTACTGTGTGCAGTATTCTTTTCGATGCTTACTGCGTTTTGACCTCCGCTTTGGAGGGTCAAGGTTGTTTTTTTATGTTCATTATTAGTTAAAAAATATCTTGGCAAAGATACTTAATTATTGGTATTCTACCATTTACTATACGAAAAAGAAAAGTGCACGAAAAAAATGGGGGAGAATTTGTAAAACATCTATAAATCATTAACTTTGTACATGATTATTTAAATCAAATGGAAAAAAATATTTTGCAATCAAGAGTTATAGATGTACTGCGGTTTCCTATGATTGTTGGAGTCGTTCTGTGGCATTCTTTTTTTGAAGGTATTATGGGATTGGATATTCCGGATTCAGGGATACCGATATATCATACTACTTCTTTTTTTATATCACGTATTTTGGCTTCAGTGGCAGTTCCTTTATTTTTTTTTATTTCAGGGTATCTCTTTTTCTTTCGCACTGCCTTTTCTGTTGATGTCTATAAAAAGAAGCTAAAGTCAAGGATTAAAACCTTATTAATACCATATTTGTTTTGGAACTTTGTAGTACTTGTGGGACATTGGATTGTTACAGTTTTATCACCGGTACAATTGACATCAGGTGCTTATAAACAAGTGAGCGATTATACTGTTTGTGATTATCTGATTAGTTTTTGGAATATTAATGGAATGCCGGTAAATGGAGCTTTATGGTTTATACGTGATTTAATGGTCATGTTGGCCTTTTCTCCATTAGTATACTGGTGTCTTCGTTATTTTCGTTGGTATATATTGGTAGTGCTTGGTTGTATTTGGCTGGTAGGGAGAACTTTGGAGATTCCAAGAATGGATGCTGTCTTTTTCTTTTTTGTGGGAGCATGGTTTAGTATTACCGGACGTAACTTTGTTGCTGACTTTAAATCTTTTTTTCCTTGGGGAGTAGCCTTGTACTTTCTTTTTGCTATAGGTACAATTGGCGTAAGAGG
>OIDF01001280.1_pt1 | contig 10593 bp, 10 predicted proteins | sample 1581411 | NCBI WGS metagenome assembly OIDF01 (sample SAMEA3882515, study PRJEB24775) | human gut metagenome | biome: human-associated habitat; feature: intestine environment; material: feces | place: Netherlands | collected 2009/2010
ATTGCCTGAATTAAGGATTCATATTTCTCAATGATTTTGTTTTGGGTAATAATACGTTCATCGATAAGAGATAAGATTTTGGCTATTTTTGCCTGTTCTATTTTTGATGGTACGTTTATATTTAGCCGTAATAATTTGTTTACGGCTAAACCGGGTTGTGCAGATTGGTCTGAATACTGTCCCAATTTCATCTTTTGAAAAAGATATTGTAAAAATGTCGTTTCATTTTCCTTTGATGCACAAACAGCAATGGCATGTTCTGTTACATACGTTTTTCCTGTAACTTTTCTGATATTTCCACATAAAGCACCTTGTCGTCCAATAAGTATATAATCTCCATCATGATTATAACTTTCTGTAAACCCACGTAGGCCATTCCCTCCGTAAACAGGATAAAGTCCTTGACCAGTTATCATTTCTGCTTTAATGTTTTTACCACTCTGGAATTCCGAGCAAGCTTCTTTAATAGTTATGTTTCCCCACTCATTTGTAAACTCCGGAAATCTCAGATTTGGAACATTACATATTATATATCTCTAATTATATGAATTAATATCGATTATTTATGAATCACAAGAAACTTAAAGAAATTGCTATTGCTTGGAAAGACTATAAAAGGTCTTATGTGAAGCAGTCTACAATGGCTGCATACGTACTAATTTTAGAGAATCATATTCTCCCGGCTTTCGGAGAGAATGATTCGCTTCCTGAACAGAGTGTACAAAATTTCGTTTTAGAGAAAATGGAAAGTGGGCTAAGTGCCAAATCAATCAAGGACATACTTATAGTTCTTAAAATGGTTATGAAGTTTGGAGTAAAACATGAATGGATGAATTATTATGAATGGGACATTAAGTATCCCACAATTAGCAAAAATAATAATATAGAAGTGCTGACAATAGCTCACCATAAGAAAATACTCGATTACATTCGACAAAATTTCACGTTTCGTAATTTAGGTATCTATATATGTCTGACTACAGGACTTCGTATTGGTGAAGTATGTGCTCTCCGTTGGAGTGATATCGATGAGATTAGCGGAACTATTAAGGTTCAACGCACTATAGAGCGTATATATATAATTGAAGGTGGAAAAAGGCACACAGAACTTATTATTAATACTCCAAAAACACAGAACTCTTGTCGAGAAATACCTATGAGTAAAGAACTTTTGGCCCTAGTTAAACCTCTTAAGAAAGTATTTAATGCAGATTATTATGTACTTACTAATGATATTTCTCCTATAGAACCACGAACATACCGTAATTATTATAAACGGTTCATGAATCAGCTAGATATTCCTAAATTAAAGTTTCATGGTCTTCGCCATAGCTTTGCTACACGCTGTATAGAAAGTAATTGTGACTATAAAACTGTTAGTGTATTACTAGGACACTCTAATATTACTACAACGCTTAATCTTTATGTCCATCCCAATATGGAGCAAAAGAAACGTTGTATCGCAAAAATGTTCAAATCGTTAGGGAAATAGAACTTACAAACAAATACGTTTTGAATAATCAATGAATTAAAATAGAGTTTCAACCGATTATCATCTCTTCGGTTGAAACTCATGTGTTTATTTTTTATCTTTACATATTATCATCACCACTACCACCATCGTAATTCCCAAGATCAGAATAAGCCCACATGCAGCAACCATCCTCCAAATTAACCAGGAATGCAAAAATTCTACATTCGCCACGATCATACAGACCAAGAAAGAGGATAGGGCAATTAGAATGACAATCAAAATATAAAATGCCTTATATGATAGAGAAATGTGATTATCTATTTGAGCAATCCTCTGCTCTGCCTCTGTGCACTTGATCTCAATTTGGTCAATGAACTGGCCAAGAACGGTATTGCCAAATTTTACAGCCTGCTCTTGCGTATCCTGGGTAATAGACAACTTGTACTTTTCTAATAAATCTACCAATGCGGTAAGATCCGTCCTCAATCCATACACATTGTCATTCAAATCGGCAAGTTCTTTTACGTTTATGCCAAGCAGACGTTTTTCCTCCTCAAGATATTCATTTTGAGGAGTACTTTTGGTAATTTGCGCTTCCTTCATTTCAGCGGTAAAATCAAATTTCTTTTTCATAAGCTTATCGTTTTAATCCTGTTTTCGGTTTCTTTCCTAAGGTACGAATGGCAGCACGGGCACATCTTTTTGCCCATAGGAGATCATCCTCGTCCTTATCTCTCCATGGCAATTCGCTTTGTGAACCACCGCCACCTCCGTTTGGTGCATTGGGAACTTCCAGCAATCCGACAAATATTGCTACTGCCATATCGGTTAACTCCTGTGAATTGGAGACGAAACGATAATCAAATTCATCGTTAAAATGATTGAGTACCTTTTCTGGAATGTAGAACCGATGTTCCTGACCTTCGTGACTCAATGTATAGGGAACCGTATTCGGATTGTAGATCTTATATTTGGTATAATCAGCGGATGCCGATGGCTTCTGAATCTGTTTCGAATCAGTGTCTTTAGGTTTGTTGTTTGCTGCAATGCCTGACCTATAATGAAGTTTCTCCCAAGTGGCAGGAAGTTTTGAAACCATTAGGTTTCTACCAATACCCAGATCGGAAGCTTTGTATTTCGTCTTTCCTTTCATGATAGCATATCCGTGAAGAATACCATCATCGTCCTTTCGCTCATGTATGGTATATCCCTTCTTTGTCAATGCTGCTCTGTATTCATCCCATGACCATGATGACATGGATTTAAGGACATTCATACAATCCCGTGTAACCAATGGCATATTGACATTTCTTACCTGTTTTGCTGTCGTCCATCCACGTTTCTTTGCCACTTTTTCCGCTGCCCATTGGGCACGAAGGTGTATATTGTGGTCGTTGTTGATCTGTCCGTCTTCATCCATCCGGCAGACAGCAGCATGAAGATGAGGAACTCCGCTATTGGATTCCATATGGAGCCAGACTGTGTATTTGCTGTTGGCCAGATTGGTCGGACAGTTTCGTACTTTCTCGTCCTTGTCTTTGAACACTTGTTTGTCAAACTCTGTAGCGAAATCCTGCCAAAGTTTTTGCCAGTCTTCAATGGTGAAGTCCTTGGTATGTTCGGGTGACGGACTAAGTTCAATCCTGATGACTGAGTTCTTCACCGGACGGAAGCGGGAAAGAGTGAGTTGCATGGAATTCCAGACACCCATTGCATCTGGTTCCGATGGCATCATATTGTCCAATACCCGATAGATTTTTTCCGGATGTTTTTTATTATGTGATTCGCCGGTTATATATCGGATGTCGTTTATGCCATGCGATATTGCTTTAGCCTTTGCGATCATGATTCTTCAGTTTTATTATTGGTTGGAATACTGTTCGGCTCTTTTACGGAATTTAGGAACTGGCAGACATTTTCTGCCACATTGCCAAGCTCCTTCAGCCAGTTCACCATAAATGGAATCTGGTTGAACATCGTGTGCCGTTGGCTTGCACTCATTCCATGAAGGGCTGATGTGTATTTCACCAGGTCAGCACGGCAGTTGTCCAGATTCTGCAGCAGTGCAGCTTCTTCTTTGGAGAGTCTTGCCTTTGGCTTATAATTATATGCCCGCGCAAGTAGATAATCGCTTACGGTCATTCCGCATTGTTCGGCCAGTGACTTGATATGTTCTTTCTGTCGGGGGCTGACTTTGGCCCCGATAAATACGGTTCTCCTGTTGTCCGGAGTCTCGTTCTGTTCTGTTTGTTTTATTATTTCTTTTTCCATGAAAATCTAATATTATAACGGGTTAAGGTGCGAGCCTGCGAGTACCGCACCGGCGAAGTGGCTAAGCCGGCGAGAGCGCCAATGTACAACCATAACAGAGTGGAGGTTATACCTTGGCATATCTCGCAACAGATACCTGTTGAAACTGCACGGCAAGCCGTGTCGTATATACAAATGAAATAGGCATTTCTACTGTTACCATAAACGATATAAGTATTCTGGTTATCCAATAAAAGGGGAGAAGATGAATATTCCCTATAACGTCTTTATGACTTTGCTTTATTCTAATATGTACACCCTGCCAATAAAGTAAAGCCGGATTCAATAATAGCTGTCTGGATTGATTTTATATTCCTTTCCCTCTTTTATGACCATCCTTTTGTTACTGAGGAAGGTGGCTACTTTAACTGCTTTGTTATGTCCCAGCTTAATGTCCTGCAGAGCATATCCTTCCTTCAGTCGTTCCAGATAATCGTCATAACTGGTAATACAGACGTTTGTAAAAGCTGCGTCCAGAGCTGCCCGATGCACGCTCTCGGAAATTTCCTTGTACGGATCAAACGGTTCTTTTGCAGGTCTTCCGATTTTCTTTTCCTGGGGCTGATAGGAATCGAGCAGTTCAGGTAAGACTTCATCGTTTATGCGGAAAGCAAACGGTTCAAATTCCCGGTCACGGATATGAATGGCTTCTACTACGCTCACTGTTCTGTCCATTTTGTCCACTTCTACCTGCATGACTGTTTCTGCCTTGTTATTCAGTTCTGTGCCGATGTGACCACGGGCATTCTCGTCATTCTTGTTCTGATGGAGAATGGTATGAATGTGAATCTGGCGGTCATCCGTCCATTGCATGAATCTGGAAATAATATCGGTCGCTTCACTGGGGGAATTGATATCATAAAGAAAGTCTCGGATGCCATCTATAATCACCAGTCCGAGATCGGGGATTGTACCGATAGCCTGTTCGACTATAGCCAGACGTATCGGAGGGACGTACTTGCGCAAAGCCAGCATAATCAGATTGTCTGGATTCTTGTCCTCCGGGAGTCCGGCAAGGCGCAGGATTCTTTTCAATACTTTCTGGCAATGATGGCGTCCCTGTTCTGTATCAATGTACAGAACAGTTCGCTTATCCTCTGGAAATGATGAACGGTATTTCAGCACAGTACCGTTTTTCAATGCCGATGCTGCAATGCCTGTTACGTTAAAAGTTTTCTTGCTTTTGGCCTTGCCTATAGAGGCACTGAAGTTTCCCAGTGTACCGATTGCGGCATCATCTACCATCAATACAACCGGTGACTGTTCATAAGCTCCGTTTGCACTTACAGCAGATTACTCCATATAAGCGGTCAATTCCTCGTCAGTAGGAATTCTAATGTCTGTCTTGTCCATAGGCTTTACACGTTTTTAGGGTTAGCCTTACGACGGGTGGCAGTAAGCATCTGTGTCTGTTCTTCTTCAAAAGTCAGTGGAACCTGTACCTTTCTTCCGGTCTCAAGCCATTTGTCCAGTTCATCACGATAGACAAAAAGATGTTTGCCTTGTTTGATTACAGGAATGCCTCCATGCTTGACCTTATAATAAAATGAGGATTTGGATATACCAAGGTAGGTACATACTTCATCAACTGTCATAGGAACGTGATGGTTCTCTTTGACCTTGTTTTGGACTGCCAGACTGTTTTTCAATACAGTTTCCAGACTTTCAATTCTCTTACATAATTCACCTACAACTGTAGGTAAATCGTTAAAGGTTAAATTTTTAAAATGCATAATGTCTTTATTTGTTGTGTTTAAATACGCCACAAACTAAATCAATGACATTATGCAGAAAAATAGGAGACTAGAATCATTTTCCGGTCTGTATTAATTCATTTTTTTCTCACACTGCGCTTTGTTTATAAGAGTATAATCAAATTTAAAATCATCATATTTTGGACTGTCAATAGGAATCTGACTGTGTATGGTATCTTTGAGATTCTTGACAAGGTATCCCAAGGTTGCATTTTTTAATTCATTAGGAAATATGGTTTTTATGAAATTGGCTCTTTCTGATAATGATATGCCTAACCGTTCGCCTATATTCCAGACAAAATGTCGTAATGAAGGTGATGTAAGAGGAGTTTCCATTTTTGAACGGATGGGTTTATACAAATCTGATTGCCCACTTGCCAAATGGTCTATGTTTTCATGTAGTATAAGCAGATTCTCTTTGGTAAGAAATTTTGCGGTAGAATAGGTGGTATATTCATGAATAGCATTTATAATCATTATTTTTCTCTCTAATTCTTCCTTCTGGATTTCTTCCATACGGCTTTCGAATCCCTGGAGATATGAAAAAGCTTCGGGTTTAACTTCTGAGGTAGGTTGTTGCTCCAAAACTTTGATTTCTTTCGAATCATCATGCTGCTCTGATATTGTAATGGATGTAACGATTTCAGAGCTGACAGCTTTATTTTCTGTCGTATCAGTATTCTTTGTCTTTTCCGGTAACTCAATCATTGAAATAACTTCTGTTGCATTGCTAACTTCAATCATTTCTATATCTGAAACTTCTACAGTTGGTTCACTGCATTCTTCAATTATCATATCTGGTTTGGGAATAACTTTGTCAGGTATAGAATTTCTTTGATTATCAGAAAAGATCTGCGGACATTCATCCGTAAGGAATATATAGAATACACGTTGTAATCCTCCGCACGTTATGATTATTACAACAGTTCCTAATATTATAGGTGTTGTATATCTGGTCAGATCTATCTGGTGATTAATGTACAGATATGTTGCAATTACTGAAAAAAGGATACAACTTACCGCAAGTATGAAACTTATCTTTCGTGCCGATAATTTAATATTGTTTGTCATGTTCCGTAATTATATGTATTAGTTTTTATGGCAAATATATTTTCTATTTCCAAATAGTTGTAATTAGTGACAGATAATCGTTGAGATTTTAAGAAAAATAAGCCTAAAGTACGAAAATCATACTCTAAATCATACTATAATCATACTTTAGGCCTATTATTTATTTAGAATACAGACTGCTATCCTTTCCTTTTTAGGGTAATCTTGTTGCTCGCTTCACGCTTGTTGCTGTCCACTACTTTCATGTATCTTTGGGTCGTGGTTATGCTCTTGTGAGCCATCATACTTTGTATGGTACGGATGTCGGTCCCTGCAGCTCCTTGCAGGGTTGCGAATGTTCTACGATACGAATGGAATGTTATATTCTTTGTGATTCCGGCAGAACGAATCCATTCCTTCATGGGAACTTGGGTCCAGCACCTTTTCAAACCTTTGAATACCAAACCCTTCTTCTCAGGTGAGTATTCTATCAGCTTCAGGGCTTCATCACTAATGGGGATGATGTCTTCCGTCTTTGTTTTCTGTGTGATGGTGTGTACACATTTTCCTCCTGCTGCAAAATCAACGATTTCCTCCCAGCAGAGAGTAAGTATGTCACTGAGTCTCAAACTAGTCAGGCACGAAAAGAGGGAAGCGGTTTTTAGAACTGGTATCTTGCATGGTGTTTCGGCCAGACAGTACAATTCCTCTACACTCAAATAGTCCTTTACCACATCTTCCGGTTCAATCTTTTCCAGGAAATCATTTATGTTTGCCTTGATCAGCCGATTGCGATAGAGAATTTTCAGGAATCCTCTGAATGTGGACCAGTAGCCGGACGCAGAGTTTCGTGTAATATATCCATCCCGTTTTAGCTGTCTGGCATTGAGCAGATATTCACGAAACTTGTTGCACAGCTCCACATCAATTTCTTCGAAAGTACATTTGCCATGTACGAAGTTATAGAAGTGCTGATAAACGAATTCCCATTTTTGGTCGTGCTTGGGAAGTTGCTTACGGTAGTATTCTAGAAAGTCTGCCTTATATTTTCTCTTGTCGAAGAAATCATATCGTTCGTTTACGATAGTTTCAAAGCGCCGGCATCGGATGGCTTCTGCTTTCTCTGACATGGTTGCATTGAAGTCACGTTCCCGCTGGTTCTTCGGATTTGCATAGATATAAATATTCAAACCTTCGTGACGGATAGTCTTCATCGTTTCCTGGTCACGGTAGCCCGGATAATAGTCCAGATAGAAGGAAAGCATACCATTTTTTAACGGGCGGGTTCTCAAAGTTACAGTTTTACATTCTGACATAGTTACAAATGTTATTAGTTGACTTAAATTTTGCGGTGAAGATGCACAATGACTTTATGCAGACCGCATTCAGCATAAAATCATTTTCCAGTCTGTATATATGTCTGTACAGATTCATTATCTGGCGCCCATAATGTGGTCAAATTCCACTTTCAGGAATCTCACAAAACGCCCTTTCTTCTCCCGTTTTATTTCGTGGAATTGCAGAATGCCGTAAACAGAATCCCGTGTGAGACTATACTTCTTCATGGCTTCCTGCACGGTATAGTATTCTGAAGAATCATCTTCGGTTGTCTTCTTGGACAGATCGAAGTGAAGTTTTGAGTAGAATATCTGGCCGTGCTCTTTCTTTGAAGGGATGTTGTTGCGGTAAACATGTGAACGGATGGCTACACGTGTCATCCCATAGTTTTTCTCGATTTCTTCCGGAGTGTACCATTCGGTCAAGGCGTCATCCGTCTTATATTTGGCAAATGCCGCATCTATGTGTTTTTTACTGTAATAATTGAACTGGCGGATTCTGACTTTGGGAACATTATTTTGTCGGGTATAGGTCCACACCCATTTGGCGTTGACTTTGTACTTTTCCGCAATCTGTTCAGCGGTATAATACTCGGTAACGTCAAATTCATCTTTTGGTCTGAGAACTTCATAAGGTTTTGTTTTCAGCATAAGTTCGATGTCGGTTCTTCTGATGAGCGACATTCTTGAACTCAGCCTTGATGCACGAAGTTTGTCCTCCTTTACCAGTTTATAGACATACTGGCGAGAAACTCCCATTAGTCTGGCTGCTTGAGAAAAGGTAAAGTATTCCTGGCTCTCCAGTTTGTTCTTTACCTCCAGCATTTCCTGAAATTCGCGCATTTCCATTCTACGTTCCTTCATGCGGTGTTTGTAACCTCTTTTGGAACATTGCGGACTACAATAATTAGTAGTGGTCTTTTTTGCCATGAAAGGCTTGCCGCACCACTGGCAGATTCTTTTTACTTCCATTTTTGTTATTCTCCATATTTTAGTGAAACATGAGCTTTTTACAGCTCGGATAATTTCCCTTTTTGTCTACTCACGTAAACCATTGTCAATACACGTCAACAAATGCGTCAGTGTGACATCGGGCAAAAGCCCTTAATTGTTCCGCGGTAGAAATACGGTAGAAAAATATGGTGAACAACAGTATCCAACTGTTTATAGCTGGATTTTTGGAAAATAAAAAAGCCGCTGAAAATCAGCGACTTCATTATAGTTGGTTCTAATTCGTTGCAGTTGATTACAATATCCTACTTGCCGATGCAAAGATGTTAGTAATCTGTATGTCAGTTAGTTTGGTTGTATTGGAATGGTATTTGAGCCATGATTTTATTGTTGGAAATAGGAGTTTAAGTAGTTGTAAATCAGCTTATTATGTACTATATAAATGTTGCTTTCTTTTGTTTTCACAAGTTACTTACCAATACATATTTGTTATATAGTTGATTGTCAGATAATTAATGACTATTTGGCTCGTAGTTGAGCCATTACTTCCACTTACTAGCGAAAATAAATTATATAATTGATTGTCAGTGTTTTATATTATAGACCTGCAATCTGAGTGCGTGATCGCTGGTTGAATCTTCTTTATTCAGCTACTTACCCACACAGTTATATAAATTACCTGATATCTAATAGGATATAGCTAATTGAATCATATTTGAGCCATTAAATTCTACGTATTTGCCTATCTGAAATACAAACGGTTCTGATTTTATTATAAATTTCAATTTTTTCATCACTTTCCTGATTTAGATGTGATTTTATTAGTGTTTAATATTTAATAACACAGATACGAATGAACTTATCTCTATTTTGCATCCGTATTTTGCAAAATTAGCAATGATTTCGGATAATATATATCGAAAATATTTCTCAATATCTCCTCCGTGGTTATTTAGTTGCCAAATATTTCAGCAAGGGGAAAGAAACATTCACATATATGTTGATTTCTCAGATTACGGAAATACAGACTTTATCTTCATCCTGCAGATAGTAGAGATCAATAAACGACTGATTTATTTCAGTAAAGGAAAAAAGAACTTACCTTCCTGCTTTAAGGATGAAGTTTATAGATAAGTTTATCAATTCATATATACATATATGTGTTTTATTAAACTTGTAAACTCAAAGGCTTAACCTGCTATATGATTGAATCAGTCAAGCAAGTTGAGTTTAAGAGACATGTATATATACATGGGTAAATCTAAACTTTAAACTTGTAGAAAGGCTACCATCAGTTAGATTGTTGCTTTGGTTGATAATGGCTTTACTTGTCTTTTTCCTTGTTGAAAATCGTATACTCTGTTATAATAGTAAAGGGAATCGGTTTAATTTTTGAAAGATACAGTATTATCTTGATATACTGCCTCAGAGTATTGAATATAGGTGAGGAGAATCCTAAAATTTTGCATACACTTATTCAGCTCTATCACCAGCTGATGCATAGTCGTGGACGATTCCTCCATTGTCGAATTGCTTTGTGAAAACTCTTTCATAACAGCTGTAACATTCTTTATGGCTTGCGGTTGAAAATGTAAAAGCCTATAATATCGCCATAGCTGTTTCTATGTATTTGTACACGATAGAGATTGAAGTCGTTATTTTTCTTCCGAAATACAAAAGTTTCTTCTACAAAGAAGAGAAAGACATAAGATGAGAA
>OIDF01001302.1_pt1 | contig 10350 bp, 10 predicted proteins | sample 1581411 | NCBI WGS metagenome assembly OIDF01 (sample SAMEA3882515, study PRJEB24775) | human gut metagenome | biome: human-associated habitat; feature: intestine environment; material: feces | place: Netherlands | collected 2009/2010
CGAACGCCAGCGCAGAACCCATGGCCTGCCGCCGCGTCATCCGTTCGCCGCGGTAGAGCAGGCTCAGCAGTACGGCCGTCCATACGGGCGCCGTGCAGACGATCAGCGACACGTTCGACGCCGGGGCGTACTCCAGAGCCATGTTTTCGGTAAGGAAATAGAGCGACCCTCCGCTCAGCCCCGCGGCCGCCAGCAGCAGTTCGTCGCGCAGGTTCGCGGCCCACATGCGTCCGCGGGCGAAGGGCAGGATGCAGACGTATGCCATAGCGAACCGGAGCAGGAAAATTTCCGCCGGAGTCAGCGAGTTGGCGATCAGGACCTTCGTCGAAACGAACGTCGCTCCCCATACTGCCACGCTGAAGAGCGCCGCAAGGTGGTACTTGTACTCCGTATATTTTATCATACGGCTTCAAAATTACAGTTTTTTTATCTTCCCGACGCAAATCTTAATTCGTTATTTCCGATTTTCAATTCTTTTTTCCTATCTTTGCGTGCTATTATGCGTAATGACAATAATTACAACAAATAACAATAACTATTTTTCACTCAAATGCAAAGTAAAGGTGCTATTAAATTACTCGCAGTCCTTTTGGCGCTTGCGTGTGTTTACCAGCTCTCCTTCACGTTCAAGACGCGGAGCGTAGAGAAGAAGGCGTCGGAGTACGCCGCGCAGTTCCCCCTCGACCAGCAGGGCGAGGCCGAACAGCATTACCTCGATTCGGTTCAGAATCTGGGTGTTTATAACCTCGGGTTCAAGAAGTTCACCTACAAGGAGTGCAAGGAGAAGGAACTGAACCTGGGTCTCGATCTCAAGGGCGGTATGAACGTCATGCTGGAGGTGCAGGTCGAGGATGTCGTCAAGGCGCTCGCCGGCGACAGCCAGAACGATCCCGCCTTCGTCGGCGCCATCGCCGAGGCCAACGCGGCCCTGAAGGACGGCACCTCGAAAGACTATATTTCCGACTTCGTGAAGGCCTACCAGCGCCTTTCGAACGGCGGTTCGCTGGCTGCGATCTTTGTCAGCCCCGACCGCAAGGACATCACGCTCGAAAGTTCCGATGCCGACGTCGAGAAAATCCTCAAGAAGGAAACCGATGCCGCCATCGCCGCTTCGTTCAACGTCCTGCGCAGCCGTATCGACCATTTCGGCGTTACGCAGCCCAACATCCAGCGCCTGCCCAATTCGCACCGTATTCTGGTCGAGCTGCCGGGCGTGAAGGAGCCGGAGCGCGTACGCAAGCTGTTGCAGGGTACCGCTTCGCTCGAGTTCTGGACGACTTATAATAACACCGAGTTGGTGCGTGCCCTGGAGCAGGCCGATCAGCTTTTGCGCGACGAATTGGCTGCCGGGGCGACCGATGCGGCCGTGGAGGAAACGCTTACTGAGGAGCAGCCGACTGCTGCCGGTACCGAAGATACGACCGAAAGCCTGATCGCAGAGGTGCAGAACAATGCTCCGGCTGCGGAGGAGGCTGCCTCGGCTTCGGGGGCATCCCGCTATACCCGCGAGGAAAATCCGCTCTTCTCGCTGCTCAATCCCTATGATGGCGGAGGCGCTGTCGTGGGTTCCGTAGCCGTTGCCGATACGGCGACCGTTGCCGGCTACCTGCGTATGGATGCCGTGCGCGAGTTGCTGCCTTCGGACGTTCGTTTCGAGTGGGGTATCAAGGGCGAACCGCAGAACAACGGGCGTTTCTCTCTTTATGCGCTCAAGGTCAGCACGCCCGACGGCAAGGCTCCGCTGGACGGCAGCGTGATCGTGGATGCGCGTGAAACCTATGCCGAGCGCGGTGCCGAAGCCAAGGTTTCGATGTCGATGAACTCGGAAGGTATTCAGGACTGGGCGCGTCTGACGGGCGACAATATCGGCCGCTGCATCGCCATCGTGCTCGACGGTTATGTCTATTCCGCTCCGGTCGTTCGCCAGAAGATCGAAGGCGGAAGTTCGGAAATCTCGGGTAACTTCACCATTCAGGAGGCGAAAGACCTCGCCAACGTGCTCAAGTCGGGTAAGGTGCCCGCTCCGGCACGTATTATTCAGGATACCGTCGTAGGTCCGTCGCTGGGGCAGGAGTCGATCAATGCGGGTATTCTTTCGTTTGTACTCGCGTTCGTGCTGGTGCTTCTCTATATGGGCCTCTACTATAAGACAGCCGGCTGGTTGTCCGATATCGCCTTGTTGTGCAACGTATTCCTGCTGCTCGGTGTTCTGGTTTCGTTCGGTGCCGTGCTGACGCTGCCCGGTATCGCGGGTATCGTGCTGACGATGGGTATGGCCGTGGATGCCAACGTGATTATTTACGAACGCATCAAGGAGGAGCTTCGCGGCGGTAAGGGTTTGAGCCTGGCTATCAAGGACGGTTTCTCGAAAGCATACTCCGCGATCATCGACGGTAACCTTACCACGATCATCACCGGTATCGTTCTGTTCATCTTCGGAAACGGTCCGGTGCAGGGTTTCGCCACTACGTTGATTATCGGTATTCTGACCTCGCTCTTCTGTTCGATCTTCATTACCCGCCTGCTGATCGAGGGCGTAGTCAATAAATGGGGAAAGATCTCCTTCTCGCGCAAGTGGTCGGAGAATCTTATGGGCAACGCTCATTTCGACTTCCTGGGCAAGAGTAAGATCTCCTACATCGTTATGATCGTCGTTTTGGCCGTTTCGTGCGTTTCGTTCGCGGTACGCGGTCTGAACATGGGTGCTGAGTTCACCGGCGGCCGTGCATACGTGATTCGTTTCGACCGCCCGGTACAGGCAGAGGAGGTACGTATGAAGTTGCAGGATGTCTTCTCCGGTTACGAGGATGCCGCTAATGTCAGCTTCGAGGTGAAGCAGTACGGCAATGAGAACCAGATGCGTATCGTGACGCAGTACAAGTACGACGACACTTCGGACGAGGCTACTTCGGAAGTGGATCGGATTCTGTACGACGCGCTGCACGGTCTGTACGGTTATCCCATCACCTTCGAGAATTTCCGCAATACGCAAAACGATATCAACGGTATTCTTACGGCAGACAAGATCGGTCCTTCGATCGCCAAGGATATGACTTGGGGCGCTATTTGGTCGGTGCTCTTCTCGCTGATCGCCATCGGCCTCTACATTTCGCTCCGCTTCAAGAAATGGCAGTATGCAACCGGCGCTACGACCGCGCTGGCATTCAATGCCCTGGTGGTGATCGGCGTCTTCTCGCTCTGCTACGGCTGGCTGCCCTTCAACCTGGAGGTGAACCAGGCCTTCATCGCGGCGATCCTGACGATCATCGGTTATACGATCAACGATACGGTGGTGGTTTTCGACCGTATCCGTGAATATCTGGTGCTCTATCCCAAGCGCGATCTGCGCGAGAACGTGAACAATGCGCTCAATGCGACCCTGTCGCGTACGATCAATACGTCGGGTACGACATTGGTTACTCTGCTCGCCATCCTCTTCTTCGGCGGCGAGACGATTCGCGGGTTTATCTTCGCATTGGCTTTGGGTGTGGTTGTCGGTACGCTTTCGACCCTGTTCGTGGCGACTCCGATCGCTTACGGTCTGATGAAGCGCGAGGGCCTCGGCAAGAAATAAAGGTCCGCTTTTTGAATAAAATAGGCCGCAACGTATTGTTGCGGCCTATTTTATTTTTAACTTTGCCTGACTTAAAAATTGTCTGTCATGGAGCGTTTCGGTTGGCTGCGTCGTTATGTATCTCCGGTCTTTCTGGCTTTGCTCGTCGCGTCGTTCATCCTGTGGTATATCGCCAAGTTGAACTATACCTATACGACCGAGCAGCCTTTCACCGTGAATGTGGACGGCGAGCGTTTCAAAGTTTCCTGTGTGGTGGAAGGAGTCGGTACCAACTTGTTCGGCTATCGAGTCTATATGAGTAAGCGGCTCCGGATTCCCCTGTCGGAGTTGAAATTCCGTTCCGTGAAGGCCGAAGACGGAGAGAAATTCCTGAAGATAGATTCTCTCTCTCTGCACAACGCCATTTCCGTCCGGTTGAGCGATATCAAGGTCATCTCCGTCGGATCGGTTCCCGAAATTCCGGATCCCCGTCAGCAAGAAAAATGATTAAGGTAGGTATAACAGGAGGTATCGGCAGCGGTAAATCGACCGTCTGCCGGCTTTTTGCCGCTTGCGGCGCCCCTGTCTATGATTCCGATACGCAGGCCAAACGCCTTATGGAGGAGGATGGGCCGTTACGGAGGCGGCTCGCCGCACGCTTCGGGGAGGAGATCTATGCGGGCGGACGTTTGAATCGCAAGTTGCTGGCCGGCCGTGTCTTTTCCGATCCTGCGGAGCTTTCGGCGCTCAACGCGCTGGTGCACCCCGCCGTGATGGAGGATTTCGAACGGTGGTGCGGGCGGCAGTCCGGCGCCGACTATGTGGTTTTGGAGAGCGCCATCCTTTTCGAAGCCGGATTGGAGGGGTATGTGGACCGTACGATCGCGGTCACGGCTCCTGTCGACGTGCGTATTGCACGCACCTGCCTGCGCGACGGGGCTTCGGCCGAGGAGGTACGGCGCCGTATCGCGGTCCAGCTCGACGAAAAGGAGTTGCGCCGGCGGGCCGACTATACCCTTGTCAATATAAATCTCGGGGAGCTCGAATACGAGGTTGCCCGTCTGGATAAATTGTTACGCGATGAAAACCGAAAACATTCTGCCTGATTTGACCACGCCGCGCGTTATGGCGATCGTCAATGTCACGCCCGACTCCTTTTTCGCCGGCAGCCGCACACCGGATGTCGAGGCTATCGAACGGCGTGTCCGCGAAGCGGCCGATGCCGGTTGCGATCTGTTCGACGTCGGAGGCTACTCCTCCCGGTCCGGAGCCGCCGAGGTGACGCCCGAGGAGGAGTGGCGTCGTGTGGAAGCGGGGGTGGCTGCCGTGCGGCGGATCGCTCCCGCACTGCCCGTTTCGGTCGATACGTTCCGTGCCGAGGTGGCGCGCCGGGTGCTCGAAACATTCGGCCCGGTGATCGTCAATGACATCTCGGCCGGAGAGATGGATCCGGCCATCGTCGATGTGGTCGCCGAGTACGACGTTCCCTATATCGCTATGCACATGCGGGGTACTCCTGCGACGATGCAGGGGATGACCTCTTACCGCGATGTAGTGGAGGAGGTCGTTTCCTATTTCCGGCTCCGTGCCGAGCAGTTGCGTCGCTGCGGCGTGCGTCGGTTGATTTTCGATCCGGGCTTCGGGTTCGCCAAAACCCTCGAACAGAACTACGATCTGCTTCGGGGGCTGCACAACCTTTGCTCGCTGGGCTATCCCGTACTGGCCGGAGTGTCGCGCAAGTCCATGATCTATAAAGTGCTCGATACGACGCCCGACCGGGCGCTCGCCGGGACGATCGCTCTGGGCTGGGAGTGTTTGAGGCAGGGTGCCGCGATCCTGCGGGTGCACGATGTGCAGGAAGCGGTCGATACGGTACGTATTTTCAAAGCATTCCGCCCATGATAAAAGCTACGGATATCCATAAGAGTTACGGTGCGCTGGAGGTGCTCCGGGGAGTATCGCTCGATGTGTCGCGCGGCGAGGTGGTTTCGATCGTCGGTGCCAGCGGCGCCGGCAAGACGACCTTGCTTCAGATACTGGGTACGCTTTCCAAAGCGGATCGCGGCAGCGTCGAGATCGACGGACAGGATGTTTCATCGCTCGGTGATCGGGCTTTGTCGCGGTTCCGTAACGAGAAGATCGGATTCGTTTTCCAGTTCCACCACCTGCTGCCCGAATTTACGGCTTTCGAGAATGTCTGTATCCCCGGCTTGATCGGACGGCGTCCGAAAGCCGAAGTGGAGCGGCGTGCCGGAGAGCTGCTGGCGCTCGTGGGGCTGACCGAACGCCGCGATCATAAGCCCGGCGAGCTGTCGGGCGGCGAGCAGCAGCGGGTCGCTATTGCCCGGGCGCTGGTGAACTCTCCCGCCGTGCTGTTGGCCGACGAACCTTCGGGCAACCTCGATACCCGCAACAAGGAGGAGGTGCACCGCCTGTTTTTTGACCTGCGTGAACGTTTGGGGCAGACGATCGTGCTGGTGACTCACGACGAGTCGCTGGCTCTCCGGGCCGACCGTCGGATCGTAATGAGCGACGGTCTGATCCTTCCCGAGTGACGGGAGTGACTGTTCTGAAATTAGTAGATCCCATTTACACGATTCTTATGGAGTTCGAATCGCTGCGCGAGTTGCTCGAAACCCTGTACGACCGCTACAACCGGACGGAGTTCATCGCTCCCGATCCGATCAGCGTGCCGCATCGTTTCGAGGGGCGTGAAGACCGTGAAATCGCGGGCTTTCTCTCGGCGACTATCGCCTGGGGCAACCGTCGTGCGATCGTCGGCAATGCCTGCCGGATGATGTCGTATCGCTCCACCATGGTCTTCAGGTCGCTTTTGATGGACAACGCCCCTGCGGATTTCGTGAAAAATGCTTCGGAGGAGGAGCTTCGCAAGCTGACAGTCTGCGTGCATCGGACCTTCAACGGCGAGGATCTGATCGCTTATGTACGGGCGCTGCGTTCGCTTTTCCGTCGTTACGGCAGTCTGGGCGAGTTCTTCGAGGGGCGTTATGCGGCCACGGGTTCGATCCCGTCCGTTCTCTCCGATTTTCGCCGCGAGTTTTTCGCCGAGCCGCACCCGCCCCGTTCGGAGAAGCACCTTTCGTCGATCGACAAAGGCTCGGCTTGCAAGCGGCTGAATATGTTTCTGCGCTGGATGGTGCGCCGCGATGATCGGGGCGTGGATTTCGGGCTCTGGCGCTCGATCCCCATGTCGGCGCTCTATCTGCCGCTCGACCTTCATTCGGGCGACGTGGCACGGGCTTTGGGATTGCTTGCCCGGCGGCAGAACGACTGGCGGGCCGTCGAGGAGATTACCGCCGTGCTTCGCACGTTCGACCCGGAGGATCCCGTGCGTTATGATTTCGCGCTGTTCGGCGCCGGTATGGACGGTTTTCTAAAAGGATAGCCATGTTCCGGTTCAAACAGTTTGCCGTGCGGCAGGATCGCTGCCCGATGAAGGTCGGAACCGACGGGGTGCTGCTCGGTGCCTGGGCCGAAGTACGTCCCGGGGACCGGCGGATGCTCGACGTAGGTACGGGCACGGGCCTGATCGCCCTGATGCTGGCCCAGCGGAGTGCAGCCCGGATTACGGCGGTGGACGTCGATGCGGAGTGCGCGACGCAGGCGGCTGAAAATTTTGCCGCGTCGCCCTGGGCGGACCGTTTGGATGCAGTAGCCGTCGCGGTGCAGCGATACGATCCGGTTGAAAGATTCGATCTGATCGTGTCAAATCCGCCTTATTACGTCGATTCGCTGCTTTCGCCCGATGAAGGGCGCAACACCGCCCGCCATGCGGCGGGATTGCCGTTCGGGGAGCTTGCGGCGGCTGTCGTTCGTCTGCTTGCGCCCGGCGGACGCTTTGCATTGGTGTTGCCGCCCGTCGAGATGCAGCGATTCCGTTCGGCGGCTCTCGGGCGGCTCTATCCCGTTCGCTGGACGGAGGTTTATTCTACGCCCCGGCGCGGGGTGCGGCGTATCCTTGCGGAGTTCTGCACGACGCCCGTACCGCCGCCGGAACCTTCGCGGCTCGTGATCGAACTCGGCGGCTCGGACTCCTATACGGAGGATTACCGCCGTCTGACGGGGGATTTCTACCTTAAATTTTGATTATACGGGCAATTCGTATAAATTTGCATAAATTAAAATTTTCCGTGAATATGAAGAGAATGTTATGGATGCTTCCGCTGCTTTTCGCCGGGATGACGGCTGCGGCCCAGAATCAGGATATGGCCCGATTGGGAACCTATATGGACAACGGCGAGTTCGTGGTCGGCACGGCCGAAACCGTTCTTGCGGCCGATATTACGGTGCGTTGTGAGAAGATCGTCTGCGGTCCCTATGCCCGCTATGCCCAGAAGTTCCTCGGTCTGCGTGCGCCGCTTACCGATAAGACCGTCTATACGGTCGCCGATGCCGCCATTGCGTTGATGCCGGGCGAGCGATACGTGACCGCCGGGGAATTGCCCGCTTCGACCTGTCGGGTGGAGAGTTACGAGGCTCAGGGAGCCGATTTCGCCCGGTTGCAGACCGATCGTCTCGACATGACCGAAACCGATCTGCAAACCGCAGCCCGGAATGCCGCCGCCGCGATTTTTTCGTTGCGTAAACACCGTCTCGACCTGATTAGCGGCGAGGCTGGAGAGAATGTCTTCGGCGCGGGACTTCCTGTGGCGTTGGAGCGTCTCGACCGGCTGGAGCAGGAGTATCTGGAACTTTTCCTCGGCCGGCGTGTGGTGACGACCGAAACCCGCCGTTTCCGCGTGACGCCCGCCGAGGGCAAATTGCAGCAGATCGTCTGCCGTTTCAGCCCCGATGCGGGGTTGTTGCCGGCCAACGACCTGACGGGAGATATCGTGCTGTTGCAGTACGAGCCGCAGGGTATGGCTGTCGATGAAGCCGGCGTGCGTCCCACTTCCTCTACGATTCCGTACCGTATTGCCGCTCTCACGCGCTGTTCGCTCATCGCTGCCGGGCAGGAGCAGGCCGCGCAGGTGCTGCCCGTTTTCCAGTTCGGCCGTACGATCGCCCTTCAAGTTCCCAGAAACCGCTAAACTATGGACTATACGTCGCGGATGGCTGCCCTGCTGGGGCGTTTTCGCCGGGAGCGGAACGGCGTGGTGGCCGATACGATGCAGTATCGGGGGAAAGCGTATGGACTAAATTACGGTGTGAGCCTGCCGACGATCCGTGCTGTCGCGCGAGCCGAGCGCCCCGATTCCGACTTTGCCCGTTTCCTCTACCGGCAGGATGTGCGGGAGCTGAAATTGGCCGCTTTCTGGATCGCCGATCCCGTGCAGATGACTTCCGTCGAATTTTCCGACTGGGGCGAAGGTATTGCCAATTCGGAGATGGCCGAAGAGTGCGCCTTCGCGCTGATGTCCCGGTCGCCGCGCGGCGACGAGTGGGGCAGAGCCTGGTGCGATACGGGGAACGAATTGCTCGGGTATGCCGGCTTGTTGGCTCTTTCCCGTATTCCGCATCCCGATTTCAGTTCCTTGGTCCCGGTGCTCCGGCGGCTGGTCGTGACGTATCCCGAATCGAATTTGGTCGCGCAGGGTGTCGTGGCGCTGCTGGCGGCGATCATGACGAATCCCGCCGTACAACGGCAGGACATCGAAATATTCCTCTCTTCGCTCGGGCCGGGAAAAACGGCCCGTTACATCGAGGAGGAGATGACCTGGCGGCTGGAGTACTAATTCAGGCAGACGTGTTCGACTGTTTCGACCTGTTCCTGGAGCGCCAGCAATTCCTGATAGGTCAGCGGGCCTTCGCAGCGTCGGATCTCATCCCCTTTGCGGAAGTAGATCAGTGTCGGCGTCGTGCGGATCATATAACGGTAGAGCAGGTAGGCATTCTCGTCCGCGTCGGTGTTGATCCGGTAGATGTCCACGCGTCCGGCCATGCGGCGTTCGAATTGGTCGAGCACAGGCTCCATGGCTTCGCACGGAACGCATTGACTGGTGAAAAAATAGATCATCGTGATCGCGTTGCGACCTATTATCTTATCGAAATCTTTCATATTTAAGCGGTATTTTTTGTTTTTGCCGATTTTCGAATCCTTTTCTGAATGACAGGTGCCGTATCTGTTTCTCGAAGAACTCTTCCTTTTTGAGGGAAGTACCAAAAATAGTGCCCCGATGAGTTATCATCGGGGCTTCTCGTGCAAGTTTTCAAAAGATACCGGGAATTCTGCCTATCCTTCCGCGAACAGGGCACGCGGCAGTTGGTCGATGCTGTTGATCGTGACGATTTCGATACCTTTGGGTTTTTTGATCGAACGGCCCAGGTAGCCCGACACGACGATCCGTCTGAACCCGAGCCGGGCAGCTTCGCTGATACGCTGTTCCGTACGGGGGGCGGGGCGCACTTCGCCCGACAAGCCGATTTCTCCCGCCAGGCAGATCCCTTCGCCGATCGGACGATCGTAGTAGGAGGAGATCACCGCTGCCGTGACCGCGAGGTCCAGTCCCGGATCGGCGACCTTGAATCCGCCGGCGAAGTTGAGGAATACGTCCTTCGAGAACATCTTCATTCCCACGCGTTTTTCGAGCACGGCGAGCAGCATGTTCATACGTTTGTTGTCGTAACCGGTCGCCGTGCGCTGCGGAGTACCGTAGGCCGCGTTGCTTACCAGTGCCTGCACTTCGATCAGGTAGGGGCGGATGCCGTCCACCGAAGCTCCTACGGCGATGCCGCTGAGCGGGGTTTCGTAGTGCGAAAGCAGGATTTCCGACGGATTGTCAACCCCCCGCAGTCCGGCGTCGAGCATCTCGAAGACCCCGATTTCGTTGGTCGAG
>OIDF01001315.1_pt1 | contig 10222 bp, 7 predicted proteins | sample 1581411 | NCBI WGS metagenome assembly OIDF01 (sample SAMEA3882515, study PRJEB24775) | human gut metagenome | biome: human-associated habitat; feature: intestine environment; material: feces | place: Netherlands | collected 2009/2010
TTGAATTCCGGCGTATATCGTTTGTTTGGTACTCCTTTTGGCATAGCAAAACACCTCACTTGTTAAATAGTATATCATACTGTCTAACAAATGGGGTGCTGTTCAACATCCAGTCTGGCAGAGGTTTTTGTGTTTTATTCTTGTGTCAGCGCCCGGACCGTTCTGACCACGCGGGAGGCATTGATTTTTACCTGCTCCAGCGTTACTGCGCCGCTGTCGATACCCTGCAGCAGATTGTCATAATCACCCTCGTTGCCGGGCATAAACAAATCACCGCCTGCCGTAGCCACATACTGTGCCTGCGAGTCGCGGTTGGCAGAGCGTGCGTCCCCGGTCATCGGCGTGACCCAGTCGGTCATGACGATGCCCTGATACCCAAACTCGGCGCGCAGAATATCCATGACAAGCCCGCGGCTTTCGGCGGTGTGGGTGCCGTTCAGCAGGTTGTAGGAGGTCATGACGGCCTTGGGCTGGGACTCCCGCACGCAGATGCCGAAGCCCTTTAAGTAAATTTCACGCATGGCGCGCTCGGAAACCATGCTGTTGTTGCGGGTGCGGTTGTACTCTTTATTGTTGGCGGCATAATGCTTGATGGTCGTGCCGCAGCCCTTATGAGCCTGCACACCGCGCGTCATGGCGGCGGCCATCTTGCCGGAGACGAGCGGATCCTCAGAGTAGTACTCAAAGTTGCGCCCGCAGCGGATCGAACGATGGATGTTCAGCGCCGGGGCAAGCCACAGATGCACGCCGAAGTGCTCCATCTCCTCGCCGACGATGTCGCCGCACCGCTGCACAAAATCCGTGTCAAAGCTCTGCGCCAGTGCGGTGCCGATGGGAATGGCCGTGCAGTATTGGGTCTTGATCTCGCAGCCGGCCTTCGGCTTGCCGCTGCCGCCCATCAGGCTCATCACAAGTTTCATCGGGCCGGACAGCATTTCCATAATGGAATCCGGCATCGAGGCATTGCCGACAGCGTGCTTGCCCTTGCCGTCCTCATAATACTCCTTCGCAAGGCGCAGACCGGCAGGGCCGTCGGCCATGATCAGCCAGGGAATGCCCTTGACAGTGCTGCAGCTCTCACCCGCCGCACCGCAGACATGGCGGCCTGCTGTGCCGATCATCGAAACAAGGCCCTTTGCGTTCGGATCAAAATCGCCGATCAGAAGCAGGGCGGCGTCCTCCTTGGTCAGGACGTCCACCTCGGGCAAAATTTCCTCGGTGCGGGCATAATCTATCGTTTCACAGACGATCGAGACCGGGTCGATTTCGATGACCGGCACACCCTCCGGGCGCTCCATCGCGGCGGCAGGGGCGGTAAGGTCGGTGAAATCCGTGCTGCCCAGCACATTTTTTGCCTGCAGGGTCGTGACGGTCTTGCCCAGATGCAGGACGGCGGCGGGGACGGTTTCGGCGCTGCTGACACCGACACGGACAAGGTGATCACCGGCCTCGAGAATATAGGAGGCAGTTTCGGCATCATAAGCTGCCATCTCCGGCAAGGTAAAGGAGCAGGTGACAGTTTCTGCTTCTCCCGGGGCAAGTGTGCGGGTCTTGGCAAAGGCGCAAAGCTCCTGCCGGGGCACATCGAGCTTACCGGCAGGCTTGCTCAGGTAGACCTGCACGACCTGTCGCCCCGCCATAGTGCCGGTGTTTTCCACGGTAGTACGCACAGTGACCTGTGCGCCGTTCGTCTCCACCCCGGCAGTCCCAAGGCGGAACTCTGTGTAGGAAAGCCCGTATCCAAAGGGGAACAGAGCTTTTTTGCGGAAGGTATCAAAATAGCGGTAGCCCACATAGATGCCCTCGCGGTAGCGGGTTTCGTTCATGTCCTCAAAGTCGGGCATTTCAGGGTATTCCTCAAAGGCGGCCCAGGTGGTCGTCAGCTTGCCGGAGGGATTGGCCTTGCCCAGCAGAATATCCGCCAGCGCACCGCCGGTCTCGACACCGAGCTGGGACAGCAGCAGAATGTTGCGCACGCTCATAACGGGGGAGAGATCCACCACGCCGCCGACATTCAGCACCAGCATAAAGCGGGTGAACTTTTTGTCCAGCGCCAGAATATCCCGCACCTCGGAATCGGTCAGGCGGATGTCGCCCTTGAGCGGCGTGCGGTCGTTGCCCTCACCGGAAATGCGGGAAACAACGTAAATTGCTGCATCGCCCTCAGCGTTGAGCGGCAGGTCGTATTCAGGCTCAGGCATGACCTTGCCCATGCCGTAGAGGATAAAGTTCTGCTTGGCGGCTTTGGCGTCCTTTTTCAGCTGCTTCAAAAAGGCTTTGTGGGCCTTTTCCCGCGCCTGCTCGTAGCCGGTGTGCCACTCCATCCCGGTCAGGGCAAAGCCTGCCTGCTGCAGTCCTTCCTCAATGGTTACGATGTAGCGTGAATTTACCTCACCGGAGCCGGTGCCGCCCCGGATCGTGCGGCGCACGCCGCTGCCATAGGCGGCAAGGGTGCAGGGCTTTTCCAGCGGGAAGCTGCCGTCCTTTTTCAGCAGCACGGTGCAGCCCGCCAAATCTTTGCGCAGCGCTTCGATGTGGCGCAGCTCATAATCGGCCATTGCAGTGGTATTTTTCATGGAAAACATCCTCCTTTTTCATTAGTATACAAGAAATATCCTCAGGCAGGGGAGGGAACATTTCGTGTTTTGAGATAATAATTAGGGCAATACCGCATAATTCCCGCCTAACGGCTCAAGCACCGCTCCGGCAGCTGCCGCACCTCGCTCGCCGTATCGGCACTTAGAATTATGCGGCATTGCCCTATAAAATGCGCTTCAAAAATGGCTCGTCGATTTTGCCGTTTTTGCGCTATACAACAAAAACAGCCCATGACATCTTTTTGTCATGGGCTTATGGCGGAAAGAAAGGGATTCGAACCCTTGAGGGCTTTAGGGGCCCTACACGATTTCCAGTCGTGCGCCTTAGACCAGCTCAGCCATCTTTCCACATATTCAGTTGCGCAGCGCCTGACTGCATGAGCTATTATAGCAATACAAACTTCAAATGTCAAGCCTTATTTTGCATTTTTTTGCAAAAAAATCTGCGATGGGCAAGGTGTATGCAAAACGTGCGTGCAAACTGCATATTTTGCACGTTTTGTCCTCTTGCAAACGGCGGCGCAAGGTGCTAAAACTATAGGGGTATGAAACATCTAATAAGAGGTAAGGAGAGGATATTTCATGTATTCCGTGTTCCGTGACCTGGCGATCATCATTTTGAGCGCAAAGTTCTTTGCGCTGGTCGCCCGCAAATGCAAGGCCCCGCAGGTCGTGGGCGAAATCATTGCCGGCCTGATCATCGGACCGTGCCTGTTGAACCTGGTGCAGACCAGCGACGCCATCTCGATTTTTGCGGAAATCGGTGTGGTGCTGCTGATGTTCTCCACCGGCCTTGGCACGAACCTGAAGGAGCTGATGCGCGCAGGCCCCATTGCGACGCTGATCGCCTGCGTCGGCGTCTTTGTGCCGCTGGTAGGCGGTACGCTGCTGTATAGCGCATTCTACGGCTTTGCGGCGGTGGGCAGCCCGGAGTTCTACCGCGCACTGTTCATCGGCACCATCATGACGGCGACGAGTGTCTCCATCACGGTGGCGACGCTGCAGGAGCTGGGCCATCTGAAAAGCTTCCTTGGTACGACCATCGTCAGCGCGGCAGTCATTGATGACGTCATCGGCATCATCGTGCTGACCTGCGTGCTGGGCGCCAGCTCGGGTGAGGGTACCGGCATCGGCGGCGTGCTCATCCAGACCGTGCTGTTCTTCCTCGTCGCCATCGGCGTCGGCGTCGTCATCCACTTTGCCATGAAATGGCTTGACAAGCGCAACCCCCACACCCAGCGCATCACCATCGTCAGCATGGCGTTCTGCTTTGCCATGGCCTACATTGCCGAGCAGTACTTCGGCATTGCCGACATCACCGGCGCGTACATTGCAGGCATCGTGCTCTGTGCGATGGACGACGCCCCCTACGTGGAGCGCCGCGTTGACATCAGCAACTATGTCATCTTTGCACCGGTGTTCTTCGCCTCCATCGGCTTAAAGACCGACATCAGCGGCCTGACACCGGAGATTTTGCTGTTCTGCATCTGCTTCGTCATCGTTGCGCTGCTGACCAAGATCATCGGCTGCGGTCTGGCCGCGAAAATCTGCCGCTTCAACTGGGGCGATTCCCTCAAGGTCGGCGTCGGCATGATGACCCGCGGCGAGGTCGCGCTGATCGTTGCCCAGAAGGGCCTGGAGGTCGGCGTTGTGGACCCCGTGTATTTCACGGCGGTCATCCTGCTCATCGTGGTCTCGTCCGTTGCGACGCCGCTGGCGCTGAAGGCTCTGTTCACGAAAATGCCGCCCGTGCCGCATCCGAGCCAAACGAAAGCGTAAAATCACGTGTAAAATGCTTTGTAGGGGTCGATGCTTGCATCCGCCCCTACAACCAACCCGCTATAACAAAAAATCCGGCAGACGTTTTTAAAGGCGTCCGCCGGATTTATTTTTATTCCGCCTCTACTGCGTGAAGGTGATTATCCACCCATTTGATCAGCAGCTCCAGCGCCACCAGGTTATGCCCGCCCTCGGGGACGATCAGGTCGGCTTTGCGCTTGCTCGGCTCGACGAACTGCTCGTGCATCGGTTTGACAGTGGTCAGGTACTGGTTGACAACGCTGTCCAGCGTGCGCCCGCGCTCCTTGACGTCGCGGACGATGCGGCGCAGGATGCGCACATCGGCGTCGGTGTCCACAAAGACCTTCATGTCCATTAAGTCGCACAGCTCGGGGGAGTCAAAAATCAGGATCCCCTCCACGATAATGACCGGCGCGGGCTGCACGGTCACGGTCTTGTCGCTGCGGTTGTGGATGGTGTAGTCATAGACCGGCACCTGTACGGGGTGACCTGCGCGCAGCTCCCGCAGGTGGGCGACCATCAGCGGCGTGTCAAAGCTGTCCGGGTGGTCGTAGTTGAGCTTGCAGCGCTCCTCGTAGGGCAGTTCGTCGTGGCGCTTGTAGTAGCTGTCGTGGTTGAGAACGCTGACCTCGTTCGCACCAAAATGGTCCCGCAGCTTTTCGGTCAGGGTGGTCTTGCCGCTGCCGGTGCCGCCCGCGATGCCGATAATGATGGTTTTCATGTTCATAGCTCCTTATACATCCAATTTGATCTCGCGCCCCGTCGGCTGATACGCGCGGTATTTGACGCCGGTCATGTTGAACATGCGGCGGCTGGCGATGCTGGCATGGGTGTCGTGGTATTTGTCCGATAGATAGATCAGTTCTTTGATGCCGCTCTGGATGATGGCCTTGGCACATTCATTGCAGGGGAAAAGCGTCACATACATCCGGGAGCCGCGCAGATCATGGTTCGGGCTGTTCAGGATAGCGTTCAGCTCCGAGTGGCAGACATACATATATTTTGTGTCAAGGTCGCTGCCTTCGCGCTCCCAAGGCATATCGTCGTCATTGCAGCCGATGGGCATGCCGTTGTAGCCCAGGGACAAAATTTTGTTTTCCGGGCTGACGATGCAGGCACCGACCTGGCTGTTGTTGTCTTTGGACCGCATGGCCGAGAGCAGGGCAATGCCCATAAAGTATTCATCCCAGCTGATGTAATCCTGACGTTTCATAGGTACACCGTCCTTTATTTTTTACTCTATTATACTGTGCCGCCGTGCGCCGCGCAAGATGCTGTATGCAAATATTTGCGCCGTGTGGCCTCGCCGCCGCGCAGATGACGCTCGGCCTTGTTCTTCTGTACGACGGCCTGCACCTCGGCCCAAAGGCCCGGGTTCTGGCGGCGCAGGCGGTGCTGGTCCTTCCAGATCGTGGATTTGCTCACGCCGAATACGGCAGCCGCCGCGCGCACGGTAGCACCGCTTTCCACAATATACCGTCCCACCGCCGCGGCGCGCTCCTCAGGGTCGCCCTTCATAGCCTGACCTCCTCGCATAGAATTTCCTGTCAAATCCTATGTGAAGGAGGGCGGGAGTATGCTACTTTATCTTATACACGCGGCACGCCGCATTTTCATACCATACGTCATACCTTGCCGCATACCAGCTCTCATCCGCCGCAAATTTCGCGTACACACTGCTGTCAAACACGGCGTACCCGATGTCCCACGCGGCCAGCGTGTCCTCGTCCGGCGTCTCATACAGCGCCCGCATGGCGTTGTACTCGGCAGAATAGTCCATGCCGTGGTAGTAGACATAGCTGCCCGACCCGCAGAGTATCCGCCGCCCGGCCAGCGCAAACACCGGTGTTAAATGGCTGTCACTCGTCAAAAACAGCGCGTCGCTCCCGGCGTTTTCGTCGATGTGATCCGCCAGCGCCATATCGTCCGCGCTCCACTGCCGGTAGTCGCTGAGCACCTCGCGGCCTACGGTCAGCACACTGCCGAACATGCCCGCAAAGCAGCATGCCGCCAGCCCCAGCGCCCGCCAGGGCAGGGCGCGCACCTCTGCAAAAATATCCACAAGCAGCTGTGCAGCCAAAATACAGCCCAGAATATGCCAGACATAGAGCAGCTTGTTGTTGTCGTAATTGTTCGGCTGGAACACGACGAACTCCGCCAGCGCCAGGATCGCCAGCCCGCCGCCGTACAGCCAACGCTGCTTTGGCTTGGCGCGGAGAAACGCAGGGATCAGCAAAAGATACACAAGGCCGATGTTTTTGATGTAGAACCAGAAATAATTGTCCCGCAGCGTGCCGTCGTCCTGACCATTGATCCAGTTGAAGTGCAGCCGCAGCATGTGCTGGCCGTCGAGGCTCTGCGCCAGCACCGTCGGCAGCATCTGGCACAGCCACGCCGCGCCGCAGACTGCTGCCAGCCCCAGCCAGGGCAGCAGCGTCTTTCGCCGCGGGCCCTGCGCCAGTGTGTAGACGCCGCCGACGAGGCAGAGCAGCACGAGCGCCAGCGCACTGTGGGTGTGCAGCAGCGGCAGGGGCAGCACCAGCGCGGCCAGCCACGGCCAGAGGCGACGCTCGCCCTCATAGCAGAACCGCCACAGAAGATAGACGGCGGGCAGCAGCACGCACCAGCCGAACAGCGTCGCCCGCTGGGGGATAAGCAGATCCACAATCGGATTGACCCACTCGATGTTTTTCTCCACAAAATTCGTCGGCGTTGTGTAAAACCCAGTGAAAATGCCCGCAAAGCTGTCGGCAGAGCCGAGAAAGTACGCAAACCCAAGCCCGCTGCCCATAAAAAACAGGTAAAACGCCAGACACGCCTTGCCGACGCTGTCGGTCACGCGCCGCGCCAGCTGCCAGAACATGCCGTACACCGACAAAAACGCGGGCAGCATCGGCAGCAGATACGCTGTGCGCAGGTCGGCCCCCAGCACCACAAAAACGCTGGAGACCGTCTCGCACAAAAACGGATAGCCGAACCGGTGCGTGCCGCCCAGCAGGGGATAGCGGGGCAGAAATTCACCGCTCTGCGCGATATATTTGATGAACCCGAGGTGCATCGGCATATCGCCGTAGCAGCTCTGGCCCGTGTGGTACGCGCCGTCCACCAGATGCAGAACGTGGGTGTGCAGCAGATACAGCGTGATGAGCACTACCGGCAGCAGACAGGCCCACAGGGCCCCGCTGTCGGGGTCCTTCGCCATGCCGCGCAGCCGCGTGCCGCGGTACAAAAGCGCTGCCCCGATGCCCGCCGCGGCCACTGCCGCCAGCGCGACGGCGGGCAGTGTAAAGCCCAGTACCACCGCAAACAGTGCAGGCAGCACGGCCAGCAGCGACACGCCGAACCCGCAGCCCAGCGGTACGATCACCGCCGCCGACCCGTCCGGCACCGCCCGCCGGGCCGACAGCAGACCGACGGAGAGAAACAGGGAAAGATAGAAAACGGAAAATAACATGAAGAACCTCACAATTCCTAAGGCCCCTTCGCTTGCGAGGGGGCTCCGCCCGCAGGCGGTGGGGGAGCGGCAGCCTGCGGCCACCCTTCCTCCGGCCCTTCGGGCCACCTCCTCCGCAAGCGGAGGAGGCTTTTGGGTGAGCTTACACCCCCTCCAAATCAAACGGCGGTGTATACTCCTCCCGGGCACTGCTCTTTTCCTGCATATACCCGTCGGTCAGCCCCAGTCGCACGGCCTCGTCGATGACCTGCCGGTACTCATAGGTCGTGATGCGCCGCCCGAGGCCGTGCTCTGCGGCCTTATAAAAGGGTGTAAACTGGCTCATTAAGCTGGGGATAAATTCTATGCCCGTTTCCTCCCGCAGCGCTGCCAGCCGCCGCAGCACGGCCTTGCTGTCTGCCACGTGGCTGGGCAGGGCCAGATGCCGCACAATGACGCCCTTCTGCAAATACCCGTCCGCGTCGTACACCGGTGCGCCGGTCTGCAAAAGCATCTGCCGCAGCGCTGCGTCCGCCACGGCAGGGTAGTCCCGCGCGGCGGAAAGCTCCGCTGCCAGCGCACCGTCCGCGTACTTGTAATCCGCCAGCCAGATGTCCACATACCCGGCCAGCGCCCTGACGGCGTCCACCGTCTCATACCCGCCCGTGTTGTAGACGACGGGCAGGGAAAAGCCCTGCGCCCGCGCGGCATCCAGCGCGGCAGTGACCCACGGCAGATACTGCGATGCCGTGACGAGGTTTACGTTTTTCGCCCCGCCGTTCTGCAAATTCATAAAAATCTCGGTCAGCCGCTCCACAGAAATCGCCTTGCCGACCTCGCCCTGACTGATCGGGTAATTCTGGCAATAGCAGCATTTCAGCGTGCAGCCGCTGAAAAATACCGTGCCGCTCCCGGTTTCGGCGTTCGGGTCGCCGCTCAGGCACGGCTCCTCCCAGTGGTGCAGGGCGGCGCGGGCCACGCGCAGGGTGTTGTCTGCCCCGCAAAAGCCGCGCTGCCCTGCGGCGCGGTCCGCCCCGCAGGCCCGGGGGCAAAGGGTGCAGTGATGGGGTATCTGCATGATAAAATGCCTCTTTCACAAAATTTCTTGCTTTTAGTTTACCACAAACGGCGAAAGTGTGGTATACTGTATCTACCAATATTACAAAATAAAGGAGAGTGCTTTTATGTCTACCCCCCATAACCGCGCCGAAAACGGCGATTTCGCCAAGACCGTCCTGATGCCCGGCGACCCGCTGCGCGCCAAATTCATTGCCGAGACCTTCCTCGAGGACCCGCGCCTTGTCACCGACGTCCGCGGTATGTACGGCTACACCGGCACCTATCAGGGCCGCCCCATCAGCGTGATGGGCAGCGGCATGGGCATGCCGTCCATCGGCATCTATTCCTACGAGCTGTACACCCAGTACGGCGTCGAGAACATCATCCGCATCGGCTCCGCCGGCTCCTACACCGACAAGGCAAAACTGTTTGACGTGGTGCTGGCCACGGGTGCCTACTCCGAGAGCAACTACGCCGTGACCCAGAGCGGCGACACCGACGACATCCAGACCCCGAGCGCCGCGCTGAACGATGCCCTGCGCGCCAGCGCCAAGGCTGCAGGTATTCCGCTGATCGAGGGCAACATCCATTCCTCCGACGTGTTCTACCGCCAGCCCAGCGACGAGAAGCCGACCTACTGGGAAAAACTGCGCGACGAAAAGGGCTGCCTGGCCGTCGAGATGGAGAGCTTTGCGCTGTTCCACAACGCCAGGGTCCTGGGCAAGCGCGCCGCCTGCCTGCTGACGATCTCCGACAGCTTTGTTTCGCCGGAGATCACGACTGCCGAGCAGCGCCAGACCAGCTTCACCGCCATGATGAAGGTCGCGCTGGGCGTTGACGCATTTCTGGAGAAGTGAGCATGGAAAAGGCTGAGATTCAGGCGCTTATCCGCGAGGCGTTCGCCGCGCAGAAGTTCGCCTATGTACCGTACTCCCACTTCCACGTGGGCGCGGCGCTGCGCGGCAAAAACGGACAGGTGTTCCGGGGCTGCAATATTGAGAACGCGAGCTACACCCCCACGAACTGCGCCGAGCGCACGGCTCTGTTCAAGGCCGTCAGCGAGGGTGTGCGCGAGTTTGACGCCATCGCCATCGTCGGCAGCAAGGTGGGGGAGACGAACACCCTCGTCACCGGCCCGTGCGGAGTCTGCCGTCAGGCACTCTATGAGTTCGGCGGCCCTGAATTGACCGTCATCATGGCCAGGAGTGAGGACGATTACATCGTCACGACCCTCGGCGACCTGCTGCCCTACGGCTTCGGCCCGGCAAATCTGGAGTAAAGGCAACACCGCACAATTCCCGCCTGACGGCTTAAGCACCGCTCCGACGGCTGC
>OIDF01001336.1_pt1 | contig 10001 bp, 9 predicted proteins | sample 1581411 | NCBI WGS metagenome assembly OIDF01 (sample SAMEA3882515, study PRJEB24775) | human gut metagenome | biome: human-associated habitat; feature: intestine environment; material: feces | place: Netherlands | collected 2009/2010
GCATAGCAGGAAATAATACGAATGGTATCGGAAACACTTTCACCTTTGGATGCCGAACTGGAATCGGCACTGGCGAAACCTAAAACAGAACCGCCGAGATTTAACATGGCAGCTTCAAAACTTAATCTGGTACGGGTGCTTGGCTCATAAAAACAGGTCGCCAGCTTTTTCCCTTCGCATGCATGGGCATACTTCTGTGGGTACTTCTCGATATCGTTGGCAAGATCCAAAAGCTTGTCCAACTCATCGACGGAGAAGTCCAATGGGCTCATTAAATGACGCATAAAATCCTCCTTGTATTGACCGGATGTGGCAGAGTGGATCTGTCTGTCTCCAGGCATTTTTTCTATCATATAATAATCATTCTACGAATTCAAGGAAAAAAATATTTACGCACGAATCGCGAAATGGCGGGCTGTTTGGTGTGATATTTCAAAAGATTGACGTCGTTTTCTGATATTTGGTTGCGCGGAAAAGAAAAATGAAGTAAACTACAGGTACACAGAAAAGAATGCAAAAAGTTTCGCCCGGGGCGGGACATACAAGGAAAGGAAGAACAGACATGGCAGAAGAGACAAATTTTAGTCAGGGAGAAGCGGAGGAGGTAAAGTATCAGGAGCGCAAGCGCATACTTTTCTTCGGGCTTCCGTGGACATTTACCAAATATACGATCAGTCAGGATATGATTACCATCGATGAGGGACTGCTCAAGGTGGAGGAGAATGACTGCTACATGTACAAAGTGCAGGATGTCAAGCTGACAGCCACACTGCCGGAGCGGATTTTCGGGCTGGGAACGATCATCTGCTACACCGGAGACGTGACAGACAAGGAACTTCGCCTGAGTCATATCAAGCATGCAAAGGAGATTAAGAATTATCTTCTGAAGGCATCCGAGGCGGCGCGCATCAAGAGACGCACATTAAACATGCAGGACATCGGTGCAGGCATTGCAGATGATGTGGATCTGTAGGAAAAGCCGCTGCTTTTACAGGGCGCAGGAGTGCGTGCCGGGAAAGGGCGCCATGCGCGGTCTGGCTATGTGAGCCGGTTTGCGTGCACGAGAATGCGCTCAAAGAGCAGACCCGCGCCAAGCCAAAACGGGGCATAATCCAGCCGGATCAGCCCGTTGACATTTGCCCTGGCGCTGCTGTAGTCCCAGGGGCAGAAATGATGCCGCCTTAAGAGAGAACCGCTTAAGTACTCGAATGAAAAAATACCCACTGTATAGATGCTGCCGCGCAGAAGTGCCGGCAGCTTTTTGATTTTTGCATAGACCGGACCGATACAGGCAGCCATACCGTAGATGGGGAACATCCACAGGGAGGTCTGACCGATCAGACGGCCGTCGTGTCTTGCGAGGGAGCCTGCGGAGGTGAACAGAATTTCCATGCACCAGCCGGTCAGTCCGCAGATGAGAAAATTACGTCCGCGCATATGAGAGATTCCTCCGGTTTTCGTTTGTGTTTCAGTATTTCCGGTTCCTGACAAAATATGTACATTTTCTGAAATTAAAATGAAATAAATCGGGATAACTTGTAAAACCTTAAGATTTGGCATATAATAAAAAAAGTGAATTCGGCAGAGGATGACATGCGGCTGAATCAATTATTGAAACATCTTACATATGAACATGTGCAGGGAAGCCAGAGCCGTGAGATAACAGACATCTGTTACCATTCCGGGAATGTCAGGGAAGGCTCCCTATTTGTTTGCCTAAAAGGGCTGCATAACGACGGGCATGACTATCTGCAGGGAGCGCTGGAGGCCGGGGCGGCAGCAGTTGTGGTTGCGGCGGAGAATGTGGTTCCGCTGGACAATGATGCGCTTTTGTACACGGAACAGTTTGGTGTGCGGATCTCGGAGGTCATAGACCGGTGGCAGGTCTCCGTTGTGATTGCGGCGGATACCAGACATGCGCTCGCAGAGCTTGCGGCAGCTTTTTTTGATTATCCGGCGGCAAAGCTTCGTATGGTTGGAATCACGGGAACGAAAGGGAAGACAACGACGGCATATCTGCTTTCTGCCATTCTTCGTGAGAGCGGGCATAAGACCGGAATGATCGGAACGATCGCAATCGATACCGGAGACGGCATTCTTCCGGCGGTACATACGACGCCGGAAGCCTACGAGATACAGAAGTATCTGGCGCAGATGGTGGACAACGGCTGTGATACCTGCGTGATGGAGGTCTCTTCCCAGGGGCTGAAGATGCAGCGGGTGGAGGGGATATTTTTTGACATCGGCATGTTCTTAAACATCGAGCCGGATCATATCGGGGAGGGCGAGCATGCTTCGTTTGCGGAATATCTGTTCTGCAAGAGCCGCCTGATGCGCCAGTGCCGGATCGGGATTGTCAATCGGGACGATCCGCACACGGAGCGCATACTACAGGGACATACCTGCAGCGTGGAGACGTTTTCCCTGCGGCATCCGGCGGATGTGACGGCGGAGAATATCCGCTTTTTTATGCAGTCGGGAGAACTTTGGGGAAGCTTTCTGGTGCGCGGGAAGACGGCGGTGTATCCGGTGAGAATGCAGCTCCCCGGAACGTTTAACGTCTACAATGCACTAGCGGCCATAAAGGCGGCAGGACACCTGGGAGCCGCGGAGAGCGATATCTGCCTTGCACTCCGCAGCGCAAAAGTCCCCGGAAGATGCGAGAATGTGAGGCGGTCCGAAGATTATATCATTCTGATTGACTATGCACACAATGAGATGAGCTTAAAAAATCTTCTGGAAATGCTGCGCGGGTTTAAGCCGCGGCGTCTTATCGTACTGTTCGGGTGCGGCGGCAACCGGTCGAAGCTCAGGCGGTCGAAGATGGGAGAGACGGCGGGACATCTGGCGGATCTTACGATACTGACTTCCGACAACCCGCGCTGGGAAGACCCGGAGACGATTTTAGACGACATTGAGGACGGGATCCGGGGAACTGGCGGACAGTATGTGCGCATTGCGGACCGGAGGGAAGCCGTGCGGTATGCCATGGCGCAAGCCATGGAGAATGACATGCTTGTGCTTGCGGGAAAAGGGCACGAGGCATATCAGGAGATTCGCGGCGTGCGCTATCCGCTCAGTGAATACGAGCTGGTGGAGGAAGCGAGACGAAGCCCTGACATGGGGGAGAATACAGACAGAAACGAGGTGGACAGATGGCGGAATATGCGAAGGTGATTGTGGATATTTCACAGGAAAAACTGGATAAGACATTTGAGTACCGTATTCCGCCGTATCTCACACAGCGGATCGCAGTCGGAATGCAGGTCTATATTCCGTTTGGCAGCCGCAGGATCACCGGCTATGTGGTCGAGCTTTCCGATGAGGCGGAGTATGACGAGGATAAGCTGAAAAATATTGCGGGGATCGTGACGGACAGTGTGCCGATCGAGTCCCATCTGATCGCGCTTGCGGGCTGGATGCGGGAACATTACGGCGGCACGATGAACCAGGCGCTAAAGATGGTACTTCCGATCAAGGAGAAGAAAAAAGCCGTGGAACATAAAAGGGTGCGGCTTGCGCTTCATCCGGTGGAGGCGAAGAACCAGCTGGGAGCGTATGAGAGACGCCACAGCACCGCCCGCGCCAGGCTGCTTCGTGCGCTGCTGGAAGAGGAGGAGCTGGACTGGGATCTTGTCACACACAAGCTTGGGGTGTCGGGAAGCGTGATCCGGGCGATGGAGGAATCCGGCGTCGTCAAAGTAATTCGGGAAACGCAGTACCGCAATCCGGTGTCCCACCTGACCAGCAGAGGATATGGGCTCACCTTAAACGATGAGCAGCAGGAAGCGGTGGATGCGGTCTGGTCGGATTACGAGAAGGGAATCCGGTCGACCTATCTGATAAAAGGTGTGACGGGCAGCGGCAAGACCGAAGTCTATATGGAACTGATCGCGAAGATGCAGAAGGCGGGGCGGCAGGCCATCGTCCTGATTCCGGAGATTGCACTGACCTACCAGACGGTGCTGCGGTTCTATAACCGGTTTGGCGACCGGGTATCCATACTGAATTCCAGAATGTCACCGGGGGAGCGCTACGATCAGTTCCTTAGGGCAAAAAACGGGGAGATCGACGTGATGATCGGTCCGAGGTCAGCACTGTTTACACCGTTTGCCAATCTGGGGCTTATCATCATTGACGAGGAGCATGAGACTTCCTATAAGAGTGAGACGGTTCCACGCTATCATGCCAGGGAGACCGCCATTGCGCGGGCAGCCATGCTGGACGCGAGCGTTGTGCTGGGATCGGCAACGCCGTCGGTGGACAGCTATTACCGGGCGAAGCGCGGAGAATACCGGCTGCTTACGCTCACAAAGCGCGTGAAGGAAAGACCGCTTCCGGCATGCGGGGTGGTGGATCTGCGGCAGGAATTAAGAGAGGGCAACCGCTCCATCCTAAGCCGCAGGTTAGACGGGCTGATGGAGCAGCGCCTGCGGGCGGGAGAACAGACCATGCTCTTTATCAACCGCAGGGGTGTGGCGGGCTTTGTCTCTTGCAGAGCCTGCGGACATGTGATAAAATGTCCGCATTGCGATGTATCGCTGAGTCAGCATGCCAACGGGCAGATGGTCTGCCATTACTGCGGGTATACGGAGCCGGTGCCGGTACAATGTCCGGCGTGCGGATCGAAGTACATCAGCGGGTTTAAGGCTGGAACTGAGAAGATCGAGATGGTTGTCAGAAAACGATTTCCGGAAGCGCGCGTGCTGCGCATGGATATGGATACCACGCGGGGCAAGGAAGACTACGAGCAGATTTTATCGGCATTTGCCAATCACGAGGCGGATATCCTGATCGGTACGCAGATGATCGTAAAGGGGCATGATTTCCCGGATGTGACGCTGGTTGGCGTTCTTGCAGCAGATCTCTCGCTGCATGTCGGGGACTACCGCGCGGCGGAGCGGACGTTCCAGCTCCTGACACAGGCGGCAGGAAGAGCCGGCCGCGGGAATAAGCCGGGCGAGGTCGTCATCCAGACGTATGACCCGGAGCATTACAGTATAGAGACGGCGAAGGCGCAGGACTACGATGCATTTTACGAGCAGGAGATTGCGTACCGCAAGATCATGCTTTACCCGCCGGTTTGGAACATGCTTGTGATCTTGTGCGCCTCTAAGAGCGAGGAGGCGGCGGATGCCATGGCGGCAGAGCTTGCGGCGGAAGAATACGAAAGAGAAGGTCTATCTCGTGGGACCCGTCGACGCGGCGATCGCAAAAGTGAATGATATTTATAAAAAAATAATTTATCTCAAGGCAGAAAATTATGACACGCTGGTAAAGATAAAAAATAGGACAGAAGTGTATGCCAGAGAGAGCCGGTACTATAAGAATGTGACCGTGATGTTTGATTTCAATCCGGTGAACGGCTTTTAGGCAGAATGGAGGAAAGATGGCACTTAGGACAATCAGAATACAGGGAGATCCTGTATTGACCAAAAAATGCAGAGAGATTACAGAGATTACACCGAAGATCAGAGAACTGGCAGAGGATATGCTTGATACGATGTACGAGGCGAACGGCGTGGGACTTGCAGGTCCGCAGGTCGGCGTGTTAAAGCGCATCGTCGTCATCGACATCGGCGAAGGACCGGTTGTGATGATCAACCCGGTGATCTTAGAGACTTCTGGCGAGCAGACAGGCGACGAGGGCTGTCTGAGCCTTCCGGGCAAGGCAGGCACCGTGACCAGACCGAACTACGTGAAAGCGCGGGCGTTTGATCTGGATATGGAAGAGTATGAGATTGAGGGGACAGAGCTGATGGCGCGTGCCATCTGTCATGAGCTGGATCATCTGGACGGACACATGTACACTGAGAAGGTGGAAGGTCCGCTTCACGAAGTCACCTATGAGAGTGATGAGGAAGAATAAAGCATGGATGATCTGTGAAAATGGAGGTCAGTGATGAGAGTCATATTCATGGGAACACCGGATTTCGCGGTGGGAACGTTGGAAGAAATCATAAAAGCGGGACATGAGGTGGTGCTGGTTGTCTCCCAGCCGGATAAGGCAGTGGGAAGAAGCAAGGCGCTCCGCTATACACCGGTCAAGGCATGTGCGCTCGAGCACGGCATTGAAGTATATCAGCCGCAGAAAGTCAGAGACAGCGAGTGTATCGAGCGTCTGCGGACATATCATCCGGATATCATAATTGTGGAGGCTTTTGGGCAGATTATACCGAGAGCGATTCTGGATATGCCGCGCTACGGGTGTGTGAATGTGCACGCGTCGCTGCTTCCGAAGTACCGCGGTGCCGCACCGATTCAGTGGGCGGTCATAAACGGCGACGCCGTCACCGGAGTGACGACGATGCGCATGGACGAGGGACTTGATACCGGAGATATGATCTTAAAGGAAGAAGTGAAGATCCGTACGGATGAGACGGGCGGCAGTCTGTTCGACCGGCTGTCCGAGGTCGGCGCGAAGCTGTGCGTGCGCACGATGGAGGCGATCGATGCGGGAACGGCAACCTACACGCCGCAGGACAACTCCCAGGCAACGCATACCGCCAAGATTTACAAAGAAATGGGAAGCATTGACTGGAAACAGGGCGCAAAAGAGATTGAGTGCCTGATCCGCGGACTGGATCCGTGGCCGAGTGCTTATACCAGACTGGGCGATAAGATGTTAAAGATCTGGAAGGCGCAGGTCGTTTCTGAGGAGTCCGGGGCGGAGCCGGGCTGCATTGTGAAAGTGGAAAAAGATCATATTCTGGTGCAGACCGGAAAGGGAACTTCAGCTTGAGGGCAAGAAGCGTATGCCGGTGGAGGCATTTCTGAACGGATATGAGATCGAAGAGGGCACATATTTTAAGAAAGGGTGATTACTATGCCATATTCATACTATTACTGGGGATTTGATCCGACGTATATACTCGTGCTCATCGGAGCAGTCATCTGTCTGGTTGCATCTGCGAGGGTGAAGTCGACATACAACAAATATGCTTCCTACCGCAGCATGTCCGGCATGACCGGAGCACAGGCGGCGGAACGGATTCTGCACTCGGCAGGAATCTACGACGTGTCGGTGCAGCATGTATCGGGCAATCTGACCGATCACTACAATCCGTCGAACAAGACGCTGAATCTGTCGGATTCTGTGTATGGAAGCACGTCGGTGGCGGCTGTCGGTGTGGCGGCGCATGAGTGCGGACATGCCATTCAGCACCAGCAGGGATATGTGCCGCTCACGCTCCGCTCGGCGATCGTGCCGGTGGCAAATCTCGGTTCTACGCTGGCGTGGCCTTTAATTTTAATCGGATTATTTTTTACCAGCAATACAGGGACATTTTTAATCGACCTTGGAATTCTTTGTTTTTCGTTCGCTGTTCTGTTTCAGCTTGTGACGCTTCCGGTGGAGTTCAATGCATCGCACCGCGCGCTGCGCATTTTAGGAGAGCAGGGAATCTTAAGCGACAGTGAGCTGCCTTATACGCGAAAAGTGTTGAAGGCGGCGGCACTTACTTACGTGGCGAGTGCGGCGGCATCGATTCTGCAGCTGCTTCGTCTGGTGTTATTATTTGGAGGAAGAAGACGTGACGACTGATTCCGTGAATACGCGGGAACTGATTCTTGAGATCCTTTTAGAAGTGACGGAGAGGGGACAGTACAGCCATCTGGTGATCCGTTCGGTGCTGGAGAAGTACCAGTATCTGGACAAAAGAGAGCGTGCCTTTTTAACGAGAGTGGCGGAGGGCACCATTCAGCGCCAGATTGAGCTGGACTATATTCTGGATCAGTTCTCAAAAGTAAAGGTCAGAAAAATGAAGCCGGTGATCCGCGCCATTCTCAGGATGGGCGTATACCAGCTGAAATATATGGACAGTGTACCGGCATCCGCCGCCTGCAACGAGGCGGTAAAGCTTGCGAAGAAAAAGGGCTTCGGACAGCTGTCCGGTTTCGTGAACGGGGTACTGCGCGGTGTTTCGCGCAGCCTGGATCAGCTTACATATCCAGAGGAGAGCGCCGATGCCGTAAAAGCCTGGTCGGTGCGCTACTCGATGCCGGAATGGATCGTTGCGCAGTGGATTGGTGACTACGGAAAGGAACGCACAAAAGAGATTCTTGCAGCGTCCCTTTTGGAAGCGCCGATCACCGTCCGCACGAATCTGGAACGGATCACGCCGGAGGCGCTCGCAGAGCGTTTTAAGGAGGAGGGCGTTACCGCGGTTCCGCTGGATACGGAAAAATATCCCGGACTTTCGTATGCATTTACGATCTTTGGGTTTGATCATTTAAACGGTCTTTCAAGCTTTAAGGAAGGACTGTTTTATGTGCAGGACATCAGCTCCATGATGGTGGCGGAATATGCGGCGCCAAAGGAGGGCGACCACTGCATTGACGTCTGTGCGGCGCCGGGCGGCAAGAGCATTCATCTTGCGGAAAAGTTAAGAGGTACCGGTCATGTGGAGGCGCGGGACGTCAGCGAACAGAAAGTGGCGCTGATTGATGAGAATATAAAAAGATGCCGCCTTACGAATATCACGGCGAAGTGTCAGGATGCGACTGTTTTGGACGAGGCATCGGTTCGCACGGCGGATGTGCTGATTGCGGATCTTCCCTGCTCGGGACTCGGGGTGCTGCGCAGAAAGACCGATATCAAGTACCGCATGAACCCGGAAGGGGAGGAATCGCTTGTGGCGCTGCAGAGGCAGATACTGTCTGTGGTGTGTGAATATGTGAAGCCGGGCGGAACACTGATTTATTCCACCTGCACGATTCACACGGCGGAGAACGAGGGGAATGCCAGATGGTTTGAGCAGACGCACCCGGAGTTCGCCCTCGATACGATGCGGCAGATGTTCCCGGAAGAACATCTCGGGGATGGATTTTTTATAGCAAAATTTAAGCGAAAGCAGGACAACGGATAAGGAATGGAAAAGACAGACATTAAATCGTTGAATCTGGAAGAACTGACCGCATTTGTCGAGTCGCTCGGAGAAAAAAAGTTCCGGGCAAAACAGATTTACGAGTGGATTCACAGAAAGCATGTGGCATCCTTTTCGGAGATGACCAATATTTCTGCGGCTCTCATTGAAAAATTGAATCAGAACTGTACGCTGACCAGCTTAAAAAAGGCAGATGTGCAGATCTCGAAGATTGACGGTACCAGAAAGTACCTGTTTCTTCTGGACGACGGCAATGTCATCGAGAGTGTCTTAATGCGTTATAAGCACGGGAACTCCGTCTGTATTTCCTCACAGGTCGGCTGCCGGATGGGCTGCCGTTTCTGCATGACCGCGCGGCAGGGTTTCGCGCACCACCTGACCGCAGGGGAGATACTGAACCAGATCCGCTCGATTCCCGAAAGCGACCGGCTGACCAACGTCGTCTACATGGGCATGGGCGAGCCGCTCGACAATTATAAGAATGTTTTAAGATTTTTGGAGCTTGTTTCGTCAGAAAACGGGCTTAATATAGGTATGCGGCATATTTCGCTTTCAACTTGCGGGCTTGTCGAAAAAATTTACGACCTTGCCGACCGCAAGCTGCAGCTGACGCTTTCCGTTTCGCTGCATGCGCCGAACGACGAGATCAGAAGCCGCACCATGCCGGTCAACCGCAAGTGGAACGTGGAGCAGCTCTTAAAAGCCTGCCGCTATTATTCCGACGTAACGGGCCGTCGCATCTCCTTTGAATACGCTATGATCAGCGGTGTGAACGACAGCGATGCCTGCGCAAACGAGCTTGCATCCCGCCTGCGTGGCATCATCGCCCACGTGAACCTCATTCCGGTAAATGACGTCACCGGCACGGGCTACCGCAAAAGCGGGGAGGAGAGACTCAGAAAATTCACGGCGATCCTCGAAAAACGAGGCATCACCGCTACCGTCCGGCGCACGCTCGGATCGGATATAGAAGCGTCCTGCGGACAGCTCCGTCGACGCAATGAACAGGGAGGTACAGTCTAATGTACGCGGTATGCAAAACGGATATCGGACAGGTGCGCAGCTCTAACCAGGACATCTGCCGCTGTGGCACTTTTTCGGACGGCAGCGCGTGGA
>OIDF01001340.1_pt1 | contig 9975 bp, 4 predicted proteins | sample 1581411 | NCBI WGS metagenome assembly OIDF01 (sample SAMEA3882515, study PRJEB24775) | human gut metagenome | biome: human-associated habitat; feature: intestine environment; material: feces | place: Netherlands | collected 2009/2010
TGCTCACCATCTGGTTGAGGTCGTTGTACTGGTAGGTATCCTCTTCGCCCTTGGTCGGACCGCTCTGCTTCAGCAGGTTGCCCAGCGTATCGTAGGTGTAGGTATAGGCGAGGGTATCGTAGGGATAGACCTCCAGCCTGCGGGTACTGCCGGTGAGTCGGTTTAATGCATCATAGGTAAAGGCCGTGCGGCTCTTGAGATTTTCCGTGGCGTCGCTGTCCCGCTGGAACTCCGTCAGCACATTGCCCTCGGCGTCGTAGGTGTACTCATACTTGACCTTGGGCGTTTTGTTGTAGAGCTGGAAGGGATCAGTGTCCACCGTCTTGAGGAGGTTGCCCTCGGCGTCATAGGTATACTGCTCGATCCAGCCGTTGGGATAGGTCAGCTTGACGGGGCGGTTGGCATCATCGTAGACATAGGCATAGGTGCCTTTCTCCGCGTCAATGACGCTGGTAAGGTTATACACCGCATCGTAGAAGCTGCGGGTCTTGCTGCCGTCCGGATAGGTAATGCCGGTCTGATTGCCCACGGCGTCATAGGTGTAGGAAACCGTGTTGCCCTTGTGGTCGGTCATCTTCTGGAGGCGGCCCAGCAGGTCCAACTCGAAGGTGTTGGTGCCAGTCCAGTCATCCATCTGCACCAGTTCGCCGACCTTGTTATACTGGTAGGAGACCTCCTTTGCCCCATTGTAATTGATTTTCTTCACCAAATCAAGGGCGGTGTAGGAATACTGCGTCACATAGCCGTCCGCGTCGGTCTTGGAGACCAGATTGCCGTTGCCGTCGTAGACATAAACGGTACTGTCGCCAAGCGCGTTGATCTCCTTCGTGACCAGATTCCGACCATCGTACTCATACAGCGTGATCTCATGAGAGTCCACGCCATTGAGGGCATCCACACGGTGGAGGTCGGTGGAAATGAGCTGGTCATTCTTATTATAGGTAAATACGGACTCCGTGCCCAGTGCATCGATGGTCTTTACAATATTTCCATTGCCGTCATAGACATACCGGGTGGCATTGCCGTTGCGGTCCTTGACCTGCACGATGCGGTCTGTGGCATCATAGGTGAAGAACTGCGTATTGCCACGGCGGTCTTTCACGCTGGTAACCCGATTCAGGGCGTCATAGGTATAGGTCACGGTGCCGGCAGCATCCGTCATGGAGGTGAGGTTGCCATTGGCATCGTAGGCATAGCTGGTCACAAGGCCCTTGGCATTGGTCTCGCTCTTGACATTGCCTGCCAGATCATAGGTGAATGTGGTCGCGTTGCCCTTGGCATCAGTGACCTTGATGACCCGATCCCTGCTGTCGTACTCAAAGCTGGTAACATTACCCAGAGCATCCGTCATGGAAATCAGGCGGCCATCCGCGTCATAGGCATAGGCGGTTTCCGCACCCTCTTCATTCACGGACTTTACCATACGGCCATCTGCGTCATAGGTGTTGTATGCGGTATTGCCTTCGGCATTGGTGCTGGAGATTGCTCGGTTCAGTCCATCGTAGGTATAGCGGGTGGTATTGCCGTTACCGTCAGTAGAGGCAACCGTATTTCCCTCGTTATCATACTGGAAGGAGAAGGTATAGCCCTCCGCGTTGGTATAACTGGCAAGACGATCCAGCGCATCATAGACATAAGTAGTGGCATTTCCTTCGGCATCGACTGCTTTGACAATGTTCCCGTTATGATCGTACTCCGCGCGGGTCACGCCGCCATTGGCGTCCGTAACGGCAACAGCGCGGCCAAGGGCATCATAGGTGTAGCCGGTTGTATTGCCGTTGGCGTCTGTAACCGAGGTCATATTTCCCGTTTCGTCGTAGCGATAGGTTGTGCTCCCGCCCAGAGCATCGGTAACAGAAGTCACATTGCCGACAGCGTCATAGGCGTATGCCGTTTTGCCGCCCATGGCGTCCGTCATCTCGATCAGTCTGCCGTTGGCATCGTAGGCATAGGAGATCACACCGCCCAGTTCATCGGTGGCAGTCAAAACCTGACCGTTGGCATCATAGGTGTAGGCAACAAAGCCGCCATCCGCGTAGGTGATCTTTGTGGTGCGGCCCAGCACATCATATTCGTAGCCGGTCACGTGGCCCAGTGCATCCGCCGAGGATATCTGACGCCCCAGCGCGTCATAAGTGCTGGAAGTCTCCGCGCCCATGGCAGAGGTGGTCTTGGTCATCTGACCGTTAGCGTCATAGGTGTAGGAGGTCGTGCTGCCCTCAGCATCCACCATGCGGATTAAACGATTCTCCGCGTCGTAAGCATAGCGGGTGGTGTGGCCGTTGCGATCCGTAGTGGCGGTCAGGTTGCCGTTGGCATCGTATTCGCTGACGGTGCTCTTGCCGAGTGCGTCGGTGATCTTTGTAAGGTTGCCGACGCCGTCATAGGTATATTGGGTGGTATTGCCATTGGCGTCCGTACTGGAAGATGTACGTCCAACGCTGTTGTACCTGGTAGAACTGACGCCGCCGACAGGATCGGTGGTGGAAACCAGTTGACCGTTCCGATCATAAGCATAGCGCCAAGTATTGCCGCGGGCATCGGTCATGGAAACAATACGGCCATCAGCATCGTAGGTATAGCGGGTGACCGCTCCGTTGGCGTCTGTTGCTGTGGTCAGATTTCCGCTGTCATCATAGGTATAGCGGGTCACATTGCCCAGCGGATCGGTGATAGAGGTCACGTTGTTCTGCGCGTCACGGGTAAAGGTGGTGACATGGCCCATGCGGTCGCTTTCGCTGATGTTGAAGCCGTTGCCATCCACCGTGTAGGTCTGCTCGCTGCCATCGGCGCCGATGACCTTCACCAGTTTGCCGGCCTCGGTATACTCATAGGAAGTGACTGACCCCATGGCGTCGGTGACTGTGATCAGGCGGCCCTGCCCGTCATAAATATAGGCGGTCACATTGCCCAGCGGGTCTGTCATGGACGTGCAGTTACCCTGAGCGTCATAGGTGTAGGTCGTCTGCGCACCCAGCGCATCCGCTGCGGAAGTGAGATTGCCGTCGGCATCATAGACATAGGAGCGGGTCATACCGCGGCCATCGGTAGCGGAAGTCATATTGCCCTGATGGTCGTAGGTATAGTAGCTCGTATTCCCGTTGCGGTCACGGATCATGGTCGGCATCCGATTGCTGTCGTACTCGAACCGCTCATAAGTGCCGTCTGCGTAAGTGATTTTGGTTTTGTTGCCCGCGGCATCATAGGGAACAGTGTCAAAAGCATTGCCAGCGTAAGCAGCATCGAAATGAATTTGTTTCGGAATCGTTTTAGCTTCATTTGATATTCTCCTCTCTACGATACATGACAGTGGGTCTGCGGCGGATGTTGCCCCAATGACCACCTCCTCCAAAAATGCACCCTTACCGTCGCAGAGGGGGTGATCTCACAGAGCTGGATGCCGAAGCCTGCATTATCCAGCGCCGTTTTCAGCGCCTCGTCCTGCGCGGCCTGCACATAGCGTCCGGCAGGAGCCTGAGCCTTTTCCACCGCTGCGGTAAAATTGGTAATGGGCTGGTTGTCCTCTCTGGACAGAAATACCTGCGCCTCATAAACGGCGATTTGGTCTGTGATCCGCAGCCGGTTCAGCAGCATTTTTCCGTCGGGGCAGGCCAATCGGAACCAGAGCCGCTGATAGCGCGGCTCCAGCTCGATTCCACCGTTGACGTTTCTTTTCAGAAAGCGCAGCGGGTCAAAGCCCTGCACCCTGCGAAGCTGCTGTACGGCGGGGATCGCTTGGGTCAGCATAATTCTTTCTCTGGACATGGTTTGATACTCCCTTCATAAAATAAATAAGAGATGACTGTGCGTTTTTTTGCACATTCATCTCACATTAACTGGCACGCTGCCATTCTTCGCCCTCTTCGTTACGGAGAGCCTTGCGCGTGACTGCCTTATAGTAGAGGGCAATGCGTTCGCCCAGCATGGTGTTGCGTTTTCCTTTTCGGCTCCGATGGATCGCCATATACAGCGCCCGTTTCTCACCCACCAGCAGCACACGGCGCTTGGCTCGTGTGATTGCCGTGTAGAGAAGATTCCGCGTCAGGAGCACATTATGGGCAGCCAGCAGCGGAATAATGACCGTATCATACTCTGAGCCCATGGATTTGTGGATCGTAATGGCATAGGACAGCTCCAAATCATCCAGAAGCACCTGCGGACAATCCATATAGCGGCCGTCAAACTCGATCACGACATTGGTACCGCTGATCTTGCGAATCGTGCCGATGTCACCGTTGAAAACACCCTCGCCGACCTGCTTGCCGGAGCGGTTATACAGCTTGATCTCATAGTTGTTCCGCATCTGCATCACGCGGTCATTGAGACGGAATATCTTTCCGGCATACACGATCTCCGGCGTCTCCGGCGCTGCGGGGTTGATCTCCTCGCGGATAGCTTCATTCAGGCTGTTGACCGATGCCTCGCCCTCAGAGCGGAACGGTGATAAAATCTCCACCTGCTCAATTCCTTTTGCGGCGATCTGCTCCTGATACAACTCACGGATGATGCCGGCAGTCTCCTCCTGGCTCTCTGCCTTATGAAAGGCAAAGTCCTCACCATAGTAGAGCGTCGTTTTGCCCTCGTTGATAAAACGGGCATTGTGGGCGATCAGGCTGTCCTGTGCCTGACGGAAGATCTCGTCCAGCACCGTGACCGGCACGACACCGGAGCCGATCAGCTCGTGAAATACATCACCGGCGCCCACACTCTCTAACTGGTCTGCATCACCGACCAAAAGGACTTTGGTGCCGGGGCGCAAGCGTGAAAAGAGCTGATGGATCAGCCACATATCGACCATGGAAGTCTCGTCCACGATCAGGAGCCCTGCTTCCAGCGGTTTCCGTTCCCGGTCTTTCTTCGATTCCGAATCACCGTGAAGTCCCAGAATGCTGTGGAGCGTCTGTGCTTCATCGATCCCCGTTGCCTCCGCCATACGCCGGCTCGCCTTACCTGTGGGCGCTCCGAGTACGATCCTTTGCCGCGGATAGAGCTGCCGGTACACCTCTATCACCGTTTTCAGAACCGTGGTCTTGCCGGTGCCGGGGCCGCCTGTGATGATGGACAGGTTATGCCGGAACACCATCTCCACGCCTTCTGACTGGCGCTTGGACAGGTTGAGCCCTAAGCTACGCTTTACTTGCTCCAACGGCTGCGTGATGTCCACCACCGCCGGATTTGCCAGGAACAGCTCTACCGCTTTCTGTGCGGTTTCGCTCTCCTGCAGGAATTGCTTGGGCAGATACACGTTGCCGTGATTCGATACCACCTCATCCTGCTGGATCATGGCAGACAGTTCCTGTTCGACCTGGCTCATGGGGACGCGCATCTGTGGGAGGGGTATCCGCTCATTGAGCAGCTGCATAGCCGCTTTGAGCAGAGCCTCCGCTTCCAGATAGAGATGTCCGTCCTTTGTCCGCGCGTCCTCCAGCGCATAAAAGAGCGCACCGTGGACGCGCTTCGGATCACGCAGATCTCCACCGGATTTTTGTACGATGGCGTCAATCCTCTTGAAGCCGAACCCCGGCACCTGACAGAGATTGAAGGGACTCTGTCTCACGATGTCTGCACAGGCAGGACCGAAATGCTGATAGATCTTCTGCGCGGTCGTCGGCGTGACCTTGAACGGGGCCAGCAGGGTCATCAGGACACGCATCCGGCTGGTTTCTGCATAGGCGTCCTTGATCTCTGCAAGCCGCTCCTTTGTAATACCGCGAATCTCAAGAAGCCGGTCTGGCTGATGTTCCAGAATCTCCAGAGCATTGACACCAAACTTTTCAATGATCACGTCGGCGGTCTTTTCTCCGATCCCTTTCAGCAGACCGGAGGCAAGATAATTGCGGACGCCCTCTAATGTGGGTGGCACGATCTCCTGCCAATGATCGACCTGAAGCTGAAGCCCGTATTTTCCGTCCTTCCACTCTCCATCCATCTCGATCCTCACCGTATCCGTCTGCGGCAATTCGATGCCGACGGCAGTGAAGCGGATCAGGTGGTCGTGATAGCGATAGGGGCTCCGGGCTTCTGTGGGTACGCTGCTGTCCTCCGTTTTCATCCGAAGAACAGAATATTTGCTGGACGCATTGAAAAACAGTACCTTGTCCAGTGCTGCAACAATGCTCACAGCACATCACCTCCGTTTCTTTTCACGCTGCCTGCAAAGCAGCTTTTTTCACATGGAATCTTCGCCATTCGGACACCGTGACATACTGATCGTAAATGTCAGGGTGCTCGTCCTTCAGCCGTTCCAGGGCATCCTTTGATATGCCTGCGGAGCGTACCGGATTGTAGGTTACGGTGTAGCTCTCCGTGGGGCCGTTATACACGGCGGTGCAGCTCGTCCCCATTCTCTCGATGAGCATACCCTTCAACCGCTTGATGTCCTTTTCCAGCTTGCTCACATCAGCCGACAGCGCCTTTTTCTGCTCTTGCAGGGAAAGAAGCATGGACAGCTGCCCAAACTGCGTCTGTCCCAACAGCACAGGCGGCGCGTCCTTGTCCGCGGGCCCCAGCTTTCGCCGCAGGCTTTCGAGGATCAGGTCGCCATCCGCTTCCACATAGGGAGGCGGCGTTTTTGTGAGGACATGGTTCTCCCAGAAGTCCCGTTCCAAAGCGATCAGTTCCTCCTCATAGGCCATGTCACGGTCAATGCGGCGAATAATCGCCTCGTCTTCCGAATTGCCGTAAAGGCAGCAGAAGTAGACCCGGTCAATGTTCATGACCGCCATGTAGTGCCGCCCCTGCGATTCATAGTAGATAGGAACGATTTCCTCGCCGTTGTACCACCAGTTATCCTTGGCATTATAGTTCGTGGTCTTGATCTCAAGGATGGCTGATGTACCGTCCGACAACTCCACCATGTAATCCAGATCCGCCAGCATCCAAGGATATTGGGGGTGCCGGAACATGAATGGCCGGCGGTAGATCTTATAGCCCGTCTTATGGGCGAAGATCTTGGCAACCAACGGCTCCAGCAGAGTTCCAACCTCCATCTGAACCCAGTTTTCGGCATCATCCGCTGTGACGATATTCAGCTTGTCATAGTAGAGATCCCGCCCGGTACGGAATGGTGAAATCCCGAGAACGGCAGCGGCGTCACTTCCGCCAATGCCCTTGCGCCGGTATTCCAGCCATTGCTCACGCGGCAGACCTTCTGTACCGACGAGAATTTGCGGAGCGTAACACTTTGCGTTTTCCATGGATGCATTCCTCCTCGGTTTCATATCCGATGCGCGGCTTATTCAAAAGCCGCTTCTCTCTGTACCTGTGGTACGGTCGGAAGGAGCGTCTGGGATGCCCTCCGGGTTTCCATTTTCGTCTGAATTTCATTTCTTGTTTCCACCTTTCTTGATGATATATCCTCAAAGCCTTTCGGCATTTGGGCGCAAAAAAAGCGGGAACAACGATTCTGGTAAAATCCAGCGTGTTTGCCTCACAGCAAACACTCGTCATTCCCGCAGCATTGGGGCGTTACTACCCCGTAAAATAAAAAGCCAGCAGCAGCCGGCTCTCATGGCACAGCAATACTACTGACAAAAACGTACAAACCTGACAACGTGCGCAGGTGGATCACTCCACACACAGGTCAATGACCTATGCCCAAAGGGAAATTGCGCAAAACTCATTTACGGGCAAAGTGTAACACAATATATTGTATAAGTCAATACAAAAATACCATATTTAGTTTTTGCGTGTGTGCAAAAAATACGGACACGGCCCCGTATTTATTTTGTGAACGGTTAAAACCATCTATTGAACCTTGAAAACGCCGCCCCCAAATGCGGCTGCATCGATTTGTCCGGGAGTTATACAGGATCGGCTGACAGTATGCGTTTGCGTACCTGCCGGGGAAGTGCCGCACAGCGGCAGCCTGCAAATACGCGGCCTGAAGCGAGGGCGCAGGAAATGGCCCGGAAAGCGAATTGACTTTCAATAAAATTATGCTTGGCAATCGTTGTTGTGGAGAGTATAATATGCCTACCCTGCTAAACAATTAGGGAAGGAGGTACTTACTGCAAGCTATAGCGGTTTCCAAGCTGCGAGGAGGTATTATTTTGTCTGACCAAAATTGCGGCAACAGTGTTCAACGCACCTACACCGTCGAACAGATCTCAAAAATTCTTGGCATCAGTCTTCGCAAAACCTACTACCTTTGCGAACATACAACAGATTTTAAGGTCATTCGACTTGGCAAACGGTGCCTACGCATTCATAAAGAATCATTCGATTCTTGGTTCAATGCGTTAGATCAACCATAAAGCAACGAGCAAGAAAGGAACCGTTATGGCAACATATACAATACGCGGAACATCGCACAATGTCGTCTATACTTACAAAGCAGCTGACGGAAAACGCAAACAGCAATGGGAATCTTACTCTTCTGAATTGGAAGCAATTCAGCGCAAAGCCTATATTGACTATCTTCAATCTCAAAACAGGACATCTGATATTACACATGAAGCATCCGAGTATCGTAGAAAAAAAGCCGTTGAAAAGGCAGCTCAAAAAATTGCTGCTGAAAAGACAGCAACTGCTCCCGATACTCCGTCCCCTGAAAGCGAAGATAATATGAGCAAGACCTATCGAGAATTTATGGAGCGATTTCTTCCAATACACGCAAGAAAGAAGAATTTCTCACCTAAAACCTATGACAGCTATCGTCAAAATCTGGAAACGCATATATACCCTTATTTTGGTGATTGGGTCATGAGTTCTATTACCAGCAGCGCCATTGATGGCTTTATCGACCATCTTTTTCAGAAACCTTGCCGTGGAAGCAAGAGCTATGGCAAACGCACCTCGGAAATTCCAACACTGAGTTCCGGAACTGTAAAAAAGTGCTATAACATTCTTACACTTGGTTTTGAAACAGCAAAACGATGGAACTACATCGCAGAGATTCCCAACACCAAAGGTCCATCCGAGCACTACAAGAGGCGTAAAGCTTGGTCTGCTGAGTATATTTCAAAAATTCTCGATCAGATTCAAGAAGATCCCATTCTCCATCTCTCGCTTCACCTGGCCTTTGTATGTTCACTTAGAGCGGGCGAGATTGTTGCTATTGACATTCACTCAATCAACCTTGATGAAGGCAGCATGTGGATCTCCCAAATTCTTGAACGTGTCTCTGACGAGGCCCTCAAAAATCTCTCCAGAGAAAAGATTGCTAAAGTTTTTCCGAAACAGTTTTCTAACGCTAAAAGTCGCCTTGTCTTAAAAATTCCAAAAACAGAAGGCAGTTTGAGAAAGCAATACCTGACAAGCCCATTAGTTCAAGAAATCAAAGAGCGCATTGCGGAAATCAACAGAGCGAAAGAATCTCTCGGTTCTGAATATCAAGATAATGGACTGCTGATTTGCCAGCCAGATGGACGTCCCATTGACCCAAATAATCTCTGCAAGTCCTTCAAAGAATGGCAAAGCGCAATGAATATTACGGACCAAATTGATCTTCAGGGTTTACGTAAGTCAGGACAAATGCACAAAATCAGACTGACTAAAAACAATTACCAACTTGTGGCTGCTAACGCTGGACAATCCCCGGAAGTACTTATGCATCATTACAATGAAGCACTTGAAGTAGAGAAGCAACAGCTTGCATCGATGGTTGAATCAAGTTTTTATCCAACTCCTGCAAAATCAAATGAGAAGCCAGCATCTCTTGACGCAGCCGAAATTCTAAAACTGATTCAGGAAAATCCTGACCTCTCTGCCAAGCTCATGCAGCTATTAAAAGTCTCTGCATAAGACAGCACACGATGCAAACACTTTTTCGTTTAGCATGATGTTTAGCAACCCCGCAAATCTATGGTACTTGAGGTTCGACTTAAAAAAAGAAAAAACCTCGAAACCATAATGGTTTCAAGGCTTTTCTGTGGAGCTGCTGGGCAGATTCGAACTGCCGACCTCATCCTTACCAACCACCGTAGAGCCTTCCAGCCCTTGCTGTATAAGGCTTTGCAGCGTTTTTTTGTCCAA
>OIDF01001347.1_pt1 | contig 9939 bp, 10 predicted proteins | sample 1581411 | NCBI WGS metagenome assembly OIDF01 (sample SAMEA3882515, study PRJEB24775) | human gut metagenome | biome: human-associated habitat; feature: intestine environment; material: feces | place: Netherlands | collected 2009/2010
CTCAAAACCGACAACCATCCGATAAGCCATTGGTACTATGGTCATTTTCATCAAAGTTGGCATTCTGCCATTGACGGAATACTATATTAAATGCTCGACATTATGGAGTTCAGTCAAATCTATTGATTTATACCATTTCAGGTATAATATTGGTATAACAAACAGAATTATACCCGATAAGATATAATAGTTCTTGCCTGAATATAATTGTTCCTGTTAGAGCATACAAACATTTTCCATAGTGGACAAACGGAGGAAGTTACATTTTTCCAAACGAATAAATCTGATTTATTACACTTTTTCCAACGGCCAGCTCTACTCCTATACCTTTTCTTTCAGAGATGAGAAAAATAAACATCAACGACCTTTACTCATCCAAGGATACTTGGCAAGATACCATCAAATCAAAAGCTCAGAAGGACGGTATAGGGATTACACTTTATTCACAGAGTTCAATGAAGAGCAGTCCATGTTACAGAACATTTTCCACATTTCTGCTTTACTCCTAGCAACATCCCATTATGAAATTCCATGAAACTTTCATTCAACCTCCTCACATTCTTCTCACTCGTTCCGCTTCGCATCATCACCTGCATCCATACTCTCAAGATACTGCAATTCCCGTTCCGCAAACTCACGGTTCTCCTCCTCTCCCAGCATTTGATAGAGCAGTTCCCTAGCTTGCGAATAATATTTCAAGTTTACTAATACTTGTGCTGCCCTGCGCCGAAGAAAATGATAAAGTGGAAACAAGGTATTCTTTTCATCACCATACATCTTTATCTGACTGCCAACCAAACTCACCATAGAATAAATATACTCAAGAGCTCCTGTATCCTTCATTTCGACGAGACAGTTGGTAAAATCACGAATCGCATGAATGGATGAATTTCTTTTAGCATTAGTCAAATAATAATAAGCCTTTTCAAAATGCCCTAATGTGAGATAAACAAAACCGATATGATAACAAATCACATAATATTCTTCCTTGCCACGCTCCGGCAATTCTGTCCAGTGGACTTGATAATACCGAAAAATAGAAAGATAACACCCCAACGCCTGAAGATAACATTGCTGCCTGAAAAATTTCTTCCCCCAATAAATAGTAGTCTGCAAGGTAGGCTCGGTATAAGCCAGCAACGCCTGTTGTTCCTCCGTCAGTTCGTCAAACTGTTTGTTTGCCGCTTTTTCTTTAGCATCGTCCAACATATATTTCAACTCCCAATAATCATCATGATCCGTTGTCAATCTTACCTCAATCATACTACTGAATACTCTGCCTTTTTGGGTTTCATCGAAAAAAGCATCTACCCTGTCCGTCCGCATAGCCGACAACTTATAATAAAGAGATCGTTCATTACTGCCTTCAGCTTTCTCCAACGCAATCACCAACTGCCCTTCGGCAAGTGTAATACAGATCAGAGCATCTTTTCCCGCCTGTCCTTTTTCATCCATCACAGCATCTTTCAACCGAAAAGAAAGAATAGACAATAATTCGGTACGCCTCTCTATCCGCCCATTGCAAACCAGTGTCATTCCCTTTATATCTTCCTGTTTCACTGTACCAAAAAGAGAAAGAATATCCTCTATCTGATCCATATCTTGCCGGGAAACATCGACAGGTTCCAACAGCTTACCATGTCCAATCTCCAATTTTCGTCTCAACAAAGCCAAGCGATTTTCGAATTCTTTTTTCACCAACATGTCTTGTATTGAAGCAGATTGTTCTGCCAACTCTTTAAAACTACGGGCTATCATAAAAGATGACTCAAGCAATACCCGCAAATGTTGTTTTAACTGAGTTTCACTGCCCGACAAGAACAGACAGGCAGACAGACAAGCCGTAAAAGGTGTCTCACTTTCTCCATCCTCATGACTTTTACGCAAATAGCAAGTCCAAGCTGTGTATCGGCAGTTAATGTTGTTAATGTCAAAAACTATTTTTTTAGACTGTTCATAGCTACATGCGTAAAAATCTTTATAATATAACTGAATATTCTGACCTGTTTTTTCTCTTAACAAATGAAAATAACCTCCTTGAAAACCGATGATAATGGCATCAGCATCAATTCTCTTCACTAGTTCACAGTGCATGGACTGCACGAACCTGATAAGTTCATCGGTGGTCATCGCCGAATAAATCTTTTCTTGCTGCTTTTTCGGCTTTGCAACAAAATAATAAACTGTTACGAAAACCACCATCATAGATACGAAGACGACAGAAATAATCATATCTTGTTACAGTTAATCTTTGTATGTCTGTAAAAATACAAAATTAATCGGGAAATGTTAGAAGTGATAGGATATTTTAATGAATTCCCCTAAGAAGTTACTTAAAAATCCGGTTCAATCAATTCCTTCCGATGCATCCGGTGCCACCTCCACAAAATCATAAGACATAGAGGAAATTCCATTGGAGATATTCTGAAATACCTAAAAATAGGGATTGTCCATATCCATATTTTCATCGAACTTTGCAACCCCAAAAAACGAACAAATGAAGATACTTTATATAATACTGTTCATACAAATAGGATGGATATTTCCCCTCTCCGCACAAAAACAAGATTCCATTTATATCGGAACGCGTCATACATTGTTTTCTGAAATACTGAATGAAGAAAGAAAATATTGGATTTATGTACCTGAGACCAAAGCTGGTGAAAAAGGAAAGGCTTATCCGGTTCTTTATCTATTGGATGGAGATTCCTTCTTTCATTCCGTGGTTGGTTTTACGCGTTTCTTCTCTTCTTCTAAAACCTCAAACTTACCTCCTTGCATCGTTGTGGCTGTTTTAAACACAGACCGGACCAGAGATTTCACTCCTACTTGCTCAGCCGCCCGCCGGGATGGTACCATTTGTCCCTATGATAAGCCGGCAGGTGGTGGAGCTGAACAGTTCCATCGCTTTCTGATAGAGGAACTACGTCTGGAAGTGGAAAATAAAGTTCCTGCCAACGGTACAAACTTTCTTGTCGGACATTCATACGCAGGTTTATTTACCCTACAGACACTGTCAAATCATCCCGAGTCTTTTGACTCGTATATAGCAATAGACCCAAGTTTATGGTGGGACCGAGGAGTCTTTCTACAACAAGCAGCAAAGAATGTTTATCAAAAAGACTTCTCCGGCAAACATTTGTATGTTGCTTTCGCCACCCGCCAACGTCCTGCAATCAAACTTATTCAGTTTTCATTGGCCGACAGCTTAAAAAATAAGATCATCCCTGAAATGAAAAACAAGCATTTGCATGTCATTTATAAAAAATTTCCCGACGAGGTGCATGGCACCATTGCTCTTCCTGCCATTTTCGATGGATTAAAATCTCTATTTCATAACACTATTTCAACCAAAGAGGCAACATGATAATTTCTTGCAGTATTCAATTTCTCATCTGTTATAAATACGCTCCGGTTTACTATTGGTAAAAATAACATAACTAATGCCGATGGTGTAGCCACTCGCTCAATTCCGGGGTATTGCACGGCTATAATTCTCACATCCCCTTCTGTTTAACATCAATTTAAGATTTCAAATTCTATACTTATCATTTTCTAGAATAACAGATTGAGACATTGTATCAACCTTGGCTACAGATTTATGCTATTCTTTCCGGAAATCATGTAATTAGGGTTATAACATCTGTAATTTATCTACACTGTATTTTCAGTCATGTACTTATCTTTGCATCAAGATTCTGGAATTCAAAACTTAATAAAATCAAGTGATAATGAAACGTATACCAGTCATCATGATTGCAAGTTTATTTGTTATAGGAATACCTGCCATAACACAGTCCGATCCGGTTCCCAAGAAAAATGGTAATAAGTATGTGCTTTACGAAGAACGTACAGATAACGGGGCGGTCTGTCACCTATTTCAAGCGCAACAAGCGAATGGATGTTTGGAAAAACCGATGGTAAAGGGTACACTGTTTCGCAGTGGTGTATGGCACATGGAAGAAATCAAAGGAAACCCGAAATCGCAAGAGGCATACGAAACGAGTAAACAAGTATAGGAAAAAAGAATATTATGACATTAGATGATTTTTTGAATCATATTGAAGCCGGCGGTGCACTCAATACACCGGAAATCTATCGGCTGATGGATGAAATGAGCGATGAAGCCCGGCGCGTTACCTGTGAGATAAACAACTCGTACCATTCACAAGAAGAATTGCGTGCGTTCATGTCGCGCCTGACCGGTAAACCTGTGGACGAAACATTCAAGATGTTTCCTCCGTTCTACACAGACTTCGGCAAGAATATTACCATCGGGCGTCGTGTCTTTATCAATGCCGGTTGCCACTTCCAGGATCATGGCGGTGTGACGTTGGGTGACGGCTGTCTTATCGGGCATAATGTGGTCTTTGCCACGCTCGATCACGGTACGGCTCCCGAAGACCGCGGGGCAATGTATCCGGCGCCTATCCGGTTAGGCAAAAATGTATGGGTAGGCTCCAACTCCACCATCCTGCGGGGTGTGACCGTGGGTGACAACGCCATTATCGCCGCCGGATCTGTGGTGACGAAAGACGTAGCGGCCAACACGGTTGTAGGAGGTGTACCGGCAAGGCATATCCGAGATATCGACAGGAACGAAAAGTGATAGCCTATGGAATCGGAATCACTAACCAACCATACTGCCATCCTTGTCAGATCCATCCGAACGGTACACCATACTGAACGGGTTGTGCGGATTGGTTCTACCGGGCATTGCACTGACCAACTTTCCGGAGTTCTCGTTGTATTCCCTTCTTCCGGTTGAAACGACGAGTGCCATGCCTACTGCCGGAGTCGGCCGTATCATAATCTGCAATACATCTTTATCGACGGCAGATTTTGCACAAGACTCTTGCTACTGTTCGATATCGGTTTCTCCATCATCATCATCACCAATGCGGCAAGAAAAAGAGGCTGATTTTCCTGATCTGCTTGAAGCGGGAACGTTGGATGAGATGCATGTAAAATAATGTCTGTAATTGAGGTTATACAATCAGTAATCCATCTACCGGCTTTTCCTGTAATCCGCTGTAATTTTGCACTATGAAAAGAAAACAAGAAACAATAAAAATTTAAATTACATCGGTTATGAAACGTACAACTATTTTAATGGCTGCTTTCCTCTGCCTCTTCAGCCTGACGGAAAGCCCGGCACAAAACACTCACAAAAATATGGAACAGTTAAATCTGACACAGGAATGGGACAAGACGTTCCCGAAGAGCGACAAGGTGAACCATAGCAAAGTGACTTTCGTAAATCGTTACGGCATCACGCTCGCTGCCGACCTGTATGCACCGAAAACGATTTTCGGAGGTAAGCTGCCTGCTATTGCTGTCAGCGGTCCGTTTGGAGCTGTAAAGGAACAGTCGTCGGGGCTGTATGCCCAGACATTGGCCGAACGAGGATTCCTGACGATTGCTTTTGATCCTTCATTTACTGGTGAAAGCGGTGGACAGCCTCGCAGCGTAGCTTCGCCAGACATCAACACCGAAGACTTCTCGGCGGCGGTGGATTACCTCGCGACACGTCCGGATGTGGATGCCGAACGAATCGGCATCATTGGCATTTGTGGTTGGGGTGGTTTTGCTATCAATGCGGCTGCCAACGACACACGTATCAAGGCAACGGTAGCTTCCACAATGTACGACATTAGCCGCTGTACAGCAAACGGTTACTTCGATGCCGCTGACAATGCAGATGCACGTTACAAAATGCGTCAGGAGTTTAACGCCCAGCGCACGGAAGACTACCGTACCGACACTTATCCCCGCACCGTGACGAACCCGGAACCTACCGGTGATGCGCCGCAGTTCATGAAGGATTATTATGATTATTACAAGACCGAACGAGGTTATCATCCTCGTTCCATCAACTCCGATTTGGGCTGGAACAAAACCTCCAATCTTGCATTTCTCAACGCACCTATCCTTGCGTATGCCGATGAAATCCGCAGTGCCGTGTTGCTCATTCATGGAGAAAAAGCTCACTCCCGCTATTTTAGTGAGGATACTTTCAAGAAGCTGAAAGGCGATAATAAAGAACTGATGATTATTCCCGATGCCGTACATACGGATTTATATGACCGGACAGACATTATTCCATTCGATAAACTGGAGGAATTTTTCAAAGAATACTTAAAATAGAAGGCTTCAAGAAAAAGGAATTGCCTATATCCTGATTGGCTTCAGTTCGCGGACGCAGCAATGTGAACATGACTTTTAAAATTAATAATGACTGACAACTAAAACAATATATCAAATGAAACTGATTAAAAATGCTGAATTCGGGGGCGAGCGTCCCTTGTTCGAGTCCCACGACCTTCGTCTGGAAAATGTGATTATTCGTACCGGTGAATCGGCCATCAAAGAATGTAGCAATATCGAAGCTGTAGATTGCCGCTTTGAGGGTAACTATCCCTTCTGGCATGTACACGGTTTCAAAATCGACCGTTGCTATTTCGATGTCGGAGGGCGTTCGGCATTGTGGTATTCCGATCACCTGAAGATGACCGACACGATTATCGACGCACCGAAGATGTTCCGTGAAATGGACGAAATAGATATCGAGAACGTAACGATGAACGATGCCGACGAAGTATTCTGGCGTTGTAATGGTATCCGCATCAAGAATCTCAAGCTGCACGGCGGAACTTATCCTTTCATGTTCAGCAACAACATTTATGTGGACGGACTGGAAAGCAACAGCAAGTATGTGTTCCAGTACGTGAAAAATGTAGAGATTCATCATGCAAAGATTACAACGAAGGATGCCTTCTGGGAAGTGGAAAATGTGACCATCTACGATTCCGAACTCAACGGCGAATACCTCGGCTGGCATTCGAAGAATCTACGTTTGGTCAACTGCCACATTACCGGTGAGCAACCGCTTTGCTATGCACACGACCTTATTCTTGAAAACTGTACCTTCGGACCTGACTGCGACCGTACCTTTGAGTACAGCACGTTGCAAGCCGATATTCACGGAGCTATTACAAATATCAAGAACCCGATGTCGGGATGCATTGTGGCTGACGAATTCGGTTCCATAACCATAGATGAGAACATCAAGGCTCCTGCCGATTGTGAAATCCGTCTCCGGGACGAGCGTACCTGTTTTACCGATTAAGATGAAGATATGAAATACAACTTTGACAAACAAATTTCAAGACGGGGAACCGATTCCTACAAATGGGATAGCGCAGAAAGCGAAAATGTATTGCCGATGTGGGTGGCTGACATGGATTTCCGTACAGCTCCCGCTATCGTCGATGCTTTACGCCGACGGGTAGAACACGGCATTTTCGGTTATACCCGTGTGCCCGACAGTTACTACGAGGCTGTTACAGGCTGGTTCGCACGTCGTCACGGTTGGACGATTGACCGTGAATGGATAATTTACACATCGGGCGTAGTCCCAGCCATCTCGGCAGTCATCAAGGCTTTGACCGTTCCGGGAGATAAGGTATTGGTGCAGACCCCGGTCTATAATTGTTTCTTTTCTTCAATCCGTAACAATGGGTGTGAAATGGTATCATCACCGTTGGTCTTTGCAAGTAATACTTTCACCATCGATTATGAAGATTTAGAGCGTAAGACTGCTGATCCGAAAGTGAAGGTGATGCTGCTGTGCAATCCTCACAATCCTGCCGGAAGGGTGTGGAAACGTGAAGAACTGGTACGTATTGGTGAAATTTGTATTCGACACGATGTTACGGTCGTTTCGGATGAGATTCATTGCGAACTGGTTTTTCCAGAGTACCGTTACACACCGTTTGCTTCCATCTCAGAAAATTTCCGTCACCATTCTGTAGTCTGTATATCTCCCAGTAAAGCGTTCAATATTGCCGGATTACAGATTGCGAACATTATTTGTGCTGATGCTAACCGTCGAGCGAAAATCGACCGGGCCATTAACGATAACGAAGTATGTGATGTCAATCCTTTTGGTGTAATTGCGACTCAAGTAGCTTACAACGAAGGGGAAGAGTGGCTGAACCAACTCATCAAATATTTACAGGCCAATTTTCTCTATATGCAGGAGTTCTGTCGGGAACATCTGCCCGAGTTTCCTATCACGGTATTGGAGGGAACCTATCTCGTTTGGATGGACTGTCACAGACTCGGCATACACTCGCAGGAACTCGAACAGCGATTGGTTAACGAAGCCGGATTATGGCTCAATGCAGGAACAATGTATGGGACTGAAGGAAAAGGATTCATGCGCTGGAATATCGCCTGCCCACGTACTACACTGGCAGAAGGATTGAAACGTTTTACTGGTTTCGTAAGAAATCTTTAAGAGATATATACGGCAAATTCATTTTTAATAGAACGCAACTATATAGTTTACCATACCAAGCATTACGTATAACAAAGTAAATAGTTGCGACTTAATTTTTTATCTCATTTTTTCTTTTCTTCCACAACTGATAACTATTGATGATGTTCTGCCACAAATTATATATCATAGAGTGTATTAATCTGATTATCAATAAGGAAGCCCACCTATTACTAACAGTGGGTAACAAAATAGTAACAAAAAAACGAAGAAATTCGCTTAGTGGTGGGCTTACGCTGCAAAGGTAACAAAAGCCCGCCAATCATAAAAATAAAGCTGGCGAAAAGAGAAACATTCTTTTTCTTTTCGCCAGCATCTATTTTGCTGTCAACACAAACAGGTTTAGTCCGTTTTGGATATCTATACAAAGCGATAAACTAAAACTCAATTTTCACCTACCTGAAAAAAAGTTCCTACTTCTTTTTGCTATTTAAAATATTGTTCGTTGTTTTGCGAACAACAAATAAAAAGGAGATATTGAAGTGAAAGATAAACCGTACACAGTAGAGCAGGAACAGATTGCTCGTTTTGCCAAAGCAATGGGACATCCCGCACGAATGGCTATTCTTGCTTTTTTAGCAAATCAAGAAAGTTGCTTCTTCGGTGATATACACGAAGTGCTGCCTATCGCTAAGGCAACCGTTTCTCAACATTTGAAAGAACTGAAAGAAGCTGGCTTAATTCAAGGAGAAATAGAAACGCCAAAAGTACGATATTGTATCAACCGGGAAAATTGGGAACTCGCACGAAAGTTATTTACTACTTTTTTGGGGGATTGCCAATGTAAAGGTACATCGTGCTGTGAATAACAGCACCTTTTTTTAAAATCATTGTTCGTAGTTCTACGAATTACGATTATTATATTAACTTTAAAGTAGAATTAGAAATGGAAATCAAAGTATTAGGAACCGGGTGTTCAAGCTGTAAAGCATTGTATGAAACCACTAAACAAGCTATTTCAGAATTAGGCTGCGATGCAACACTAATCAAGGAAGAAGATTTATTGAAAATCATGGAGTACAACATTTTAGGTCTTCCGGCTTTGGTGATTGACGGAAAAGTTGTATCAGCCGGAAAAAGATTGTCCCTTTCGGAAGTAAAAGAGTTGATAACCAAATAAAAAATGAACTATGAGAAAGTTATTTTATCTACTGATTGCGATGCTGGTCTTAATGTCCTGTGGAAATGGTTCAAAGAAAAAAGCCTAACCGCATTGAAGTTCTCTATTTTCATGGAGCGCAACGATGTATCACTTGCAGGGCGATTGAAGCCAATACAGTAGCCCTTTTGGATAGTCTTTATTCCCAAGAAAAAGCAAATGGCAAGATTATCTACAAAGTAGTAGATATTTCTAAGAAAGAGAATGAAGCGATTGCAGACAAGTACGAAGTTACATGGTCGTCTTTGTTTGTGAATGGCTGGAAAGACGGAAAAGAGAATGTAAACAATATGACCGAGTTTAGTTTCTCCAATGCGAGAAATGCACCGGACAAGTTTAAAGAGGGAATTAAAAGCAAGATTGACGAATTGTTAAAACAGTTGTAAGATGGACTTTCTTCAATCATTATTAGATAGCAGTTCTGTTCCCGCTATTACAG
>OIDF01001358.1_pt1 | contig 9864 bp, 8 predicted proteins | sample 1581411 | NCBI WGS metagenome assembly OIDF01 (sample SAMEA3882515, study PRJEB24775) | human gut metagenome | biome: human-associated habitat; feature: intestine environment; material: feces | place: Netherlands | collected 2009/2010
CTTATACGCAACCACTCCAAGCGCAGCTAATAATATAAGGATGATCAGTATCAGCAGGAAATTTATTCTTTTTTCGCTTTTTTCGCTCTTCTCTCTTTTTCTCATAAATCCTCCGGTCCATCTAACCGGATTCCTCTTGACACACTAAGTGCCAATCCCATCTCGGAAAGCAGAAACAGAACCGATGTACCTCCATAACTGATAAACGGCAGTGTAATACCTGTATTTGGAATAGAATTTGTTACAACTGCGATATTTAAAATAACCTGAATGGAAATATGTGCAAAAACGCCGCTCACCATCAGCATTCCATACGCGTCCGGCGCATTCTGTGCAACCACAAACAGACGGTACAGCAAGTAGCCAAACAGCAGCAATACAAGAAGCGCGCCAAATATTCCAAGCTCCTCGCAGATGATCGAGAAGATCATATCGTTCTGTGCTTCCGGAATTGTTGTAATCTTCTGCGTACTGTTGCCAAGTCCTTTTCCGAGAAATCCACCGGAGCCAATCGCATAAAGTCCCTGCAGAATCTGATAGCTGCCTCCGGAAAGCCATTCATAGATACGGTTCGACCGGAAGTCACCGCCTATTCTTTCAAAGATCTGCAGATTATTTTTTAAAATGATAATCGCAAAAACGCCAATTACCGCCGCGCCCGGAATCACACGCGCATAAAATTTTACCTCCGGGTCCGCCAGAAACAAAATGACGCAGGCGATGAGTCCCAGAATAATGGCGGTACTCAGGTTGTCCGTCAGAATCCACGCAGCCAGCGCCTGCAGCACGCCAAGTCCGAGGACAATCGCTTTTGCGCGGATGGTACGCATATTTTTTCCCATCTTCAGGATAATGTATGGCAAATACAGAATCAGCCCCAGCTTTCCAATCTCCGCAGGCTGAAGACTGACACCGACGATCCGGAGCCATCTTCTCGCCCCATAGGCTTCATAACCAAGCGGCGTAAACCTTACCGCCGCCATCAGAAGGAGACTTCCCCAGTATACCAGTGCTGCAATCCGCTGGAACCATACACTATGATAATCTACAAACTTCGACAATATCACAATCCCCACCAGAACAATAGCAGAAAGCCCCGCCTGATGCGTGAAATAATACATATCATTTCCCTTGAATGTACTGGCCGCCTCGTAGGCGCTCGCGCTGTACAGCATAATCAGTCCGAAGCTGACCAGCAGAATGGTGCAGGCCAGCAGGTTATAATCATAAAAATCCGAAGGAAGTTTTTTCTTCCTCTTTTTCTTCTTTTCTTTCTTCTGGGATGGCATGTTTACTTTCTCTGCCATGAAGTTTCCACCTCCATTGTTTTACTCCATTTATTTCAGTGCATAGCCAAGCAGGCTGACAAAGCCCGGATTTCGGTCGGTCGTTCCGAGGATAACCTTACGCACCAGCTCCGGATCGTCCGTGATAATGTTGTCCACGCCGCAGTTGACCATCCGCTGCATATCTCCCTGATAATTCAGCGTCCAGGCACAGACTTCTTTACCAAGACTGTGCGCATGCTCTACAAAGCTTTCTGTGATGTACGTATATTTTACAGAAAAGAAGTCCGCCGCGTCCATATCCTCCAGGCCTCCGTACGACATTTTCATCGTATACCCGGTCTTGATATCCGGATTGATTTTCTTTGCCTGCCTGAGGAAATTGTAGTTCATGGAAGTCAGCACACACTGATCCACAAAGTCATTGTCCTCGATGATTTTCACCACTTTTTTGACAATATTCTGGTTGTGGCCGTTGTATTTTACTTCGATATTCAGGTTGATTTTTCCTTTCGCGTACGCGATGACTTCTTCCAGCTTCGGAATCTGCTCGCCGCGGAATTTTTTGTTGAATCGTACACCGGCATCAAGCTGGCTGATTTCATCGTAGGTCAGGGTCCAGATGCTGGCATTCAGACCGGTTGTCCGCTTCAGATTTGTGTCATGCATAAGGACAATCTCACCATCACTCGTCTCCTGTACATCGATCTCCGCGTAATCCGACATGCTGTCCACTGCATATTTGATCGCGCTCATCGTATTTTCCGGTGCTTTTCTGGCTCCGCCCCGGTGCGCTGACACCGAAATATACTGGGAGGAAGCCGTTGCCTCTGCACGTGTTGCGCGCATGGCATATACAAGATAAACCGTTTCTCCCGCCAGCATGGCGATCGTGAGAACCACCGCCGTTACCGGACCGCAGAAGGTGCGTACCAGCTTCGAGCTCGGCTTTTTCGTTGTCCGGCTCTTCTGGTAGCCCTTTCGGGAGGAACGGATAAAAATCAGATACAGATACGTAATGCTTCCGACAAGGCCGAACGCTCCGCCGATCAGGCTCATCGTCGATTTGACCCAGTCACCGTAGACGATGACGGTACTGACAACGGTAGACGGCGTTTTCACCAGCTTTGCATAGGCAACGACAGCCGTTCCGAAAATCAGATACAGAACCCACGTAATCAGAAAAATCATCACCTGGAAAGAGACGTTGATGCCAAGCTCACGCAGCACGCGTTTTTCCAGTGTCTGGCGCACCCGCAGATGGGTATTTTTCTCTTTTTCCGTCATCATGCACCGGAAAGGGATGGTGTAGGAAAACGCAAACGAAAACGCGACAAGCAGAATCGTCAGCACCACCGGGATCCAGTATGCCGGGAAGGCATTGAAAATCTTCGTCAGGGAAACCTGAAGCAGTTTCATACTGCGGATGGCGCTGTAGCTGCTGTGCAGCCAAAGGTACGGGAAGCTCGCTGCCATGTAGAAAAACCAGGTCCACGGGCGGGCGCGCACAAACTGTGCGGCTCCTCTTCCGCCGGCAAGCATCATGGCAGGAACGGAAATCCGTTTTCGTTTCCAGGAGGCCTCCAGAGCCGCCATGACAGCATAGATTTCAAACAGCATACAGAAAAAGAAAACAAGCAGAATTCCAAAAATCAGCAGAAGGGTCAGCGGATGCAACATGATCTTGTTGAAGTTTTCCGATGTCATATAACTCGTTCCCAGCTGTTTTAAGGAAAAGTTGATCGCCGCATTGGCGAGTCTTGAAACCAGCTGGCTGGAAAACAGGCGGTAGACCGTCTCAAATATCACGATGCTAAGCAGGTTTTTCTGCAAAAGTTTCCATGCCATATTCAGATAAATTCGTATCATTCCTGCATTTTTTACTGCCTTTTTTCTCATCTGCTGTTGTTCTCTCCTGTCAGCCGCAATTCCCCCCGATGAATCTGTATGCAAAAATTACCTTTATTTTTTCTCTTTTGTATTTTACATTTGACACTTCGAGTCTTTTTTGAAGCTCTTTTTCTTTCTGTTCATTTTAAACTATCTTCCAGTATAACACAAAACCGGGTCTTTGAGTATTCTTTTTTCTATTTCTGGTTGCACCACTTCTGCAGTTTTTTTACCATGGCGGATGGGCTGCTTACTGTGCCGTCGATCGGCGTGCCGAGTTTTTTCTGCCAGGCGAGGATTGTCTGCGGACCGATATAGCCGTCCATGCCGGCCGATGCCCATTTCTGCATTTCTTTTACAAGGGCCGATCCGCCTTTTGGCGTACTGTCCCACTTGGCGGCTGTGATGCCATCACAGAATTTCCGGTTGACGGCCAGCTGATTGCTGATTTTTCCATCCTGCGGTGTGCCGAAAAGTTCCTGCAGACGGCGCGTCAGATTTTCGCCCCAGATTCCGTCCTCTGCGACTGTCTTTCCGGATGACTTTGCTGTCTCTGCCGATTTTTCTTTTGCGGGACCGTCATAACGGCAATACGCTGTATGGCAGTTGACCCAGCCTGCCCCTGAGAGAAGCCGTCCCCAGCTTGTGTTCTGGATTTCCGTCACCGTGTAGCTTCCCTGATCCCGGATCGTTCCGGCAATCCTGCTGTCCGCATCCGGTGCCTGACGGATGTTGAGGGCCGCTGTCTGCACCTGATAGATCCCGGGCGCATACGTTTTTCCTGTTCCGCTGCCTGCTGTTCCCGTTCCTGTGCTCCCTGCACCGCTTCCGATCATCCGCTTCATGCGGTCCCAGTCACCGCGGTTCATGATCTGGCTCGGACAGTATTTGCTGCAGATGTCATAATGACGATAGACTCTTTCCAGCGGAATCCCCGTCTCCCGCATGATCTCCCGCACCAGTGCCGCAGTATTCTCAAATGCTTTTTCATAATTATACCCGGCCTGCACACACATCTCCACACCGATGCTGTTCTTGTTGCCGTACTGCTGAAACAGATTTTTTCCGCCGTAATTAATGCCGACATGCCAGCACCCCCGGCTGTGCGGTGCCGCCTGGTAGGCTGTGTCACCGTCATCGACGTAATAGTGTGCGGAAATGTTCTGGAAATTCCCGTCATGCTGTGCTCTCGCATGTGCCCGCGCATCGGCACCTGCTGCGAAGTTGTCGGTGTTGTGGACTACGATACATTTGGGATTGTTTTCCGCATACGTATTCTGATTGCCAAGATACGACCGATCAATTCTCATATTCTCCCCTTTCTGACGGTTCCGACTGCTCCGGCATAACACAGATTTTTTGAAGCGCCGTTCACTCCGGCTTATGGATCTGCTTGATAATCTGATTCACATAATTGCTCAGCGCCACCAGAATCCCCTGCGTGACCGCCGTAAAAACCGCCATCGCCCCCTCCTTCGCCGTCTCAATCTCACTCGTCGCCATCACCCAAACCGCACACAGCACCATGCTGATGCCGCCTAAGATCAGCGGAATGTACTTATTCTTCACCGCCTGCGACTGCCGCAAAGCAACACCGAAAAAATACAGCACGAACGCAACGACGATGAGTTCGGGCTTTACATAATTCATTGCTTCCATGGAACATCCTTTCTGACTTTTCTGTTTTTGAAAGTCTTTTTTCTATATTATGATGGGATAATGATTTACGACTGGATAAGATTTTCTTACTGTAAACCCAAAAAATCCCACCTGTTTTTCAGATGGGATTTTCCAGTGGTGTGCTGTTCTTTGATTTTTAATTTACTATCTTGTGCAGCAATTCCCCTGACCTGCCCCTGGCTGCGGTGCCGCACAGAAAGTCTTTGCATCAAACGACGGATTAAACGCATAAAAGTTCTTCGAATTCAATTCATCCTGTACAGAACGCAGTGCTTCACCAAAACGCTGGAAATGCACAACTTCACGCGCCCGCAGGAAACGAATCGGATCTGCAACTTCAGGATCTTTTACCAAACGAAGGATGTTATCATACGTTGACCGGGCTTTCTGCTCTGGGGCGACTTCGTAAGAACAACATTACACAATATAATATGAAGATAAAACAAGCTATCCTACATAGTTCCAGTGTTTTCGATATTTAGGCGTTCAGAAATGAGCGTCTTTTTTCATACCCAAAATCGAAAGGAGAAAGAGAAAATATGAATAAGCTAGTAAAGCGATTGCTGACAGGAACGCTTGCTTTTGCAACTATTCTCACGGCATTACCAGTGACGGCGGTTCATGCTTCCGGCAATCAATACTGGACAGAATCAGCAGAACGTGTCGGCTACATTGAACAAATTATGAATGACGGTTCTATCAAATCCACGTTCCATGAGGGACACATGAAAGTTGAGGGCGAAACTGCCTACTGCGTGGACATCAATACCAATTTCAAGAATGGATATAAAACAAGGTCTGACGCAAGTACACGCATGAGTAGTGATCAGATTGCGGACGTTGCTCTTTCCTTAGAGTACGTCAAGCAATATACCGCTACTCATACAGGGCTGAATAACAACCAGAAGTATTTGCTGGAACAGTGTGTTGTCTGGCAGAGATTGAGTGAACAGCTCGGCTGGCAGTGCGACAACGTCAGAGCTTCCTATAATGAAATCTCACAGGCAGTACAGAATGAAGTGTATGCTGGTGCGAAAGCATTTGTGAAAGCAAACAAAGGACGCTATGAATGTGGCGGTTACATCTACACTGGCGAAGGACAGGACATCGGACAGTTCTGGGCGAAGTTAAATGTGGGAAATGCAAAAGTCAAAAAGACTTCTTCCAATCCAACGGTCACAGATGGTAACGCCAGCTATTCCTTTGAGGGTGCGACATTTGGTGTCTATTCTGATAAGGGCTGTAACAGCCAGCTTGCCACACTTACTGCCGATGGAAACGGCGATACCAAAGAAGTTGAGGTAAAAGCCGGAACAGTTTACATCAAAGAGCTTTCTGCTCCAAAGGGTTACAAGCTGGATTCTACTGTCCATGCCTTAAATGTGGAAGTTGGAAAAACAGCGACATTGACTGTTGCTGACACTCCAAAGGTCACAGAAACTTTGATTGATTTATTTAAAATCGACATGGAAACAGGAAAATCTACTCCACAGGGAACTGCTTCTTTAGAGGGTGCAGAGTTCACATGGAGCTATTATGACGGATACTACAATGCAGATAATCTACCTGCAAAAGCTACCCGTACATGGACAACCAAAACCGTTGCCGAAAAAGACAGTGACGGAACTATCCATTATGTATCCAGACTTGCCGACAGCTACAAAGTATCCGGCGACAGCTTCTATACACAGGACGGTAAAAATGTACTGCCACTTGGTACACTCACTGTCACAGAAACAAAAGCACCAAACGGATATCTGTTAGATGGTGCATATATGCAGACTGACGGAAGTTCCGAACAGATTAAGGGAACATACCTTACACAGATTTCCGAAGATGGCGAACTTGCCGTACTTTCTGGAAGCAACCAGTATTCCGTATCCGATAAGGTTATCCGTGGCGGTGTGAAAATCCAGAAACGTGACCTTGAAACAAAGGATACCAAAGCACAGGGAAGTGCTACCTTACAGTACACAGAATTTAATATCATTTCCTTAAATGACAGTCCTGTACTGGTTGAGGGAAAATTATACAGCAAGAATGAAACTGTCAAGAAAATTCAGACAGGAATTGACGGAATCGCTTCTACTTCTGCTGACTTACTCCCTTACGGAAATTACAGATTAGAAGAAAGCAAAGCACCAGAGGGCTACTTGACAGACGGTGCAAAAACAATCGACTTTTCTATCACGGAAGATGGAAAAATCGTGGACTTGACCGACAAATCTCACTCTGTCTACAACCAGATTAAACGTGGCGATATTGAGGGTGTAAAAATCGGTGCAGGTACACACAAACGTCTTGCAGGTGTTCCATTCAGAATTACAAGCAAGACAACGGGAGAATCCCATATTGTAGTTACTGACAACAACGGTCAGTTCTCCACTGCTTCAAGCTGGGCTTCCCATAAGGTCAATACTAATGCCGGAAAATCCAGTGAGGACGGTGTATGGTTTGGAACTTCTGAACCAGACGACAGCAAAGGTGCATTACTTTATGATACTTATGTGATTGAGGAATTAAAGTGTGATTCCAACGCCGGATTTAAGCTGATTCCAGCTTTTGAGATAGTCGTATCCAGAAATAAAGTGACCATTGATTTAGGTACGCTTACCGATGAATACGAAAAAGAAATCACAATCCATACCACAGCTACCGACAAGAAAACAGGCGAAAAGATGATTGTTGCCGGAAAAGACATCAAGATCGTGGACGAAGTCACACTTGATGGATTGGAAACAGGCAGAAAATATAAACTTTCCGGCTGGCAGATGGTAAAGGAAGAAAATGCGGAACTTCTCATTGATGGGAAACGTGTAGACAGTGATTATACCTTTACTGCTGACAGCGAAAAAATGACGGTTAAGATTACTTACAGTTTTGATGGTTCAGCTCTTGGTGGTCAGAACCTTGTTACCTTTGAGGAATTGTACGATATGAGCAATCCGAAAGAGCCTGTCAAGGTTGCCGAACATAAAGACATCAACGATGATGGACAGACTGTTCTTATCACAGAACGTATCATCAAAATCCATACGACCGCTACGGACAAGAACGGCAAGAAAGAAATCGAAGCCGGAAAAGATGTAACGATTGTGGATAAAGTCACATTAGATGGTCTGGAAGTTGGAACAAAATACAAACTTTCCGGCTGGCAGATGTTAAAAGAGAAAAATGCAGAACTTCTGATTGATGGAAAGAAAGTATCCAATAATTATGAGTTTACAGCCGACAATGAAAAAATGACGGTTGAGATTGCCTTTACCTTTGATGGTTCTTCTCTTGGTGGCAAGAGCCTTGTCACCTTTGAGGAATTATACGATATGACCAATCCAGACGAACCAAAGAAAGTGACGGAACATAAGGACATCACAGACGATGGACAGACTGTGACAATCAAGGAAGTGCCGGAAATCCCAGACACACCAAAGGATACCGACACGCCGGATACACCATCTACGGTTACTAAGACAAGTGACAGCCCAAAAACAGGCGACAATACCAATATCTATGCTTATCTTGCCATGCTCGGTCTTTCCTGCGTAGGACTTGGCGGTATGCTTTACTTCAAACGCCGTAGAAAGAAATCATAAGGCGGTAATGTAGCGGTTGGTAGAGCGTTCAAGGTCGCCACCCTTTTTGCAACTTCACGCTCCCGTGAAGCACTTGGTTTACGGGAGCGTGAAGTCCACTAGGGGCGTGGGGAGTGTAGCTCCCCACAAAGTACAGCAGGAAAGAAACTAAAACAGAAAGAAAAGAGGTCAATCATTTATGGAATTAAGATTTGTCGTACCAAACATGGAAAAGACATTCGGGAACTTGGAGTTTGCCGGAGAAAATACTACGGAACAGCAGAGAATCAACGGGCGTATGGCTGTCATTACCAGAAGCTACAACCTGTATTCCGATGTGCAGAGAGCCGATGATGTAGTTGTGACACTTCCTGCCAAAGCTGGCGAAAAACATTTCTCGCCGGAGCAGAAAGTAAAACTTATCAACCCACGAATTACTACCGATGGCTATAAAATTGGGGAACGTGGATTTGTCAATTACATCTTACTTGCAGACGATATGTTACCAGCAGAAAGTAAATAAGGGGGTATTCAGATTATGAGATTAGCAAATGGAATCGTTATTGATAAAGAAAAGACTTTCGGAGTGTTGAAGTTCTCCGCATTACGCCGTGAGGTTCATGTACAGAATGAAGATGGAACGGTCAGTGAGGAAATCAAGGAACGTACCTACGATTTGAAATGCAACACACAGGGACGCATGATACAGGTATCCGTTCCGGCGACTGTTCCGTTAAAGGACTATGACTACAACGCCGAAGTGGAACTTATCAATCCTGTTGCAGATACGGTAGCCAATGCAAATTACCGTGGTGCAGATGTGGACTGGTATGTAAAAGCAGACGATATTCTTCTAAAGAACAAAGGCACTCATGCCGGAAATCCACAGAACAATGCTCCACAGCAACCGCCGAAGAAATAAGTTCATAACTTAGATTTTCTGTTGTACGGGTCGTATATAATTGATATAATATACTTATCTAATCAAATCGGAATTTTGTGAGATGTTGGTATGAGTGAATTTATGATATTAGCGATTGTATTTATTTCAATGTTGGTTTTGTTTTATTTTTTATGGGTCAACGGATATATGATTTTGAACGCAAAACGAGCCTTATTATTTGTTGTTTCACTCAGAGGGAAAAATAAATGCGAAGTTTCTTTTTCATCTTGTAGCGGATATGTAAAAAAGGTAATAAAATTTAACGAAAGTCGTGAATATACTTTTAAGTTGGATGGCGATGTCTCAAAAGGAAGTATCCATGTTATTGTAGAAAATAAAAATAAAGATACCATATTAGATTTGACACCAGAGATAAAAACCGGTATGTTGACTGTCGATGAAAAATGTAGATATTATCTAATGCTTAAATTTGAAAAAGCAGATGGCAAGATTAAGTTACAATGGGATTAGTGGGTATATAGTTTATAAAATC
>OIDF01001362.1_pt1 | contig 9831 bp, 10 predicted proteins | sample 1581411 | NCBI WGS metagenome assembly OIDF01 (sample SAMEA3882515, study PRJEB24775) | human gut metagenome | biome: human-associated habitat; feature: intestine environment; material: feces | place: Netherlands | collected 2009/2010
TAAGGTGTATCTGAAAACAAAGAAAATGACGAATATTTCGCAAGCACAAGCGGGATTTAAGGCAAAGAGCCGCAGGAATCCTTTGTGGATTTCAAGGCTCTTTAACGCAAAAACCAGCTGTGTTTGTAGAAATAGACTAAATTTTCGACTTTTCAGATACACCCTAGCTTACCTCTATAATACAGGTAAGTATAACGCGGTTTTTCACCCTTTGCAAGTTTTTGGTGTCGGGCACACCGGAATTATTCCGCATAAAAAATTCACCGGAGCGTCCGCAGATGCCCCGGTGAATCGAAATCACAGTATCATATTTTCCGTTCAGACGATGGGTGCTTCGTTATCCTCGTAACCCACCATCAGGCCGCCGTACTCCGCGTAGTAGCTGCACAGCGCGCCGCAGGTGCCCACCTCCACCTTGGCATCCGGGAACACGGCATGGACCATGTGCTTCAGCCGCTCCGCAGCGGCAGCGTTGCAGCAGTGGTCGATATGCACCCGGCCATTGGTCAGGCCGTGCGCCTTCATTTCCAGCACTATGCGCTCCAGTGCGCCGTGCTCGCCGCGGGTCTTGCACAGAACCTCCAAATCACCGGCGTCGCTGGCCTGCCCGATGACCCGGATGCCCAGCATCCGCGCCACAGCAGCCACAGCGGGCTTTACGCGGCCATTGCGGGCAAGGTTTGCCAGAGATTCCAGCGCAAACAGCAGATGGGTGTGCTCGTGATACGCCCGGATCTCCTCGCACACGGTATCAAAGGGCTTGCCTGCCTTGATCAGCGCCGCCAGACGCTCCACCAGCAGCCGGGACTCCGCACCAGTAGACAGGCTATCCAGCACAAAGACCCGCGCGCCCTCGTGGCTCTGCTCGTATTCCTCGCCCGCCAGCAGTGCGGCATTATAGGCACCGGACAGCGTACCGGTAATGGTCACAACGTATACCTCATCTGCGCCCTCGTAGGCAGTGAGCCAATCCGAGATGTTGGGGCAGGAGGTGCTGGTGCGGCCCTTATAGGTGCGCATCATCTGAGCCAGCGCGGGGGCATCCACCTCTTCGGTGTCCACATACTCCTGCTCGTCGGTCAGGATCTTCAGCGGCACACAGGCAAATCCTACATCGGGGAGCTCGTACACATTTGCAGAGGAATCTACAACGATTTTGCTTTTCATATTTTTCTCCATTTTCAAGCGGCGCACGCCGCAGTCATTCCTTTGTCCGTGACCATCATAGCAGTTTTTCAAAACCCTGTCAACTGTTTTCTCAAATTCTTTTACAAAGTTTTCGCAGACCGTTGACCAATTTTCCAAAATGCGGTATACTATTTCACGGGCAGAAGTGCTTTTGCGGAAAGCAATTGCCCTGCCTTTGCACAAAAACAACGTTCCTGCTTGCAAAAAGTGCAGGAGCACGAACGGAACAAGATACTATGAAAGCTGAAACCAAACTCCGCGTTGCGGCATGTGCTGCGGGCTTTGCCCTGCCCCGGTACAACGATCTCCCCTCGGTAGGGCTGTATCTGGACCAGACGGTGCAGTTTGTCAACGGCTACTTCCGCAGCTTCTGCGGGGTGGAGCTGACCCCGTCTATGGTGAGTAACTACGTCAAAAAAGGGGTGATAGACCACCCCATCCGCAAAAAATACACCCGGGATCAGATCGCATCCCTGATGTACATTGCAGTCTCCAAGACTGTGCTCTCGATTGAAAACATCGACACTCTGTTCAAAATGCAGCGGGAGCACTGCTCCGCCGGGACAGCCTACGATATCTTCTGCGAGGAACTGGAGGCCAGTCTTTCTGTGGTGTTCGGCAGCAAGGCAGCCCAGCCGGAGACTACGCTCAACGATGAGCGTCTGCTGCTGCGCAGCACCATTTTTGCCGCGGTCAACAAAATGTATCTGGACTGCTGCTTTGATGCCTTGCGGCAGGAGCAGGCTCTGTGGTCGGATATCCTGCCGGATCTGGCGTAACAGAATAGCAGGTATAGCAGATATAGCAAAAGCCACCTGAAAAACGTAAGTTTTCAGGTGGCTTTTGTGTTGGTGGACGGACTGCAACGCCGGACGAACGCGTGCTTGAAAATATCGCTGCATAGCGTCACTATTGTGCTTTCTATTTTACCGAAACGCATCCATCACTAAATCATTTTGCAGATGCAGGAACAAATTCAATTTTAACCTTCATTCCCATCCCGGCAGCAAGCCGCTGCAAGGTACGAAGAGACGGGTTTGCATTGCCGCGTTCCAGTTTGCTGATGTCGGTCTGTGCAATACCCGTGCGCTCCGAAAGTTGCTTCTGGGTCAAACCGCTTTCTTTGCGGGCCTTGAGCATGGCTTCAATCACGGAAAATTCCGGGTCAAGTGCGTCCCATTCGGCCTTGAATTCAGGGTCTTTCATCTGCTCATTCAAAAAATCGTTGAAGTTTGTCATTTGGAATTCTCCTTTCGGGCAAGATAATCTGCGCGATATTGTTTTGCCAGTGTGATCTCTGAAGCAGGTGTTTTTTGGGTCTTCTTGATAAATCCATTTGTGAGGATCACCTTTTTACCAACCACGAAGAAATACAGCACGCGGGTAATATCCGACCCAAACTTGGTACGAATCTCAAAAATTCCATCATCCAGTGCTTTGGAATACGGTTCCCTTAAAAATGGCCCCTCCTCGCGGAGCAACGCAACGGTACGCAAAACTTTGGCTTGCATTTTCTTATCCAGACTTAGGATAAACTCTTTGGCTGGCTCGGAGCCATCGGCTTTATCGTAGAATTCAATTTCATATTCCTGCACGGCTGCACTCCCTTTGAATAGTGGATTTATCTCATATTCAGTATAGCGGATATATCCTCTATTGTCAAGACCATCTCTTTACATCTTATCTCCTTTATGGGATAATAATGGCATTTTAGACTATAAAGGAGAATATTATGACCTACTCTGCAGATTTTCGGAATAAGGTTGTCCAGCTATACAACAGTGGCACAAGTACCTCTGATCTCTGTGCCCAGTTCCATATTTCTCGCAGTATCTTATACCAATGGAGCGAAGAAGCAAAAGTTTCAAACATTTCTAAACGCGATCTTGCAACGCTTCAACGCCATGTTGCAACCTTGGAAAATGAAAATTCCATCTATCAAAAATCTCTTGCTGCTCTTGATTTGTCCATAGACAACAAGGTGCAAATTATTGATGCCTTAAAGTCAGAATACAGTCTCTACACACTTTGCCGTTTGCTGAAGCTTTCAAAATCCACTTACATAAATAGACAGAAAAGTGCACTGATTGAAAAGCAACTAGATGTAGAAGATACGCTTTTGAAAGAAAAAATCGCTATCATCTTCCAGAAAAGCGATTACCGTTTCGGTGCAAAAAAGATTCGCGCAAAATTGATGGAGCAAGGCTATGCTGTTAGCACAAAACGTATTGTGCGGCTCATGAAAGAGCACGGATTAAAACGTAAACAAGCACTTCCAGAGAATGCTACTTTTCAGCGGCACTATACTTATCGTCCCAATCTCGTAAAGCAAAATTTTATCGTTGAAAAACCAAACAGCATTTGGGTCAGTGACATCACCTATGTTAAGGTAAACACTTCCATCGCATATGTCTGTGTTATTATCGACCTATTTTCTCGAAAAGTCGTTTCACATGCCGTTGCCGAATTCGCCGATGCAGAACTCACGATCCACACATTCAAATTGGCCTATCAAAATCGGAACCATCCGCAAGGGTTAACATTTCATAGTGACCAAGGCGCACAGTATACCGCATTCAGCTTTCGTCAACTACTTCTTGACTTTAATATACACCAATCCTTTTCCAATATAGGCAATCCACTTGATAATGCTGTGGCGGAATCTTTCTTTGCTTCGCTTAAAAAAGAACAGTTCAAATTTCATTTTTATGAAACTGTCTCCGAATTAGAGGAAAGTCTATCAGAATATATTGATTTTTATAACGATTACCGACCGCATGAATGTCTTAAACAGCAAACCCCAAATCAATTTGAAGAATCATATCAGCAACAAAAATAAAGGCGAGAGTATCCGATACTGTCCGAAAATAACAGTACCAAATACCCTCGCCCTTTCAGTTGGTGGAGGCGATGGGAGTCGAACCCATGTCCGAAAAGAGCTCAGTGTAGGTGTCTCCGGGTGCAGGCGATCTACAACATTCCCGCCGCGCCACGCCGATCGTCAGGCTAGCGCTTTGGTAGCTTCATGAGTTCCTGCCGGTCCGCAAAGCTTAGGTCCGTTCAGGTGCTGTGTCTAAAGGACGCCCCGACCCCACACGACACAAGAGTGGGCGGAACGCGCAGCACTCAGGCTGCGAGCAACTGATAATTATTGTTGTCAGTTAATTTTTTTGGAGGAGTTATAGAGCAGTTCCCCCACTGCTACCCGCTGCCCAGACCTTGCTCCCCCCGTCGAAACCTTTACGCCCCCCTATAAAGCACATCTTGCGATGTGCGAAAAGCTTGGTTTTGCGGTGAGCCGCAGTCTGCAATTGGAATGCTTAATAATACTTGCCGTTGGACTTCACAGCCCGGTCAATGGAGCGCTTTGCATCGCGCTGGGCGGCATCGGCACGCTTGTCGTACAGCTTTTTGCCTTTGCACAGGCCCACTTCCATTTTTACGCGGCCATGCTTGAAATAAAGCGAGAGCGGCACCAGCGTATAGCCCTGCAGTTTGCACTGCTGGTGCAGACGCCGGATCTCACTTTTGTGCGCCAGAAGCCGCCGGACGCGCATAGGGTCCTGATTGAACAGGTTGCCGTGGTCGTAAGGGCTGATGTGCATCCCCTTTACCAGCAGCTCGCCATTTTCAATATCTACCCAGCTGTCCTTCAGGTTGACCCCGCCGGCCCGCAGGCTTTTCACCTCGGTGCCTTTGAGCTCCACACCGGTCTCCAGCGCTTCCAGAACAAAATACTCGTGGCGCGCTTCGCGGTTGGTGGCGATGCTCTTGGTCGCCGGGCGCTCCTTTGTGGGTGCCATGCTGCGCGCCTCCTTTCTCCGTTCCGTTTGTTGTTTCAGTATACCATTTTTTCAGGGTAATGCAAGGGCTGTTTCTGACAGAATTGTAAATTTTTACACACTCACAGCTCTCCCCGGCCGGAAAGTGCCCGGTACAGGGTGGTCTCGTCCGCGTATTCCAGGCTGGCGCCCACCGGCAGACCGGAGGCCAGCCGGGTGACCCGGATGCCCAGCGGCTTGATGAGCTTTGCCAGATACATGGCGGTAGCCTCGCCCTCCACGGTGGGGTTCATGGCCATGATGACCTCCTTCACCGTGTCGTCCTTCAGCCGCGCCAGCAGCTCCTTGACGGTCAGCTGCTCTGCGCCCACACCGGCCAGCGGGTCCAGCAGACCATGCAGCACATGGTACAGGCCGTTATACTCCCGGGTGCGCTCAAAGGCCTGCACGTCCCGGGGCTTTTCCACCACGCAGATCACCGAGGTGTCCCGCTTGGCGCTGGCGCACACCGGGCACAGGTCAGCGTCCGTAAAGTTTTGGCAGATGCGGCACCGATGCAGTCGGGTGTGCGCACCGCGGATGGCATCGGCCAGCGCCGCAGCGTCCTTATCCGACATACTCAGCACCTGATAGGCCATGCGGGTAGCACCCTTGCGGCCCACGCCCTGAAACTTGCCGAACTCCTCGATCAGCTTTTCCAGCGGTGCGGCAGTGTAGTCCATGGTATCTCCCCTTCCCGGCTCAGAGACCCGGAATGTTCAGGCCGCCGGTCAGCTTGCCCATCTCGGCTTCGGCGGTCTCATCCACCTGCTTCACGGTGGCGTTGATGGCAGCAGCCACCATGTCTTCCAGCATCTCGATGTCATCCGGGTCCACGGCCTCGGGCTTGATGGTGATGGACAGCACCTCGTGCTTGCCGTTCATCTTCACGGTCACCATCTCACCGGCGGCGCTGCCGGTGTACTCGGCGGCTTCCAGCTCGGCCTGCTTGCTCTTCATGTCCTCCTGCATCTTCTGAGCCTGACGCATCAGGGCATTCATATCGGGGCGGCCGTAGCCTGCGGGCATTCTTGCTTTCATAATGGTATTCTCCTTTATTATAAACAATTTTTATCGCTTTTTGCGGGCGGTATCCTCAATGCTGACCTCTAACCCCAGTTTTTCCAGCGCCAGAAGGGACTGCTCCGCGTTAGAGGCGGTCTTTCCGGCTGTTTTGGGCTCGTAAGGGCCGATGGGCACCGGCACGCCGGATACCTCGGCGATCAGCTTTTTGATCAGCTTCTGACTGTCCTTGTTCACCCGGATAAAATCCCGGAAGGTCTTGCCGCCGTCGATCAGCACGCGGGTGCCGTCAAAGTAAGCCTTGGACTTGCGCAGATACATATACAGCATGGGGTCGATGCCTTCCAGCTTCTGCACGATCTGCCCCCAGTACGGAAAGGGGTTCGTGCCCTGCTGCGCCACGCTGCGGGGCTTGGTCAGCACCGGGTCGGCAGGGTGCTCCTGCACCGGGGCAGGCGGTTCCTCTGCTGCGGGGACCGGCTGCGCAGGCTCTGCAGGGGCGGGCTGCTCCGGCTGACTGACCGGCTCCGGCTCCTCCGGCGGCGGTGCCTGCGGTGCAGGCTCGTCCCACGGCAGGGCGGCATCGCTCTGCTGTACCGGCGGTTCCTCTGGCATGGGCGGCAGCTCCTCCGCAGGGGCGGGCGGCGCTTCCTGCGCGGCAGGCTGCGGAGGCGTCTGCTGCACAGCAGGGGCAGGTTCTGCTACTGCTGCCGGGGTCTGGGGTGCAGTTGCTGCCGGTGCGGGCTGCACCGGGGCGCTGGCAAAGGGCTGCACCGCTGCCGCAAAGGGGCGAGGCGCTTCCGGCTGTGCCGCGCGGGCGGGGGCTGCCTGTACCGTTACCGCCTGCATCTGCTGGGGCGGCTCGGACAGGCTGAACAGTGCCAGTTCCAGCTCGATGCGCTGGTCGCTGCCACGGGTCATGTGCTCCAGCGCCGTGCCCAAAGTGCGGATGGCGCGGATGGCTTCTCGCTGCCCCATCTCCGGGCCTTTTTGCAGGTACAGCGCCTCTTCCTCCGGCGATACACCGGACAGCAGCGCCTGCCCGCCGGGCAGCGCCGCCAGCATCAGGGCGCGGTAATGGGCGATCAATTCCTCGGTCAGGCGCTTCACGTCCACCGACTGCTGCCGCAGCTGTGCCAGCTGTGCCAGCGCGGCGGCTGCGTCCTGTGCTTCCAGAGCGTCCGAAATATGGAACAGGTAGCTGCGGTCGGTCACACCGGCCATACGGCGCACCACGTCTGCGTCGATCTTTGCGGTGACACCGGCGCAGGTATCCAGAATGGACAGTGCATCGCGCAACGCGCCATCGGCCAGACGGGCGATCAGTTCCGCGCCGTCGGAGGTCAGCTCCAGCTTTTCTTCCCCGGCGATATACTCCACCCGCCGGGCGATATCCTCCGGCCCGATGCGGGTAAAATCGTACCGCTGGCAGCGGGAGAGGATGGTGGCGGGCACTTTCTGGATCTCGGTTGTCGCCAGAATGAAGATGACATGTGCGGGCGGCTCTTCCAGCGTTTTCAGCAGCGCATTAAAGGCCGCTGTGGACAGCATGTGCACCTCGTCGATGATATACACCTTATACTGGCAGGCGCTGGGGGTGTAGGCGGTCTCGTCCCGCAGGTCGCGGATATCATCCACGCCGTTGTTGGAGGCTGCGTCCATCTCCACCACGTCCAGCAGGCTGCCGTTGTCGATGCCCTTGCAGATTTCGCATTTCCCGCAGGGGTCGCCACCCTCCGGGTGCAGGCAGTTGACCGCCTTGGCAAAAATTTTGGCGCAGGTGGTCTTGCCGGTGCCGCGCACGCCGGTAAACAGATACGCATGGCCCACGCGCCCTGCGGTGATCTGGTTTTTCAGGGCGGTCACGATGGCACGCTGCCCCACCACATCCTCAAACCGCTGGGGTCTCCATTTGCGGTAAAGCGCACGATACATGGCGATCTCTCCCCTTTCCCGGCCTTTGCGGCAAAAATAAAAGGACAGCGCTCGACGGGGTTTTGTCCCCGCCTTGCGTAACTCGGCATACGGATGCAGGCTTACTGAAACGCACGAACGCACTGCTTAAGGCTGCTTGGTTCCCCACCTGACCTGGTTCACAGCGAGCCCATCGTACAGGACCCGCATCCGTATGCCGAACCACGCAGCAGGCGCTGTCCGACACATCCTTGTGGATGCTAAGATATTGTACCATAAACCCCGCCGGATTGCAAGAGGGGGCAAAACAAAAAGGAGAAGCCCGAAGGCTTCTCCTCGTTTGTGCTAAAACTGTTTAAGACTGGCAAGCGGTGATCAGGCTCATCTTGTACACCTCGTCTGCGTTGCAGCCGCGGGACAGATCGTTGATGGGTGCGTTCAGACCCTGCAGGATGGGGCCGTAGGCAGCGTAGCCGCCCAGACGCTGTGCGATCTTATAGCCGATGTTGCCGGCCTCGATGCAGGGGAAGATGAAGGTGTTGGCCTGACCAGCCACCTTGCTGCCCTTGCACTTGACCTGTGCGACCTCGGGAGCAACGGCTGCGTCAAACTGCAGCTCGCCGTCCACAGCCAGCTCGGGATCCATCTCCTGTGCCTTGATGGTAGCATCGTGGCTCAGTGCCACGGTGCCGCCCTTGCCGGAGCCCTTGGTGGAGAAGCTCAGCACAGCCACCTTCGGGTCGATGCCGAACAGCTTTGCGGTGCGGGCAGTCTCCACAGCCACCTCTGCCAGCTTGGAAGCAGCAGAGATCTTGACCTCGCCGGTAGCCTTATCGACGGTATCGGTGTAATCAATGTTGACAGCGCAGTCGCCCATGGCAATGCGCTTCAGCCCCTCTTCGCCGCAGTCGCGGTCCAGAATAAAGCAAGAGCTCACCAGATGTGCGCCCTTCTTGGTCTTGACCAGCTGCAGAGCGGGACGGATGGTGTCGGCGGTGGAGTAGGTAGCGCCGCCCAGCAGGCAGTCTGCCTTGCCCATCTTCACCAGCATGGTGCCGAAGTAGTTGGACTTCTTCAGCAGTGCGGTGCACTCCTCAGCGGACTGCTTGCCCTTGCGCAGCTCCACCATGGTGCTGACCATCTCATCGAAACCGGCGTAGTTCTCCGGGTCGATGATCTCGGCAGCGGAAATATCAAAGTTACCGGCGGCGGCAGCAGCCTTGCACTCTGCCTCGTTGCCCACCATAACGACCTTCAGCACGCCCTCGGCCAGCAGCTTGCTTGCGGCCTCCAGAATGCGGGGGTCATTGCCCTCGGTGAACACGATCGTCTTGGGATTTGCCTTCAGCTGTGCTACCAGCGGTGCAAACATATCAGCCATTGTGATTACCTCCGAAAATGCTTTCCAAAATTTGCATTCCGTGTCTGTTGGACACAAGGATGCCTTTCTTCTTTATTCTAGCACAGACGGCAAAAAGTTCAAGACAAAATTGTGTTTTTGTGCTATATTTTAGGGGAGAAACCGCCATTTGATTTGTGAATAAAATATCATACTGATTTTAAAGGAGATGTTCTCCATGGATATGGATACTTTAAAGGCCGAATGCCTTGCCTGCACCCGGTGCGAGCTGTGCGCCACCCGGACGAACGTGGTGTTCGGGCAGGGCGTGCCGGACGCTGAGGTGCTGTTTGTGGGCGAGGGCCCCGGCCAGAGCGAGGACGAGCAGGGTCTGCCCTTTGTGGGGCGCAGCGGCCAGCTGCTGGACAAATACCTGTTTGCCATCGACCTTGACCGCAAAAAGAACTGCTATATTGCCAACATCGTCAAGTGCCGCCCGCCCCAGAACCGCGACCCGCTGCCCGCCGAGAGCGAAGCCTGTATGCC
>OIDF01001363.1_pt1 | contig 9828 bp, 6 predicted proteins | sample 1581411 | NCBI WGS metagenome assembly OIDF01 (sample SAMEA3882515, study PRJEB24775) | human gut metagenome | biome: human-associated habitat; feature: intestine environment; material: feces | place: Netherlands | collected 2009/2010
CGGCGGGCAGCCGGCCCAGGATCGTTCGGCGGCCGACGAGGAAAAGATGCAGCGCGAAATAGCCTTATTGCGTACGAATCTTAGGAAAAAATCGCCTGGCATAACCGTTACGCGCGAATTGGTGGAGTTGCTGAGCGCATCGCCTCGCGTCTGCAAATGCAAATCGAATTTTTCAATGAAAGAACGGTCTAATGCTGCAAAAGGAATGTCTGACAACTTGTATTGTGACTGTAAGAAACGAACCAGATGATCATAGGAATTTCGATAACCGTTCAAGCTGCTTTCCGTCCGGTTAATCCCAACACGTTTCTCGAAATTTCTCATGAAAAGCCTGAAATAGCTTAACAAGGTTTCCTGTTCCGGAGCCATTCCCAAAAGCTGGTGTTTTACTTCTTCTGCAGTAACAACTTCACGGTTTGCGGATTGTTCCGCATAGATACTGAAAGCAGCTGCACGTATTTCATCCAGCCTGTTATTTATGTCTCGGGCCGCAGCGCTTTTCCCACAGGCACGTCCAGATAACCACAAAGACTGTGGCACACGAAGCTTAACACTGAATGCTGTTTCAGAGTACTTGCCGACAATAAGCCGTGCCATTACGGGACAATTTCCCTTGGCATCCGCCTCGCTCTTTTTAAGGTAGAACGAAACCTTTACATCTGTTTGATTCATAATCTGTTCCATTGTTTGCAAAATTAACGGAGACAGAGTTAATCATCGGCATGTAAAATATCGTCAAACATAGACAAAGCTATCACCATTGACTTCCGGAACCTATATTTTTCATATCTCAAAAAAAATAAGTACCTTCGCTAAGCCAAAATGATAAAACTGCGTTCTTTATGGTCGGAGCAAAAAGGATTTTCAAACAACTCCATACAACTGGAATGGGCAACGATAGGTAGCAATTTTTCCGCTTAACTATTCAAAAAACAGCTTCAAAGCACACGTTTACAAATGCGGAATAATGCTGCGTATCTCCCTGAAAACCCAATAGTTTACATTATTTTTCCTGAATCCATCCATAATCGGGCGAGTTTTCGTATATTTGTGGGTCTGTTTTACGGGCTAATTCTGAAGCGAATACAAATTCTTAACATACTCTAAAATACATGGAAAAACGTATTATTGAATGCGTGCCCAACTTTAGCGAGGGCCGTAACAAGGCTGTTATTCAGCAGATTACTTCCGCAATCGAGGCGGTTGACGGAGTCAAGTTGCTCGACGTCGATCCGGGTGAAGCGACCAACCGTACGGTGGTTACCTTCGTCGGAGAACCCGAAGCCGTGCTGGAAGCGGCTTTCCAGGGCGTCAAGAAGGCTGCCGAGGTTATCGATATGCGTAATCATAAGGGAGCGCATCCCCGTATGGGTGCTACGGACGTATGTCCGCTCATCCCGATCGCGGGTATCACGCTCGAGGAGTGCGCCGAGCTGGCCCGTCAGTTGGCCAAGCGCATCGCCGACGAGCTGCATGTGCCGACCTATTGCTACGAGGCGGCGGCCTTTACGCCAGAGCGCCGCAACCTGGCCGTATGCCGTGCCGGTGAGTACGAGGCGCTGCCCGAGAAAATGAATCACGAAGGCAAAGCTCCCGATTTCGGCGACCGTCCCTTCGACGAGGGCGTAGCACGCACGGGTGCCACCGCCGTAGGTGCACGCGACTTCCTGATCGCCGTGAACTACAACCTGAACACCACTTCGACGCGTCGCGCCAACGCCATCGCGTTTGACGTGCGCGAAAAAGGCCGTCCGGTACGCGAAGGCAATTCGCCCGTAGGCAAACCCCTGAAGGACGAGAACGGCAAGACCATCATGAAGCCCGGTACGCTGAAGGCTACCAAGGCGATCGGCTGGTTCATCGACGAGTACCAGATCGCCCAGGTTTCGATGAATATCACCAATATTTCCGTTACGCCGCTCCACGTGGCTTTCGACGAGGTTTGCCGCGCCGCCAACGCACGCGGTGTGCGTGTGACCGGTACCGAGATCGTCGGCCTGATTCCGAAGCGCACGTTGATCGAGGCGGGCCGCTATTTCCTGAAGAAGCAGGAGCGTTCGACCGGTATTTCCGAGGAGGAGATCATCCGTATCGCCATCAAGTCGATGGGCCTGGACGAGTTGAAGCCGTTCAAACCGGAAGAGAAGGTGATCGAATACCTGATCGAAGCGGACAATAAGAAGAAGAAACTGGTCGATCTGACCTGCACCGGCTTCGCAGAGGAGACCGCCAGCGAGTCCCCGGCTCCGGGCGGCGGTTCGATTTCCGCTTACATGGTCGCCAACCTGTCGTCGCACAAACCCGGCTGGGACGCACGTTGGGAGGAGTTCTCCGACTGGGCGGACAAAGGCCAGAAGCTGATGACCGAGTTGCTGCACCTGGTCGATGAGGATACCGAAGCGTTCAACCGGATCATGAACGTATTCTCGATGCCGAAGGGTACCGACGAGGAGAAAGCTGCCCGTAGCGCCGCATTGCAGGAGGCTACGCTCTACGCTACGCAGGTGCCTCTGCGTACGATGCAGACCTCGTTCAAGGTGTTCGAAATCGTGAAGGCGATGGCCGAACAGGGGAATCCCAATTCGGTAACCGACGCCGGTGTCGGAGCGCTGGCTGCCCGCAGCGCCGTGCTGGGTGCGTGTCTGAACGTGAAGATCAATGCCGCCGGTCTGAAAGACCGTGCCGTCGCCGATGACCTGATCGGCCAGGCCAACCGGATCGTCGCCGATGCGGAGAAAGCCGAGCGTGAGATTCTGGAAATCGTCGAGAGCAAGATTAAATAATTTAATACATATAAAACAATGACTGTAAAGGAATTTCAGGAGCAGATCAAGGCGGGTATTCCCGATGTGTTGCCCGCACCGAAACCGTACGATCCCACCATCAACCACGCGCCCAAGCGTAAGGAGATCCTCACCGAGGAGGAGCGCGTGCTGGCCATCCGCAATGCCCTGCGCTACTTCCCGGCCAAGCACCACGAAGTGTTGGCCCGCGAGTTCGCCGAGGAGTTGCACAAGTACGGTCGTATCTATATGTATCGTTTCCGTCCCGATTATGAGATGTATGCCCGTCCGATCGAGGAGTATCCCCACAAGTCGCGTCAGGCCGCTGCGATTATGGTGATGATCCAGAACAACCTGGACAAGGCTGTGGCGCAGCATCCCCACGAGCTGATTACCTACGGCGGTAACGGTGCCGTGTTCCAGAACTGGGCGCAGTATCTGCTTACGATGCAGTATCTGTCCCAGATGACCGACGATCAGACGCTGGTGATGTATTCGGGACACCCGATGGGCCTGTTCCCGTCGCATCCCGACGCTCCGCGCGTGATCGTAACCAACGGTATGGTGATTCCGAACTATTCGAAACCGGACGATTGGGAGCGTTTCAATGCGCTCGGCGTTTCGCAGTACGGTCAGATGACCGCCGGCTCCTATATGTATATCGGCCCGCAGGGTATCGTGCACGGCACGACGATCACGGTACTCAACGCAGCCCGCAAACGTCTTACCGAGGGTAAGAAAGACATTCGCGGCATGCTCTTCGTGACGGCCGGTCTGGGCGGTATGTCGGGTGCGCAGCCGAAGGCGGGTAATATCTCCGGTGTGGTGAGCATCACGGCCGAGATTAACCCCAAAGCGGTGCATACGCGTCATTCGCAGGGCTGGGTCGATGAGGTGTACACCTCGCTCGACGAGTTGCTGGCCCGTGCGAAGAAGGCACAGGAGAACAAGGAGGCCGTGTCGCTGGCTTATCAGGGCAACGTGGTCGATCTTTGGGAGCGTCTGGCTGCCGAGAACGTCAATGTCGATCTGGGTTCCGACCAGACGTCGCTGCACAACCCCTGGGCTGGCGGTTACTATCCCGTTGGCTTGAGCTACGAAGAGTCCAACCGTATGATGGCAGAGGATCCCGAGGAGTTCAAGAAGCGTGTTCAGGAGTCGCTGCGCCGCCAGGTGGCTGCGATCAACAAGCTGACCGCCAAGGGTATGTATTTCTTCGATTACGGCAATGCCTTCCTGTTGGAGTCTTCGCGTGCCGGTGCCGATATCATGGGCGAGGGCGGTCGTTTCCGCTATCCTTCCTATGTGCAGGATATCATGGGTCCGATGTTCTTCGACTACGGCTTCGGTCCCTTCCGCTGGGTATGTACGTCGGGCAAACCCGAAGACCTGGCTACTACGGACCGTCTGGCTACCGAAGTGCTCGAAGAGATTCGCAAGACCGCTCCGAAGGAGATCGCCGGACAGCTCGACGACAATATCCACTGGATCAAGGAGGCCGGCAAGAACAAGCTGGTCGTAGGTTCGCAGGCGCGTATCCTGTATGCCGACAGCGAGGGCCGCACCAAGATCGCGCTCGCGTTCAACGACGCTATCGCACGCGGCGAAATTTCCGCACCTGTCGTATTGGGTCGTGACCACCACGACGTGTCGGGTACCGATTCTCCGTACCGTGAAACCTCGAACATCTACGACGGTTCGAACCGTACGGCTGATATGGCTGTGCAGAACGTTATCGGCGACTCGTTCCGCGGCGCTACCTGGGTCTCGATCCACAACGGCGGCGGCGTAGGCTGGGGCGAGGTAATCAACGGCGGCTTCGGTATGGTGATCGACGGATCGGAGGATTCCGCGCGTCATATCAAGGAGATGCTTCTCTGGGACGTGAACAACGGTATCGCACGCCGCAGTTGGGCCCGTAACGAGGGCGCGATGTTCGCTATCAAACGCGAGATGGAGCGTACTCCGGGCCTGAAGGTGACCCTTCCCAACCTGGCGGACGACAAGCTGGTTCGCAAGGCTATCGACGAAGTAAAATAATAGATCGGTCTTCTCTCCGTTCGGTTGCTGCCGGACGGAGAGAATGCTTTCGATTGGCTGAAGCGGAGGGGATTCCCTGTACGCCGGACGTCGAGAGCACCGAAAAACAATTCGACTTATTTTTGAGTATTAACCTTTAATAAGAAATACAACGATGATTCATCATATCAGCGCGGAGCATCTTACGGTCGATCGTGTCCGCGAAATTCTGGAAAACAATATCAAAATCGACTTGAGCGAAGATGCGAAAAAACGCATCGTGCGTTGTCGCGAATACCTGGATAACAAGATGGAAACCCAGAAAGAGCCCATCTACGGTATTACGACCGGCTTCGGTTCGCTCTGCAATATTTCGATCGACAAGGACCAGCTCTCGCAGTTGCAGAAGAACCTGGTGATGTCGCATGCCTGCGGTACGGGCGAGCGCGTTCCTGCCGAGATCGTGAAGCTGATGCTGCTGCTCAAGATCCAGTCCCTTTCGTACGGCAATTCGGGCGTGCAGCTCGAAACCGTACAGCGTCTGGTCGATTTCTTCAACAACGACGTGCTGCCGGTCGTGTTCCAGCAGGGATCGCTGGGCGCTTCGGGCGACCTGGCTCCGCTGGCCAACATGTGCCTGCCGCTGCTGGGCCTCGGCGAAGTGGAGTACAAGGGTGCACGGCGTCCTTCGGACGAAGTCCTCAAGGAGTTCGGCTGGAAGCCTATTTCGCTGCAATCGAAGGAGGGCCTCGCCCTGCTGAACGGTACGCAGTTCATGTCGGCTTTCGGCGTATATTCGCTTATCAAGGCTCGTCGCTTGAGCGAGTGGGCCGACCTGATCGGCGCGATGTCGCTCGACGCATTCGACGGCCGCATCAACCCGTTCATCGACGAGGTGCATGAGATCCGCGCCCACAAAGGCCAGCTCACGACGGCCCGTAATTTCCGCCGCCTGCTCGAGGGCAGCGAGCTGATCGCCCGCCCGAAGAAGCATGTGCAGGATCCCTATTCGTTCCGCTGCATCCCGCAGGTACACGGTGCGTCGAAAGATACGATCGACTATGTCGGCAGCGTGCTCGAGACCGAGATTAATAGCCCGACGGACAACCCGACGATCTTCCCCGAGAAGGACATTATCGTTTCGGCCGGTAATTTCCACGGACAGCCGATCGCTCTGGCGATGGATTTCCTGGCTATTGCTGTTGCGGAGTTGGGCAACATCTCCGAGCGTCGTATTTACAAGCTGATTTCGGGTGCACGCGAGCTGCCCTCGTTCCTGGTGGCCAAGCCGGGTCTGAACAGCGGTTTTATGATTCCGCAGTACGCGGCCGCTTCGATCGTGAGCCAGAGCAAGGGTCTTTGCTGGCCCGCTTCGTGCGACTCGATTCCTTCGTCGCAGGGTCAGGAGGACCACGTCAGCATGGGTTCCAACGCTGCCACGAAGCTCTACCGTGTGGTGCTGAACACCGAGCGTGTGCTGGCTATCGAGCTGCTCAATGCGGCACAGGCCCTCGAGTTCCGCCGTCCGCTGCGTTCTTCGAAGCCCATCGAGGATCTGCTGGCAGCTTACCGTAAGCATGTGCCGTTCGTCGAGAACGATCAGGTGATGTACACGTTGATCGACGCTTCGGTGAAATTCCTTCAAACCGAGAAATTGTAATGTTACTCGTTAAGAACATAGCCAAGATCGTCGGCGTGGACGAGAGCGGCCGTCTTCGGGTCAAGGGGCGCGACATGAATGTACTCGGCGAGATCGACAACGCCTGGCTGCTGGCCGACGGCGATCGTATCGCTGCATACGGCACGATGGACAAGATGCCGGAGGTGGCTCCCGACACGGAAGTCGTCGATGCGGAGGGAGGCATGCTTTTCCCTTCGTTCTGCGATTCGCATACCCATCTGGTTTATGCCGGAAGCCGCGAACAGGAGTTCCTGGACAAGATCAACGGCTTGAGCTACGAAGAGATCGCCAAGCGGGGCGGCGGCATCTTGAATTCCGCCGACCGCTTGCACGAAACTTCCGAGGACGAGCTTTACGAGCAGGCGATGGAACGTATCCGCGAGATTATCGCAATGGGTACGGGCTGCGTCGAGATCAAGAGCGGCTACGGTCTTACGACCGAGGATGAACTCAAGATGCTGCGGGTGATCCGTCGCATCCGCGAAACTTCGCCGATCACCGTCCGTGCCACTTTCCTCGGAGCTCATGCCGTAGGCCGGGCCTATAAAGGCCGCCAGCAGGAGTATGTGGACCTGATCTGTCGGGAGATGATCCCTGCCGTCGGCAGGGAGAAGCTTGCCGAGTTCGTCGATGTCTTCTGCGACCAGGGGTTCTTCACCGTCGAAGAGACGGAGCAGATCCTGCGTGCGGGTGCCGAGTACGGTCTCGTGCCGAAGATCCATGCCAACGAGCTGGCCGTTTCGGGCGGTGTGCAGGTCGGTGTCCGCAACAAGGCGCTGTCCGTCGATCATCTGGAGCGCATGGGGGCCGAGGAGATTGAAGTGCTGCGTACGTCCGGTACGATGCCGACGATGCTGCCGGGTGCCGCTTTCTTCCTGGAGATGCCGTATCCTCCTGCACGGGCAATGATCGAGGGCGGTTTGAGCGTGGCTTTGGCTTCGGATTTCAACCCCGGTTCATCGCCTTCGGGCAGTATGAAGATGATCGTTTCGCTGGCCTGCATCAAGATGCGTATGACGCCGGCCGAAGCGATCAACGCCGCGACACTGAACGGTGCTTACGCCATGGGCTTGAGCAGCGAGTACGGTTCGATCACCGTAGGCAAGAAGGCGAACTTCTTCCTCACGACGAAGATTCCTTCGGTGGCATATCTGCCGTATGCCTATACCTCTCCGCTTATCCACCGGGTATTCCTCCGGGGGCAAGAGGTGAAGTAATTCGCCGATATATCGTTCGAAGCCGGGGCAGGGTATTCTGCTCCGGCTTTTTGTTCTTTTTACTTCATTCCTCGCTGAAGAGGTCGCTATCTTGCGTATGGATGAATACGTTTCCGGACAATTTCGGTGTATTTTTTGCAGGAACAAAAATATGATACGCTGTTTGTCGATTGCGACCGTGCTTACGGGCATGGCAATAACTTTAAATGCACAGAATATGAAACCATTGACTCCCGAAGAAGAGCGGGTGATCGTTCGAAAAGGAACCGAAGCGCCCTTTTCCGGTAAATATTACCTCCACGACGAAGACGGCACCTACCGCTGCCGCCGGTGCGGTGCTCCGTTGTACCGTTCGCAGGATAAATTCGATGCCGGCTGCGGCTGGCCCAGCTTCGACGATGAAATTCCGGGTGCCGTGCGCCGCGAACCGGATGCCGACGGACGCCGTACGGAGATTCTCTGCGCCAAGTGCGGAGCCCATTTGGGCCACGTCTTTACGGGCGAAGGATTTACCGCTAAAAATACGCGCCATTGCGTGAATTCCCTCTCCCTCGATTTCGTGCCGGTAGCCGTTCCGACCGTGCCGGTCACGGACCCGGCAGCGGCTTCTGCCGAAAAGCCTGAAAATACCTCGTCAGCCGAGCCGCCGAAATCGGTGCAAACCGAACGGGCTATTTTCGCCGGCGGTTGTTTCTGGGGCGTGGAGTATATGCTGGGTAAGGTGGACGGAGTGAAGAGCATTCGTTCGGGCTATATCGGCGGCCATACCGAGAATCCTACCTACGAGCAGGTGTGCAGCCATAAAACGGGTCATGCCGAGGCCGTCGAAGTCGAGTTCGATCCTTCGAAAGTCTCTTACGAAACTCTTGCCAGGCTCTTTTTCGAGATACACGATCCGACCCAGCTCGACGGACAGGGACCCGACTTGGGCGATCAGTATCGGTCGGAGATTTTCTATACTACCCCTGAGCAGAAGGAGGTTGCCGAACGGCTGATCCGTATCCTGAAGGAGAAGGGATATAGCGTGGTGACCGACGTAACTCCGGCTTCCCACTTCTGGCCGGCTGAACAATACCACCAGAACTACTACAACCGTAAAGGTACGCAGCCGTACTGTCATCGTTACACCAAACGGTTTTGACGGACGGCGTTCGTGAATAGTCGGCAGGGGGAGCTGCGTCGGTCGGCGTTCGGGTACGGAGAAGGCACGAAGCGGGAATTGTTGTACTAATATCGAATGCAATATGGATAATTTGTTTGATTTGACGGGACGGGTTGCTGTCGTAACCGGTGCGTCGAGCGGTCTGGGGGCGGATGCAGCCCGGGCTTATGCCGGTCAGGGAGCTGACGTGGCACTGTTGGCTCGCAGGGTCGAGAAACTGAAGACCGTAGCCGACGAAATAGCCGCAACGGGGCGTAAAGTGCTTGTCGTGGGGTGCGACGTGACCGACGAGGAGCAGGTCCGCAAAGCGATCGGGCAGGTCGTGGCTCGCTTTGGAAAGATCGACATTCTGCTTAACAATGCGGGTGTCGCCGTGCCGGGTACTGTCGAGCAACTGACCACCGATGAATGGGACAAAGAGATGAATACCAACGTGCGGGGTGCTTATCTGGTCTGCAAATACGTCGTACCTCACATGCGCGAACGCCGTTACGGCAAGATCGTCAATATCTCTTCCGTGAACGCACTGATCGCGGACAAGAGTCCGTTGCTGGCCCGACATGTTTACAACGCATCGAAGGCGGCGGTTTTGGGATTGACGATCGGAATGGCCGCTTCGTACGGCGTCGATGGTATTACGGTGAATGCTGTTTGCCCCGGACTTTTCGAGAGCGAGATGACCGAAGATACGCTTTTCAAAAACGAGGAGTTCATGAGGATGTACAATTTCACCGATCCGATGAGCCGTCCCGGTCGCCGGGGCGAACTGAACGGTACGATCCTCTATTTTTCGTCCGACGCTTCGAGTTATGTCACCGGTCAGCACGTGGTCGTCGATGGCGGTGCCAGCATCGTCTGACGGAAGAGCAGCCGACGAGGGGCGGTCTGTTTTATGGCGGGCAGATTTTCGCCATGACCATATAAACGGAGAAGCGTGTCGAGAAGGGGGGGTGAAAATGCGGTTTT
>OIDF01001378.1_pt1 | contig 9707 bp, 10 predicted proteins | sample 1581411 | NCBI WGS metagenome assembly OIDF01 (sample SAMEA3882515, study PRJEB24775) | human gut metagenome | biome: human-associated habitat; feature: intestine environment; material: feces | place: Netherlands | collected 2009/2010
GCAAGTGTGAATATGCAGGGCTGGGGGTAGTGAGCCAAATAAGGTTTGCTTCCCCGGCTTTCCTATTATAATATGCTTAGACCAACTACCTTTTTTAGAACCACAAGGGATTGTCGGACTTCCTTTTATATCATTTGGACTTCCTCTTTTATCGGTTTGCTTTCCCCACCCATATCAGTGGAATGTCTGTGCCACAGCCAACCTTACCATACAAAATATGGGAAGGCAGGTTATGGCATGGGCAAACGGTGACACGTCCTATTTTGTCCTGTACCTTCGGTATAGCCCAAGATATGAAAAGTCACCTTCTTGTTTGCCAGACAGACTCTTATCCGACCCACCCGAAAGCAAATCGCTCCCTTTTAAACCAACCTATTATTCCTTTTATACTCATCAAGCATTTTCGGAATCCAATCTGTCCGCACCGCTCAGATTTTGGGCTGCAAAGGTCTATCATCGTGGCTTAACACTCTGGTCTGAAATGTATTTTTTGCAAATTCTTCCTTGTCATGCAAGAGTAATTGGCAAAAAAGACCGTACCTATAAGCCTGGCCGATGATTGGAAACCGCAGCATAAATTCCGAACCGGCAGGACAGAAAGAAGCCGAAGACAGGGAAAGATATGTGTAACCCATTAAAACATAAAAGACAATGGAAAAAATTCCGAACATCCAAGCAACCAAGGAGTACCAATTTGCAAAAGAAGTAGAGAATATGTTGAATAATTATAGTTTCAACCATTCCGTATTTGCTGCTTCCATCCCATTCATGCACCCGACCATCCAACAACTGCTGTACCGATTAATCCGGAAATGTCTGAAGGTCATGGCTGACGAAGAACGCCGATACGATGACCGTAACAGGGCTTCGCACGAAGAGGCTAAAGCAATTATAGAGTTTTTAGCAGAGAACGAACGATATATACCTCACATCTAACTGGTTTACAAAAATGAAAACGAACACCATCCACATACTTTATACATTAGTTGATTGCGGTGAAAGCGTTTCCGATTGCCATACGCTTTACAGCACTTTGGAGAAAGCCAAAGCCGCAATGGAAGTTGAAATTCAAGAGTGCATGAAAAACTTCCGCCATGGAGAGGTCAAGCATGACTTTGAAAGGCTTTATGAATTTATGAATGAGGACGGACAAGGCTTCACGGTGGGAATAGATGAACAGATACCGCAATGAAAAAGAAATATAATTTCATAAGCAGATTGATAAACAAAATCACCCTTAACAGCCAGTCAAACAATGACTCGTTTTCCTATTATGGGCATTGGGTGGAATTGCAAAGCGGAACGGTCGATTATATGTCCGTGACCATTTACAATACGTCAGACCGTTATTCGGGAACATTGGTGGAATTTCAATTTGATTTCTGGACGATGGAGCTTTGCTTTGATGCCGTATCGTGCGATGAAGTCTATGATACTGTTGTAAAAGCATTCAAGGGTGTTTATTATAACAGACGTATTCGGGTTATTGAATAAAAGCCGTACTACGAAATGGCAGCATGGATGGGGGAGATAAATCCCATCCATGCTGTATCATTGCACCTTAGCCCCCTTTTAACTACATAAAGGCTTATCCTTTTTTACGCCCTCTGTTCAATGTTATCCCGGCTTCTTTCAGCACCCGGAACACGGAACTCCGGCTCCTGAAGCCACTTGCTTTCCATATCTCATTGATAAGGTGGCCGCTTTTATACATATTCACCACGCACTCTTTCCGCTCGATGCGGTTATAATCCACCGGGGACAATGTTCTCATGCGGCTTTTCACCTTTCGGATTGCATCAGAGGATTTGCGGACATCAAACGCTTCTTTGGGCAGCAATGCCACGACATTGAGTATATCCGACATCTGTGTCTCTGGAAAAAGCTCGTTGCCGGAGTCTATGCAGTCATGGATAGATATGAGCCGGATTTTCTTCAGACGGCAATATTCAAGGAGATACGAAAGCTGCCGTGTCTCACGGATGATATAGCTCAATTTGGGAACAACCAGTTCATCCCCTTTATTTAGCCGTCTAAGCAATTTGTTCCATTCTGCACGTAACGGGCCACACTCTTGCTTTTCTTCCATAATCTCCGTACAGCCGAAACGCTTCATCCATTCTTTATCCACGTCCGTACCATACCCGGCATAATTTATTACATATCCTACCTTCGACATATTTATTCGTTCCTAATTTATTTAAGTACAAAGGTATAACAAATACCTCACAAAGCCGCATAAATGGCAGCTCGGACAACCTTTTTTATCATTTCATATCGAGGTTCCATAGCGTGTCAGACAGATTGTTTGCCATGTTGCCACTCTTTTTTGAAAGTATTTCTATGTATTCTTCCTCTCTTTTACCGGATAGCTTGAAAAATGTTTTTTGTGCTATTTGTTATCCGTTGGTTGATTTACACAAAGTTGCAAAAATCAGACTCGGAGTATAATTCCATAAGCTTTTGTAAACTTGCATTTTACATACTTATTATATGGATATTACACCTTATTTTTGCTTCTTGAAATCACAAAGCTAAAGTCCGATATGAAATTGCATTTAGTGACAAAAACATTGTCTGTACGACAGACACGGAGACAATCATCTTGTTTCCATCTGGGCATTGGCCGCCTGTTATTCAAAGGTGACCGTCCTCTTTTACACACGACATGGGTGGCTTTGTTGGCCATAATCCTGTTGGCTTCTTGCAATCGTTCTGCGGAACATGGCTTCCATTCTTCCGAAGAAGTTTTCGATGCCTATGCAGACTTTTTACAAAAAGTAAAAAATACGGAAAATATTACCACCGGCAGACTTGTGGAATTAGTACGGAAATGGTATGCGTTGGATGATTCCGTGGCAAGTTGTATTATCCGTGACAGTCTTACAGCCCATGCATCGGCCGGACTGGAAATCATCCATGATTCCCTACGTTTTTATATGGGCAGGCTGATTGACAAACGGCAGTGGGCTTTTACGGATTACCTCACAATCATAGAGTCACTGAATAGAGTGGAAGTCGATACGTTTTCCCTGCCATTGGTAGCTTCCGCACACCGATTTTATGCAGGTCTGGACAGCGTTCCGACCTACGGCACGAACGCTGAACAGACCGTAGTCCAGTATCAGAAGATGCTCGGCCGGACATTAAAAGACGGCTTTCAATCCAAAGCGGACATTATCACCTTTTTGCAAGAGGAAGATATGGCATTCCTTTCTGGAACATCTTCCTGCCTATGGGGATATTCCACTGGACGACATCACGACCCAGACCGGAAAAGTGATACGGCATATCATAGACCTCTCCATGAAGGAGCAGCCTCTATTCCACAAGGAAGAACTGGTTATCCTCCTGACGGTACGCAACAACCGCCGTTTGCTGCAAAATGCCCTCGTTTGTTTGGACGAGATACAACGTAACAGGTACATAGCCGACAGTAACCGCTTAACGGCATATCTTTGGATATTGGTTCAACCGTGGATTTCCTTCGATGAACTATCCTATACGCTGTTGTCCGTGCAACAAACCGATGCACTTCACAGGTTGGCCAAAGAGACTTCCAAAGCAACCAGGAAGTTGAAGCACTCCGACTTCCCGTTGGAGGTGGACGAGTTGCCTGCACTTCTTATCAAGGCATACATCACGAATATCAACTAATATCAAAACAATATATCATGCAGAAAGAACAAATAGACCGGTTCGTCACGCTGGCAGGTCTGGAAATGCCGGCATTGATTTCTCCGGGGAAATTTCAAGAAGCGGAGATTTATGAGGACAGTGCCGTGCTGACCTTCCTCTTGCCAAAGGTGTACCCATTGGAAGAACTGATTGATGAACTGGAGGATCAAATGGAACTCATATTGCTCTATCACTACCTGCCATCCACGTCCACGGATTTCGGCCAGAAATGTTGTGCCTATTCCAATCCACGTTTCGGCCGGATGTATAAGCTCAATGCCACGGCAAACGGAAACATTGAATGTGATACCCTGTATGTGACCCTCTATGATTCTCTGGAGATAATGGGCTGCGAACTTCGGGAAGAACTGCTGAAGGTCATCAAGAACGGCCATATGTTGTTTGCGCGGAGTGAGGAAGAACTGTTAAGAGATTTTATCTGAATGAAAGAGAGTATTTATAGAAAACTGGTATCCGTCATCCATGATTACAGGACATGGATTGATGTGCTGGATGCAGACAGGGAAAGCACGTTCTCCGTCCAGAAGGGTGGAGAGTTGCATCCGGTGCATTGCCGTGTCCTGTACTTGGTGGCGAAAGTCCCGAACAGCGTCTATCCCAAAGGCCATGTATTGAGCATACCGGAATACAAATTGGACAGTGCCGTGCGTTCATTGAAACGCAATCCCGATTTCAAGTTACGCTACCAATCGGAAGCATTGCTATATACTGATGTGGAAGATATTGTCCGTATTGCTTCCAATCATTTCATTAAACTCGAATTAGAACCCTAAGACATAGATAACCATGATTGTAAAATCCCTTTATCTGCTTTTTCTACTCACGTTTTTAGTGCTTCCTTTCTTTTATCACAGAAAGAAGTCCAAACCGTCCATGACTAAGTTCTACCTGCGTATGGCATTCAGCCATAACTTCCGCAAGTGTTACAGGCTGGTATTGCTTTCAACCCTGCTCATGTTCCACTTCTACCACCTCTCTTTGTTCAAGCTACCGTTGGAACTGGCCCCCTCGTCCGTGGTATGCCTGTTGCTGTTCTCCCATCGGATTTCAGAACGGGTATTCCGCTTTTTGCAGCAGGAGCGGACACTTCTCGGAGTGGCGGTATTCTCTGTTGTCTGCCTGTTTACCCCTCACTTCCTGTCGCTTGGCGTTACCATTGGCGCACTGATTTTCGGGGCGGCGTTTTACCCCTCATTGTCGGTTTGCCGCATGGTAAAGAAGCCCTTTTTAAGACAATCGTTTTTAGAGAATCCTGAAAGTATCATTCCGCATTATCGAAACTGGGGGTATAGGAAGAAATGATAATGTTTTCCCTGCTTTTATTACCGTTCGAAGACTATATAATCATCATAAATTCATGAAGAAGGAATACATCAATTACAGAATAATTGCGGACAAGGAACTGCTTGAGTTCCTCCGTTCGGATGAAGAAGAAAGATTCTCCAAAATGGATGCCCTCTGTGACTTACTCGACAAGGCATCCGGTGAAAGCCGTGACAGCCTGACCTATTTCGGAACGAACGTCACCTTGCGGAAAGGGCAATTCGTCACGACCGTCAGCAACCTTGCCCGGCAATGGAAATGGCACCGTGCCACGACGCGCAGTTTCCTCGATGCGTTGGAGAAATTCGGCATGGCGAGGATAGACGCACACAAGAAGTTTTTCCTGATAACAATGAATTACACGTTGCCGGGAACGGAAGGCTTGCAGCCCCGTATGATGTCACCGGAGGAAGAACGCATCAATAAGTGGATATGTGGTTACCTGTGCCTGGAGGAAATGGCTGAATCGGCTGTACAGTTCATCACAACTACCGAACATGTTCTATCCATGCCGGTGACAGATAGCGGAGCCGGCATCGGGGAACGCTTGCATAAGCTGTTCGCCCATATAATCCTGCAAAGGACGAACTTGTTTCCGGCCAATCCAACGCTTTCCGCCACATTGGAGAGAGTGTACTGCGAGGTTTGCCACAGGGATGTGGCAATATACCTTCAACTACTCGCATCGGCAGGTCTGAACCTGATTGACGTACAATGCCCGAAAGTTCCGGAATATTTATTAGCCTTGATACCAGACAAGGTTTCAGAAGACCTCCGCCTGCTTTGGGAATACTACGCTCCCTATTTTGAGGGAATCAATCAAGAGAAGGCTGGGAAAATACCCCAAACCAACCAATAGAACCCTGCTTGCTGCCTCTCCTTTTAGACTCACCGGGTATGCCCTTATTTCCACTTGCGGAAGCGTAACCCTCATGCGAGGTCTTGACCTCCAGTTTTACGCCGGGCTTGCCCGTCCGGAAGGAAGTGCTTCCAGCACGTAGCCTAATACGCACTTTGCCCCGGACGGGCAAAATGCAGAGACCGCAAAGGCGGCAGCAAGCTGTAAAAATAGCATATAGGACACATGGCGAACAACATCAAACAGGTTATGGACATCAGGCCCGGAAAGGGCATGACCACCGGTCAAAGCGACGAGCATCAGCGCAACTGGACGGAAAGAGGTTGGGAATGGGCATCGAAGCACGGCAACTATGACCGCACCCGTGAACGGCTTAACTTTGAAGTCATCAAAGGAGGTAAGGTTGTTCCGGTGGATAAGTCCAAATCCATACCGGATCGCATGGCGGAAACCTTGCGTGAGCGTAGTATCAAAGACCCCAACGCCGGGCTTACCGAACCGAAGTTCCGTACTGTGGCGAATATCATCTTTGGAGGCTCCAGGGAGAGGATGCACGAGATAGCCTTTGGCGGCCAGAAAGTAAACCTCACGCATGGAGCCGATAACTCACATATCCGGCGCAACAAGGATATAGAACTTTGGGCGCAGGACGTGTACAGGTTTGCGTGTGACAAATGGGGGGAGGATAATGTCATAGGCTTCTATGTACACCTTGACGAACTCAACCCACACGTGCATTGCACCGTGATACCGGTAGATGAACGGAATAAGATTTCGTTCAACAAGATTTTCGGAGGAAATATCTATGACTTCAAAGAGCGTCTGTTCGCACTCCACGACGAGCTTGCCAAAGTCAATGGGAAGTGGGGATTGAACCGTGGAGACAGCGTGAGCGTGACCGGCACCAAGCACCGCACAACGGAAGAATACAGGCGTGCGTTGAGCCGTGAATGTACCGCGCTGGAGAAACAGATTGGGAACGACCGTGAGCTGCTTCGACAACTCCATTCGGACATCCGTCTGGCAGAAAAAAGAGTGAAAGGATTATCTACCATGATTGCCAATCAGGAACAAAAGAAACTGGAATTGGAGGAAGAAATCAGAACAGTGGCCACTGATTTGAGGACGGGCAAAGGGGATTCCGAAGAACTCCAGAAACGCATCGCTAAGCTTGATTATGAGCTTCAGAAAGTACTTGAAAACCTGTCCGACAAACGGGAGAAATTGGCGGAAGCCGACTGCAAATTGTCGGAGTTGAAAACACTGGAGGCCGAATCGAAAGACAAGGTGGAGAGTTACAGGGAGGAAGTGAGACTAGCTACTTATAATCTGGAGAACCAGGTCCGATACAGATTGGCGGAAGCCATGGTCGGTGACATCATCCGGGAGTTCAGGACGCATTTCCAAAGTTTGGGGAAAGAGGCGCAAAGCGTGTTCGATGATTCATTGATTAAGGACATGGCCGAACGTGGCGAAGATATATTCAAGTGCGCCATTTACCTTTTCGCCAATTATGTCGATTTGGCCACCACCTTTGCCGAAGGGCATGGAGGTGGCGGAGGGGGAAGCGACCTGCCCTGGAGAAGGAAGGAGGACGAGGACGACCGGACATGGGCAAGGCGTTGCTTGCAGAGGGCACACCGGATGATGAAGCCTGCCGGTGGAAAGAGCGTCCGTAAAAAATAAGAGAAATTCACTCTCCATGAAGTCTGATTGACAGTCTGATTGGGAGAAGTAAAAAAGAATACTTGTTAAAGACGGCGTGATAGGCTTCCATACGTTCAGGCATAGATCGGTCACGTTGTTTCTTTGTATCACAAACCAAATTTTAGATAGAATGAAGAGAATATTTTTGTTTATGTTGCCAATGGCATTTTCGATGGGAGCACAGGCTTACAATGTGAATATAGCCGATACGGTGTGTACCCGTCACAGAGAGTATTTCAAGGAGAAGTGGGAAACGGTACAGCCTTCTTACCTGACCGAGATGTCGTTTCCGTCTCCACGTGGAAAGATAACTGGTTCCTGAATGTTTCCGGCGGTACTTCCGCTTTCTTGGGTTCACCATTAGGGTGTGAAGATTTATTTGGCAGGATGAAGCCTACATTGGCTGTTTCGGCAGGCAAATGGTTCACGCCAGCTATAGGAGGTCGCTTGTCCTATCAGGGTTTCCGATTCAAGGATTCACGGTTGGAAACACAATCATATCAATTCTGCCATGCGGATTTGCTTTGGAATGTATTGGCAGGCTTGGATAGGGGCAATACACCGTGCCGTTGGAGTCTCATCCCTTATGCGGGAGCCGGTATCATTCACCACAAGGGGAGCGGCCACCATCCGTTTGCTCTTTCCTACGGCATACAGGGCAGATACCGTCTTACAGACCGTTTCCACTTGCTTGCGGAACTGGGTGGCACCACGACTTTCAAGGACTTCGACGGTTATGGTGCTTCAGACCAATTCGGGGATAATTTAGTGGGCCTGACGGCAGGAATCTCCTTTACGATTGGCAAGGTCGGTTGGCGGAAGGTGATAGACCCTGTTCCTTATATAAGACAGAATGAGGAACTGGCTGTTCATGCCTTGTGTTTGGCAGGGAAGAACCGGGGATTACAGAAAAACAATGCCATGAACCTGGCCATTATCGCCGAGTTGAAGAAGATTCTGGAGTTGGAAGGTCTGTTAGACCGATACGCTGATAAGCTGTCCGAACTTGTCGGCAACGCAGAAAGCCAAACCGCTTCTTCCGGCTATCCGAGAAACAATTACAGCGGATTAAATTCGCTTCGCGCAAGGTTGAATCAATCACCCTTGACGGAGGCAAGCGACTCTACATCTTCCGCTCATCCGGCGGCACATACCAATGAGCAAATTGTTTCACAAAGACAGCATACCCACCATTTAGATAGTGATGCCTCACAGCTTGTTTCCGACAGCCTGTATGTCGGGGCACCTATCTATTTCTTCTTTGTCCTGAATACCGGCCATCTGACTGATACCTCGCAACTCATCAACCTTGACGGGATAGCCCGGATTGCCAATAAGCATAGGTTGCATATCCGGGTTTCAGGAGCGGCAGACAATGCCACGGGTAATGAAACGCTCAACAATTCATTGGGGCTTTGCCGTGCGGAATACATCAAGGCCCAGCTTATCAAACGTGCCGTGCCAAGCAACCGTATTGAAATTGTTTCAGAAGGGGGGATTGACGATTATTCACCCAATGAGGCAAACAGGAACGCTTGTGTAAGATTGCTTTCTCCCCCAAAATGAGGATTACTTTTTGTTCATAATAAAAAACTTATATTGTGTGATAGTCGGTTAGCCTGTGAAGGTCAGCCGGCTAATTTTTGAAATAAAGATAAAAATAATATAGTGATTTTTTTAATCAACTTTATTTGTAAACATCCACTCAAATGAAATTACCAAATATTTGTAGCCTTATTTAGTAGTGGGAAAAAACAATCAAGTGAATTATTGAAAATTTCGACAAACTAATGTCATTTCAAAGCAAGCAAAGCATTCCTGTTTTTTCTAGTATTAAAAACTTGAGATAATACATGATCGAAGAAAATATTTGGAATCTTTTGGGAGAATGATGGAATTTTTTCATTTAGTAAACTGACAGCTAATCCACCCACAGCCGGAAGGATTAGTCCTGTAACAGAAACCAGTCCCCATCTAAACCATTTTTCTGCTTGTGAAGATGAGTTACCTCCTAAAAGGATTCGCTCCAGTTCATTTATATTATAGTTATTCGATTGTAGCCAATCTCTATAAAAACCTCCAAAAGCATGATCTCTTACTTGAATAATTTTTTTTATAT
>OIDF01001384.1_pt1 | contig 9679 bp, 8 predicted proteins | sample 1581411 | NCBI WGS metagenome assembly OIDF01 (sample SAMEA3882515, study PRJEB24775) | human gut metagenome | biome: human-associated habitat; feature: intestine environment; material: feces | place: Netherlands | collected 2009/2010
GCTGTGGGAAGCTGTTAATCTCAGAAAACAGTGTTGCCAAGTTCTTTTGCGTCTGGCCTAATTTACTGTCAATAACCGTCGAGAAATCAACCATAAAAATTTCACGTTCAAGTATACGTGCAAGTTGTTTTACAGCCTCTGTTTTGCCTGTGCCAGGCGCTCCTTGAAAAAGGAATTTGTTGATTCCGATCCGATGAGCAATAGCATTTACAACTCCCAAGAGATCTTGCGTGATGGAATCGGGCAACAAAAGCATATCTTCTTTTGCCTCTATCCGCTCAAAGAAAGTAGATTCATGCCCCTCCATTTGAGGCACAAAGGTGTTCACATTTGAGAGCAGAGACATAATGTACTCTGCTAATTGGTGGTCGCCAGACACATCAAAATCTCGTGCTATTTCATAAGCTTCATTACGAAAGCCATCGTCATTCTTTTCGGCATAACAGCGAATAAGACTAATAATATTTTTCTTCTTCACAGAATGCACCCCCTCTAATACGCTATTATGAATTATAGCAGTTAGGGACAGGAAAGTCAATAATGAGACAATAATTAAAATTTTAATGGTGTGTATAGCACTGGCGACCAATCAGGAAAGTTAGCCAACAGTATCTGTTTTCAACAATATTACTCTTTATTTTTTGAAGAGTTCAAGTTATCGTTCGTTGTCGCTTCGGTGATTCTTTTCTCTGTGCACCTGTTGTTTCTTCTGCTCCCGCTCTCTTTGGTAAGCCCGCTCCTCTGCATCTTCGTGAAGGAGGTCATTTACATCCCGCTTACTGTCAAACATCACCAGAGGAGCAAACTTTTCTCCGTAAGCAGACTGGATGCGCTGGACTGCATCGGCGGTCTTCTCCGGGCGCAAATCCGTTCTCTGGGCATACAGTTCTGTGGGATTAAAGTCTGCGCCCTGATTTTTAAGTGCCGCATATTCGCTGAGGGCGGATTCCAGTTCGGAAGTATATTTTGCCTCCTGCTGTTCCAGCTTGGAAAGACCGGCTTCTGCGGCTACAATATCCTTTTTGATGGTGGAGATTCCGGCATCATCTGTGCAGTTCAGACGATCCAGCAGCACTGATTTTTCGAATTTCAGCTCCTCAATATCCTCGGTCAGCTCTGCGATCTTTGCATTCAACTCTTTTGCCTTGGGGATATTCCAGAAGGAGATTTCTCTCTTCTCTGCCAGCAGATATTTCCGTTCCTTTACGGCATTTTTGATTTTCTGTACCACTGCCAGATACTTTGCAATAGTTGGCTTTGCGGAATCCAGATACTGCCCCAGTTTGTACTTGCCACGGCTGATATGACGGAGCTGATACCGGAATACGATCATATTGGCCCGCAGGGTTTCCATGGCATCCGCAAGAGCGGGCAAGCTGTTTTTTACTGCCTGTACCAACTTCTTCATCTGGGCTTTCAGCTCCCGCAGCAGAGCGTTGTCAGCCTTGATCTGACGATTCAGCTCACATCGGTCAGATACGATTCCCTTCTTTTCCAGGGCACGGGCAACAACACCCTCGTGAATTGTCGGCTGTTCCTCCAGTCCTCGCTCTGCATGACTGCGATGGTCGATGCGTTCTTCGTGTCCGGCAGTCTCCAAATGGTGATTCGTCACATCAGCCCACGCTGCTCTCCATAAAACAAGTTGTTCTTCGCTATTCCAACGCTCGGCAATGGGATTCTGCCTTCCGTATTTCGTGCTTTTGGGATATTTCGATACCCGTTCATAGCCTTTTTCTTCAGCAGCAGAAGAAGTCATATAAACCTTTATCTTTCCCACCTTATACTGGTATTGCTTTTCCCATCCCTCTGTCTGTGCTGCCTTAAACTCATCCGCAGTAAAACCTTGTTCCTCTCCATTTTTCACACAGAGATATTCTTTCTGCGTCTTATATTGCCAGTTCCCTTTTTCATCTAACGGGCGCACTGTCAGCATAATATGGGCATGGGGATTGTGACCGGAAGGGTGTGGATCGTGAATTGCCACATCTGCACACATCCCATCCGCTACAAAGGTGCCAGAAATAAAATCGGACAGCAGCTTTTCCCACTGTGTTTCGTTCAGCTCAATCGGTAGAGCAACCACAAATTCACGGGCAAGGCGGCTGTCTTTTGTCTTTTCATTTTCTTCCACGGCGTTCCAAAGCACGCCCCGTTCTTTCCATTCTGACGGAGCGAACTCTGGTAGGAATACTTCCTGCCAGACCAGTCCTTTCTTGCGAGTGTAGTCATGCTGCACCCCATCATAATCATTGAGGATTTTAGAACAACTCAGATAAGCGGAAGCTGCAACAGCGCTTCTTCCTGTACCACGGCTGACTACTTTTGCTTCCAGATGATAGATTGCCATTTGTTTTCATCGTCCTTTCTTTCTGTTTCTCTTTTGAAAAGAGAAAATGGGTGTCGCCGGAAATGCGATACTCATAACTGCGTAAAAGCTGCGGAACATATCCGAAGGATTTGTTCTTGGCAGAGTTTTCGCAGGCAGGCGGCGGGATGGGGTGGCAATATACCACATCATCGTTTTGCTGATATTGCAAAATATAGAGCCGACTGCACAGGGAATGTTCGCTTGCGACATTGCCTGCCCCCTCTGGAAAAGCGGCTAAAAGACGCTTTGTGAAGAGCGCACGAGCCTGACCAACGGGAGGGATACCACCGCCTGCTTTGCAGGTGGTGAGTAAGTGCGCCCTTCGGGAAAAAGAAAAAGCGACCGATAGCCGGTCGCTCATAAAAATCATCGGATTGGTTTGAATACTTCGCATAAAAAATCCTCCAACTGTTCCAAAGTCATCTGTGTTGTCTGCGGTAATGCTTTCTCTAAAATCGCACCTTCCTGAATCAGCCGCCGTGTCCGTGCTTTTCGCTCTTTCTGCCGGTCACGCATCTCGGCTTCTTCCAATCTGTGCTTCGCCTGTAAAAGCTTCTTTTCATTTTCTGTCATAGGTTTTATTCCTTTCTGCCGTATCCGGCTGAAAACGCAAAGAAGGCGGCTCATGAGATTTTATTCTCACAAGTCGCCTTCAGCGTCATTTATTATGCGGTTTTCTGCTCTTGCCCATTTTCTTTAACAGGCGGGGTATCAAGCAATACAGGTTCTTTCTTTTTTTATTTGCCTCGCAGCATTGCGTTCTTTCTGCCTCCTGCGGTTTGCGTTTGCTCTGCAATCATCACAGCAGTATTTTACATCTTTCCGTGTAGCGGTAAAAGTTTTTCCGCAGTTCTCGCAGACACATTCCCGTTTTTGGTTTTCCGCCGCTTCCTGCCGGTAAAATTTGGTACGGCACTTCGGACTGCAAAACAGAGTATTTGACCGCTTGGATTCAAATTCTTCACCGCAGCATTTACAGATTAGCTGAAATGGCTGACCAACTGCGTGTTCACCAGCCTTGATTTTTTGGTAGCGTTCCCGACTCTTGATGCGGTGTCTGCGAAGCTGTTCCTGCCGATTAATCTCCTCCGGTGTCAGCTCCGGTTCGGGCAGTTCAAACCGTCCGATAAATTTCAGATAAATCTCAACCTCCTGCACCCGATCCCCGTCAATCTTTTCCGGGGCGTGGACAATGATTTTTTCAATAAACTCATTGATCATTGGAGTAGTCAGTTCGGAAAAATCGGTGTACTTCTTTGCCAGTGAAAGGAACTGCGCCGCACGGTCAGTATCTTCCTCAAAAGAGGACAGATGCGATTCTGCATCCAATACAGATGTGACAAGAGCTTTCTGCTCCGCTTCGTATTCTGCAAGCAGAGTATCAAAGCGTTCATCGGTAATGCGCCCAATGGCAAAAGATTCGTAGAGCTTTTTGATAATGGTATCAAGCTCGGCAATACGCTTACGGTCTTTGTTCAACTTGCGTTTGGTATCCTTTGCGACTTCCGCCTGTCTGATTTGAGAAGCAGAACGCACCTTTTTCATAAACTCATCCTGATTGGTGATGGCAAAGGTGCTGGCTGTTCGGATGGTTTCCAAAACAAGCTCTCTGACCGCTTTTGTCCGAATATAGTGACCGCTGCAAGCATGAGTGCGCTTTTGATGTGCCAATGTGTAGGCGGAGCAATCATAAAAATCAGAGGGATAGGGATTGCTCTTCGTACCGCCTTTGGAACGGTGATTGGTCATTTTCGCTCCGCAGTCAGCACAGAACAGAAGTCCAGTCAGCGGATTGGCTTCGCCAAGCGTATCGTGGCGTCTCGGTGTCTTTCGCAGTTTCTGTGCAAGCTCCCACATTTCCTTATCTACAATCGCTTCGTGGGTGTTCTCAAAGATCAGCCAGTCCTCTTGCGGATTCATAACCGGATTTTTGTCCTTGTAGGACTGCTTGTGAGAACGGAAGTTGACCGTATGCCCCATATATTCGGGCTTGGAGAGAATCTGCCCAACGATATAACCACTCCAGTTATAAGGGTTGGGAAATTCCTCTTTGCTTTTCCAAACGCCACGCCCCTGCTTTGCGGCGTAGACCGCAGGAGTTTCCACCTTATCGTCATAGAGGATACGGGCGATGTCATAAGGACCGTTTCCCTCGATGGTCAGCCGGAAAATACGGCGGACAACCGCAGCGGCTTCCTCGTCGATATACCAACTGTACTTATCTCCCGGCATTTTCTTGTAGCCATAAATGGCACAGTTGGTGGTAGGCTTGCCGGATTCGCCTTTCACACGGATCGCTGTTTTCTGCTTGCGGCTCAAATCACGAAGATACCACTCGTTCATAATGTTGAGGAACGGGGCAAACTCATTGCTGTTCTGATCGTCGCTGTCCACGCTGTTGGCAATCGCCACAAAGTGAACATGATGCTGACGGAAGAATACCTCCGTGTAAAAGCCTGTTTGCAGATAATCACGCCCCGCCCTGCTCATATCTTTTACAATGACATGAGCAACTTTGCCTGCTTCAATGTCTGCAATAAGCTGTTTCCAAGCGGGACGCTCAAAATTTCCTCCACTCCAACCGTCATCGGTATAGTGCTGACAGTTCGTATAACCTTTCTGATGGGCATAGCTTTCGAGGTATTGTTTCTGATTGACAATACTGTTGCTATCACCAGTCTGGTCATCATCACGGGACAGCCTTTCATATAAAGCTGTGATTTTTCCTTCAGTCTGTTTTACGCTCATGATGCGCTCCTTTCAGACTGTCGGCTCATTTGTGGTGAATCTATTATACCACAAGTTCCGCCAGTTGTAACCGTTTCATTGCGAATCATCCGTAAAATTTTATCCTCCATTGTTTCTTTCTCTGTATCGCTGAATACTACTTTAACTTTATAGGTGGTGCCGCCAATGCGGCGAGTCATATAAGAAAAATTACAGTTCTCGTTTTTTGCCATAGGCAGTTACCTCCGTGTTGAAATGTTCATTGTTTTTTCGTATAATAGGTTTAGTTCCGGCATGGTGTAACCATTTGCGTGGTTAAAATCGAACAAAAGGTATTAACACCCTGCCAATGCAGAAATGCCCTCAAAAAAGCCTTGTGGCACAAGGCTTTCCGAGGGCAAAAGCGTTACATCTGTTGTTGTTTTTCTCGGTACTTACGCACCCTTGCTGCGGTCTGCTTACGGCGAGCTTCTTCGGCACAGCGCTGTGAGCAGTACATCCGTTTTCCGTCAGTTGGGAACGGCTTACCACATTGTTTGCAGTGAGTGGTCGGTGTTTGCGTGAATACGGCTTCCAACCCTGCATCTTCCGGCAGGACAGACTTGCGGAAATATCTGCATAGTGCGCTGTTGGTAAAGCAGATACCTAACATTGGACAGTCACTCGTCGTCACAAGCTTTGTATCACTCGTTTCCGTGCAAGCACGAAAAACTCGTTCACTCCGCTGCTCCTCCTCTCCCCAAAAAGTCTTATGACTTTCTGGGGACCCCGATAACGCAGGCAGCCGTACTCTTTGTCGTAGTTGGCGCAGAAAGAAGTAACCAGCTTTTTGATCCGCTGCTTCTCCCTGCCCGTCAGCTCACGATAATTGTTTGACATAGGCGGTTTCCTCCTTTCATTCAGTGTTGAAAGTAATCTGATAATAGACAAAATAGATTACCTCCTCACTTATAGGAGAAATACAGGGTACTTAGCGGAACTGTTTTTACGAAGAATCCAAGAAATTTTCAAAAATATTTTTGAAGGGAGGTGTCTGCGGTGTTCGACGATCCCGAACGATATGAACATGACGGCTTTTATGAAGAAGATACTGACTATGAAGATGAATATGAAACGGACGATTCCGATTACATAGTCGATGACGAAGAAGATGAAAATACCCTTTGGGACGATGAGGAAGAAGCCGCTGACGATCTTCCCGAAAAGAAGCGAAGGAAGCGGAAGAACCAAGTTGTTCTTGCTGACAATGATACGGATACCGAAGAAACCGAATTATCCGAACAAGCCATGTGGCAAATCGCAAAAGAAGAACAGCTCATCGAAGAACTGGAAGTCGACGCCGAGGAACATCCCTTTGAGGATGGTACTGACGAGGAAGAACCGGAGCGTAAGAAGCTCAAACGAGAACTGCGGGCAGAAGCCCTTGCACGATTGGAGGATTCCGCCAGAACACAACGGGAGTTTGAAAATGTGATTGCATGGTGGGACAGGCTGGATGCCAATCGGGAGCGTAGGGAACGCTATCATGAACTCAGTCGCAGCGGTGACGATGTTCCGCTTGACTATGGTGCATCTGCCAATGAACTCTTTTTCCCGGATATGCTAAACGACGTACTGGAAAAGCAGCTCCGAAAGGGAGATTTTATTGACGCCATTTTCTACTGTCCTTACGACATCCATGAACTGGTAACGGAAGAATACCTATCCAAAATCCTCTGGGAATTGAATGAGGAACACAAGGAGCTGCTCTTTCTCTGCGCTGTCCGGCTGTTTAGCTCAACAAGGATCGCTAAAATACGGAATCAAAGCGACCGGAACATCCGCAAGGTGCGTGGTACAATGCTCAAAAAGATACGAAAAAAGCTGCTTCCTGCACTTTTGGATAAGGCAGAAAAGCAGCAGCCAATGACCTTATTGGAAAAAGATTTTTTAGAAGAATCTGGAATGGAGATTGATTCAGGGGAAAAGAAATAATATAATTGATAATATAAATTGAAGTTATTTAGGTTACAATACATGACGGAGGGTTTTGTATATGAAGAACCTTTTTGAACGCACCAGTTCTAACTGGGTGCGGTATAGTGAATATGAATGGAGGGCGGCAGAGGACGGAACTCTGTATCTCACGCCCACCAAGACGGCGCAACCGAGTATTTATGATCCACTGGCAGAGTATCAGAAAATTGTATTGGATGCCATCAACATAGGACGCATGGGTATGAGCAAAAAGCCGGATGCCGAAATTCAGAAGGCTATCCAGCAATTTGCGGTGAAATACGGCTTGTTTGGACTGATGACTGCGCTGCCTACCACACCAAACTTTATGGAATATGAGGCGGTGTACCTGCCGAAAAATCACTTCATCCAAGAAGAAACTATGTCCACTGAAAAATATCTGGAACTGTTCTTTCCATTTGACAAATTGGATGTGATCAAGCGTGGTATCGAGTCCATGTGGAACATCCAGAATGACCGTGTTATGATGGCACTGGCTTTGACCATGACAGACAAGCCGATGGCTGTCAACATGAGCTTTCAGCGGGAATATGCGGAGCGATATGAATGGATGAAACAGCAGTTCATTGACTGGGCGTTTACCTATATCAACAGTTTCCTTTATTATGAGGATTATGATACACTGAACGATGAAACCCGGCAGATGATGCAGCAGAGCATGGCAGCTTTTGGCGGCATCGCTCCAACCTATCATATAGCTCTTTTGGATAAGCCGACCATCGTTTGGGATTTTCATTCCCTGCTGCTGGGCGTACAGATGATGTTCAGCTTTATGCTGACCGACAGCGAAAATCCGATTAAGCTTTGCAGGCATTGTACCAAAGCTTTTGTCGCAAGCAGACCAAGTGCTGTATTTTGCAGCCCGCAGTGCAAGAACAAACATAATGTTTACAAAAGCAGAGCGAGAAACAAAAGTGAAGAATAGGAAGGGAATGGATATGAACGAAGAATATGGGCTAACTCCTTATGAAACAAGGGAAATCCTGTTTTATAAAACTGATAATGGTGAAGTTCGGGTTGAAATCCTTTTATATCAGGAAAACTTGTGGCTGACGCAGGCAAAGATGGCAGAATTATTTGAAGTGCAAAAGGCGGCTATTTCAAAACATTTGAAAAATATTTTTACATCCGGCGAATTGCAGGAAGAAGCAGTTGTTTCCAAAATGGAAACAACTGCGGCAGACGGCAAGCGGTACAATACAAGCTATTACAATCTGGATGCCATTATTGCTGTCGGATACCGTGTTAATTCTAAAAAGGCTACGATGTTCCGCATTTGGGCAAATCGAGTATTAAAAGAATTTATTATTAAAGGCTATGTGATGGACGATGCACGACTGCGAGAACCAGAAAACCTCTTTGGTAAGGACTATTTTGAGGAACAGTTGGAGCGTATTCGTGATATTCGCTCCAGCGAGCGCCGTTTTTATCAAAAAATCACGGACATTTACTCCCAGTGCAGTGCTGACTATGATGTGAACAGTCCTGTTACAAAAGAGTTTTTTGCCACAGTACAGAATAAGCTTCATTACGCTGTCACTCATCATACGGCGGCTGAGATTGTTTATGGACGAGCCGATAGCACAAAACCAAACATGGGCTTGACAACTTGGAAAAATGCTCCGCAGGGGCGTATTCGCAAGTCGGATGTTTCAATCGCCAAAAACTACTTGAACGAAGAAGAAATGATAAATCTGAATGAGATCGTGACAATGTATCTGGACTATGCCGAAAGACAGGCACGGCGGGGAAATATCATGTATATGCAGGATTGGGTTAATCGTTTGGATGCGTTCCTCCAGTTCAACGAAGAAGATATTTTACATGACAAAGGCAAAGTGACCGCTGCCATCGCAAAGGCGTTTGCAGAAAGTGAATTTGAAAAATTCCGTGTTTTGCAGGACAGAACATATCAGAGTGATTTCGACCGTCTTGTGGCAAATATCGAAGAAAACAGCAAACAAACAAAATAAATCATGAAACCCCACACTTCCGATTTTATTGTCAGAAGTGTGGGGCTTTTGTATCAGGTTTACAGATCATATACCAATTCGTGCAGAACGATTTCTTCCGCACGGTTACGGATACTGTTCATACGGCGCACCCATTCTATTTGATCAGCCGCTTTGAGCGTTTCAGTTACGCCTTCCTGCTTTGCCATAGCGGAAACGATGTTTTCAATGCGCTCGTTGCAGGCTTGATCGATTTCAGCTAAATGCTTGAACAGCGTTCCCTCCAGCACATAGTTGTTGTAGAGGATTTTACGGTACTCTTTCAGATAGCTGCGGCGCATACGCCCGTATTTGCCTATCTGATAATTGCCGGTGTCCGGCAGGACGAGGTTAGGGATAAGATAATCGCCCACTTGACGATATGTACCGCCCATTTCTTCAAAGATAGTTTTCATAAAATTCAGCTCCTTTTGTGTTGATTTCCAGCGGTTATAAGGCTTTTTGACTCCTTTCTTACAACTGCTTTTCAATTTACCACAAATGAGCCGCAGTCATATGTATTAGATGACAGAAACCACCCTTTACATATTAACTCTTGGTTGGAAATGGAATT
>OIDF01001407.1_pt1 | contig 9488 bp, 13 predicted proteins | sample 1581411 | NCBI WGS metagenome assembly OIDF01 (sample SAMEA3882515, study PRJEB24775) | human gut metagenome | biome: human-associated habitat; feature: intestine environment; material: feces | place: Netherlands | collected 2009/2010
CCGAGGACACCGCCAAGCGCTACGGCGGATATTACACCCACTATTTTTCCAACGACGACAACCCCGAGTACCACCGCCGCGTGACGGGGCCGCAGATTTATAAAAACGCAGGGGATGCCATAGACGCCATCGTCATCGGCGTGGGCAGCGGCGGCACGATCACCGGTGTGGCCGAGTACATCAAGGCGTGGAACAGCATGGTGCGCATCGTCGCCGTGGAGCCTGCCGAGTGTGCCGCCATCTCGGGCGGGTTCATCGGCCAGCACGGCATTTCGGGCATCGGGCCGGGCTTTGTGCCGGAGAACTACAACCCTTATGTCGTGGACACCGTATTGACCGTGACCACCGCCGACGCCGAGCGCGCCGCGCGGGAGGTGCTGTTCTTTGACGGCGTGCCCGCCTGCACCAGCGCCGGGGCGACGCTCGCCGCTGCCGTGCAGCTGCTGGGCATGGGCAAGTCCAAGCGCCCCCTGTGCGTCTTTGCCGGGCGGCATATCTACGGATAAATTTGTAAAATTTGCGCGAACGCCCCGCACCGTATTTCCCGGTGCGGGGCGTTATGCTATACTGGTATTATAAAAAGGAAGGGCGGTGTGTGACCGTGAAAAGATCTTTGTTTCCCATTTTGTCGATGCTTTTTTTGACAGGCTGTGCCGCCGGGGCGGTTTCCTCGTCGGCTGTGCCATCCACGGCTGCCCCTCTGCCCGGAACTGCGGAGACTGCCGGGACACCGCAGCCCGCCGGAACCGCCGAGGCCGCGGCGACGCCCGCACCCACCGCTGACGCTGTGCAGCCGCCGCAGGGACTCGTGGAGACCGGCGCGGCGGTGCTGGACTACGATGAGATACGGCTGATCGACTATTTTCGCGAATATCAGCCCTACCCCGACACCGATTACTATACGATGTGCAGAGACGGCAAGTGGGGGCTGATGCGCAGCGACGGCACCGAGGTACTGCCCTGCCGCGCGTCCGAGCCGCTTTTTGAATGCAGCTGGAACGCCCACCATTGGCACGGGTACCTGGACGATCTGTTCGGCTCACCGGACTATGAAGCCGCGTATAAAGCAGCCTCACAAACGCTGACAGAGAGCGGCGACGGACGCCTTTGTGCAGAACACGACGGCGGCGGCTACCGGCAGTTTGTCTGTTTGCAGGACGATAAGACCTACCTGTACAGCGGCAGCATGGGGCCGGGCCAGTTCATTACGCTCACCGACGACATCCTGCGGCTGTTCAGCGGCAGCACCAACGGCCTTGTGCCCGCGCAGGACAGCGCCATACTGCAGGAAGGCGAAGGCTGGGTCGAACTTGACAGCAGTGACCAGTATGTTTACCGCAGCAAAAACGGCACGGCTGCGAATGATTTCAACTATACCGCCGCGGACTGCTTCTTTGACGCGCCGCTGGCCGCCGCCCAGCGCGAGGGCAAATGGGTATATCTGGACACAGCGGGCCATGAAGTGACCGCCCCCTGCTACGACGGCATATACCGGCCCAACCACTATACGGACGAGCCGCTGGTCTTTGCCCGCGCCGCGCCGCTGCTGAGCGGCTATGCAGTCGTCAGCCGGGACGGAAAGTTCGGTCTGCTGGACAGCACCGGCGCAGAGCTTGTTCCCTGCGCGTATGACGGCCTTGCGTGGGACGGCGGTACGGCATGGGTCAAGCTGGCCGACGGCTGGCACGAGTACACAATTCCCGGCGTGACGAAGCCCGACCCGCTGGCCGACCTGCCCGACAGCGTTACAGCCCCCGACACCTACCCCGCGCGGACGGACGCGGTGTTTTTCATGGCGGATGCCGACAGCACCAACCGCCTGAATCTGCGCGCCGGACCCGGGCTTGAGTACGACATCCTCGGCAAAATTTCTTCCTCCATCCTGCGCGTGTACGGGTATTCCTCCGCCGCCCCCGGCTGGGCACTGGTGCGGTACGACCCGCTGTACGATGTGCCGCAGTTTGGCTGGGTCAGTACGGCGTATTTGATTTCAACGGAATAATAAAGGCGGTGTGCTGCTATGAAGCTTTGGCTCTGCGTTCTGTCTGCCCTGCTGTTGGCGGGCTGTACCGCCGGGACGGATGTGCCCGGCAGCGTAACGCCCACTGCTGTACCCACCCCCGCCGCTACGGAGACCGGGGAAACAGCCGAGGCCGCGGCGACGCCCGCCCCCACCGCTGACGCTGTGCAGCCGCCGCAGGGACTCGTGGAGACCGGCGCGGCGGTGCTGGACTACGATGAGATACGGCTCCTCCGCTATTCTCGGGAATTGCAGTCCTACCCCGAGGTCGAATACTACACGATGTGCAAGGACGGCAAGTGGGGCCTGATGCGCAGCGACGGCAGTGAGGTTCTGCCCTGCCGCGCGCCGGAGCCGCTGTTTGAATGTGGTCTCGGCAACCGCCATTGGCACGACTACACAAATGGTCTTTCGTGGGAGGCTGCCGACGCGCTGCGAAAGGAATATGCCCGTCAGCTGCAAGCCTGCGGCGATGGTGTGATCTGTGACGGGCACGACGGCGACGGCTATCTGGAATTTGTCTATTTGCAGGAGCATACTGTGTCCATATACAGCGGCAGCCTCGGCCCGGGCGAGTTCAGCGCCCCGACAGAGGATGATCTGCTGCGGTACAGCGGCAGCGCCAACGGCCCTGTGCCCACCTGCGGCGGTACAATACACCGCGAGAGCGACTACTGGTATTATTTTGTCAGCGATGGGCAATACGCCTACCGTTATAAAGACGGCACTGCCGCCAACGATTCCATTTATACAGCCGCAGATTTTTTCTTTGATGCACCGCTGGCCCCCGCCCAGCGCGACGGCAAATGGGTATATCTGGACACTGCCGGGCGCGAGGTAACAGAACCCTGCTATGACAGCGTCTATGCCCCAGACTATTACACAGAGGAACCCCTGGTCTACCGCCGCGCCGCCCCGCTGCTGAACGGCTATGCGCCGGTGAGCCGGGACGGAAAGTTCGGTCTGCTGGATTCCACGGGAGCAGAATTTGTCCCCTGCGCGTATGACGGCCTTGTGTGGGACGGCGGCACGGCCTGGGTCAGGCTGGGCGACGGCTGGCACGAATATTCTATTCCCGGCGTGACGAAGCCCGACCCGCTGGCCGACCTGCCGGAAAGCATTGTCGCCCCCGACACGCGGCCCACACGGACGGATATTGTATTTTTCTCGGTGGATACTGCCGGTGAGCGTCTAAACGTGCGTACCGGGCCGGGGCTGGAATACGACATTCTCGACAAGCTTTCCGATTCCGCGCAGGTGCGCCTGTATGGCGCCCTGAGCACTGCCCCCGGCTGGGCGCTTGTCAAATACGGACGTAAATTTGGCTGGGTCAGTCAGGATTTTCTGGTTTTGGGACGTTAAAATGAAAATGCCCCGGACACGCGATGTGTCCGGGGCTGTTGCTTTGCGGTGGTCGGTTTGCATCGGGCAACCGTACAGTTCTCTCCCCCACCGCCTGCGGGCGGAGCCCCCTCGCAGAGGGGGCAAGGGATGAACGCACCTTTTTCGACAGTCTGACGGGAGAGACGAATCTCTCCCTTACTTCTTTTTGCGCGTTGTGCGCTTTGCCGTTCTTCGCGGCGCAGGCTTTTTGACCGGCTTCGGTACAGGCTTCACACGGACAAACTGGATGGGGTTGCCGTTTGCCAGAATGCGCTCCTCGACCTCGAGCTCCGGCAGGGACGCCAGGAATTTGTTCAGGCTCTTGGAGCCGAAGTTGCGCACGTCAAAGTCCGGGTAGCGCTTGATGAGCTGGTCACCGACGCGGGAGGTGCGCACCCAGCCCGTGCCGTCGTCCATTTCATCAATAAGGCCGTGGATGATGCGGCCAATGGAATCGCGGTTGATGGCCGTGTCGTCCCCGGCGTTGGCGCGGGCGGCGGCCTCGGCGGCGGGGGCTGCGGGCGCGGTGTCGTCGGTCTCGCCGTGGTCGAGGATCAGATCCAGGTATTTGAACTGGTCGCACGCCTTGACGAAGGGGCCGAGCGCTTTGCTCTCGCCCATACCGATGACGAGTTTTCCGGCCTCACGCAGACGGGCGGCCAGCCGCGTAAAGTCGCTGTCCGACGAGACGATGCAGAAGCCGTCCAGATTGCCGCCGTAGAGCAGGTCCATGGCGTCAATGATCATGGCGGAGTCCGTCGCGTTTTTGCCCGTCGTATAGCTATACTGCTGGATGGGGATGATGGAGTTGTTCAAAAGCGCGTCCTTCCAGCTCTTGAGACGCACATCCGACCAGTCACCGTAGATGCGCTTGCAGGCGGCCACGCCGAAGGTCGCGGCCTCGTCAAGAATGACCTTGACATACTTGGGCGAAATGTTGTCCGCATCAATGAGGATCGCAAGTTTCAGATCTTCCATCGCTTACTTCCTCTCGCGCTTGGGCTGCTCAAAGTACATATAGAGCTGGCACGGGATCATGCCGTTGTAAATTTTGCGGCGGCGCGCGGCCTTTTTGCCAAAGTGCTGCTCAAACTCGGCGTCCGCGGTGATGGCATAGAGCCCCTGCGCGGGGTGCGCCTGCCAGACCTGGCCCAGCGTTCTGGCAAGGCTTGCGGCCTCGGATGCGTCGCCGAGGCGCTCGCCGTAGGGCGGGTTCGTCAGGACGGTGGCGTTGTCGAGTGCACGGAATTCCCTGACATCGGCGACCTCAAAGCGGCAGCGGTCCCCCACGCCCGCCAGCTTGGCGTTCGCGTTGGCCAGTGCCACGGCGGCGGGGTCAATGTCGTAGCCGATGCCCTCGAACGCGGCGTCCTTGCGGACCTCGTCCAGGGCCTTCTGGCGCTGTTCTGCCCAGATGTCGGCGGGCACAAAGTCGAAGTGCTCGGCGGCAAAGCGGCGGCGCAGGCCAGGGGCCAGGTTCAGCGCCTTCTGGGCAGCCTCGATGAGCAGCGTGCCGGAGCCGCAGAACGGATCCTGCACGAGGGAGTCGCGGCGCACGCGGCCCAGGTCGGCAATGGCGGCGGCCAGCGTCTCCTTGATAGGGGCCAGCGTCGCGTTTTTGCGGTAGCCGCGCTTGTGCAGGCCGTCGCCGGAGGTGTCGAGGTAGATTTCCACGGTGTCCTTGCGCAGGGCAAAGCGCACCTTGTACAGTGCGCCGTCCTCGGGCAGGGTGCCGACCTTGTGGCCGTGCATCAGGCGCTTGACGATGGCCTTTTTGACGATGCTCTGGCAGGCGGGCACGCTGGACAGTTGGCTGGACAGGCTCGAGCCCTTGACCGGGAACGCCGCGTTGGCGGGCAGCAGGTCCTCCCACGCGATGTTGTAGCAGCCGTCGAACAGCTCGTCAAACGTCGTGGCCTTGTAGGTAGCCAGCAGCAGCAGGACGCGCTCCGCCGTGCGCAGGTTCAGGTTGGCGGCGGCAATAACGTCCGCCCCGCCCTGGAACGCCACGCGGCCATCGGTGACCTGGATGTTCTGTGCGCCCAGACGCTTGACCTCAAAATTCAGCGTCGACTCCGTGCCGAAAAAGCAGGGCGCGACCATGGTATAAAGTGTAGACATAGGTGTCCTTTCTTATTGATGTGCCGGTTATTTTGTAGGGGCGAGCATTGCTCGCCCGCGGGCGGTCAATGACCGCCCCTACATTCTAAAATTGCAAAAAGACCCCAGCCCGGCGGCTGACAGCCGTCAGGATAGGGCCGTTCGTACTGTGGTTTCTGCGGCCAAATCAGCCGCGGCGGCGGGAATATCCACCGCGATGGTTCTCCGTCACGCGCTTGAGGTCTGCGATCTTCTCCTCACTGCGGGTCTTGTAACGGGCCATCATGTCCTCAAAGCTCATCTCGCCTTGGGGGGCGGCGGGCTTGGGCTGCCACACGCGGGGCTTTTCCTCGCGCTTGGGGCGCGGGGCCGGGCGGCGGTCACCGCCGTTGCCGCTGCGCTCACCGTGCGGCTGGCGCGGTGCGCGTTCCGGTGCGGGCTGGGTGCGCTTGATGGACAAGGCGATCTTGCCGTCCGGTGCGATGGAAAGCACCTTGACGGAAACCGTCTGCCCGTCGCTCAACACAGCAGAAAGATCCTGCACAAACTCGTAAGAAACCTCGGAGATGTGGACAAGACCTGTCTTGCCCTCCGGCAGAGAAACGAACGCGCCGAACGGCTTGATACCAGTGACCTTGCCCTCGACAATATCCCCAACTTGTAATGCCAAACTATGATACCCCTTTAAAATGTAATTTATTACAGGGGGCTGCCGCAAAGCTTCCCCGCTGAAAACGATGTTATTTGCCGCTGATGTCCACAAAGACGCGCTCATTGGGCTTGGCGTAGCCCTGCTCCCGGGCGTAGCGCTCAATGATGGCGTCCTCACCCTGGTCGAGCGTGCCGGACAGCTCGGCATTTTCCGTGACCTGTGCCGCCAGCTGGTTCTTCAGCGATTGCAGCTCCTGCTGCTTAGCCGCGATGGAGACCTGGTTCCTGACCAGCCCTACAAACATAGCGGCGCTTACGATGACCAGCACCGGAAGTACGACCCACTGCACCAGAAACTGGGTGCGGGACAGCCCGCTGCGTTTTCTCATCTGGGATGCCCCCTTCCAAGACATGCACATTACTACGTATGGCTAATTATATAATACTTTCGACGGTTTTTGCAACCGTTTTTCGGCGGATTTTTTGATTTTAGCAGATTTTTTTGCTTTGCGGCAGGCGCGGCAGCGGCTTTGGGCCGCTTGTAAGCGCATTTGTGCGGGCCTGACGAGCATTTTGTGTACAAGCCACAGCGGTCTGCACGCCAGCTCCGCCAGTGCTGCCGCCGCGCGGTGCACGGCAGGCTGCACCGCCCACCGCCAGCTGACGGCCCCCAGCAGCACGGCGGCGCTCATATACCAGCGGGCCAGACCGCCCGCGCTGGCCCCGGCGGCAAACCCGCAGACGAGCACCGCCGCCCCGGCAAACACGGCTATGTCCCGGAAAAAGCACCGCACCGGCCCCTCCCCGAGTGCCAGCCGCACAGCATCCCGCGCGGCCCCGAGCAGGCAGCCGAGCCCTAAGCACCATAATACATCCCCCAGCACGGCCCACGGCGCGGGCGACGGGGCCATTTACCGAAAGAGCCGCGCCAGCAGACTGCCGCCGGACTGCTGGTTCTCGGCATACTGCAGGTATTCGATCTTACCGGAAAGCTGCACCTGGCCGCTCTGGGTGGAAAGCTCGCCGATCTGCAGTTCCTGCCCGCCGACGGTCAGGTTGCCGAGCGGCGTTTCCAGCACAGCGGCGTTTTCGTCGCAGCTGATGACCCGGATGACGCCGGTCACAGCCAGATGGCGGCGGTCCTTCAGCGCCAGGCCGTGGCTTTTCGGCTGGGGCTGGGCGGTGTCAGCCGCGCGGGGTGTGCGCGACTCCAATTTTGTTTCCGGCATGGCGGTTCCTCCCCTGCTTGTTTACAATGGTAATGTATGCAGGCGGAGGGGAAAGTAGAACCGGGCTGAGGGGCTCTGGCCGTTTACCCCTCGATCACCTCAAACATCTCCCGCGCAACGTCCTTGCCCTTCTGCTCGACGTCGGAGAGGACGCGGATCTTGACGGGCCGGTTGCCGAAGGTGACCTCGATGATGTCGCCGATCTTGACCGTGTAGCTGGCCTTGGCGGGCTTGCCGTTGACCAGCACGCGCCCGGCGTCGGCGACCTCATTGGCGAGGGTGCGGCGCTTGATGACGCGGCTGACCTTTAAATATTTGTCCAGACGCATGATTTTTCCTTTCACTCATACAAAACCGCCCCGTCGCAGGCTGTGACGGGGCGGACCGGGTTCCGTTTTAGGTTACTGAACGGCGTCCTTCAGAGCCTTGCCGGCCTTGAAGGCGGGCAGCTTGGAAGCCTCGATGGTGATCTCGGCGCCGGTCTGGGGGTTGCGGCCCTTGCGCTCAGGGCGCTCGCGGACCTCAAAGGTGCCAAAGCCGACCAGCGTGACCTTGTCGCCGTCCTTCAGGGCAGCGGTGATGGCGTTCAGGGCGCTGTTGACAGCAGCCTCGGCATCCTTCTTGGTCAGGTTCGCATCGTTCGCAACAGCGGCGATCAGTTCAACTTTCGTCATAGTATTATACCTCCAAAGTATTATATCAGCAAAAAGCGGCTGCGGAAATCTCCGTCCGCTCGGCTCACTTCTTAGCTCTCCTGGTTTTCCGCGCGGCCTGTATGCTCTGCAAGGAACGCGGCATTGCGCTTCTGCAGCGCCTGCTCGGGGTCAACACCCGCCTGGCGCGCCAGCGCGGCAGCGGTAAACAGCAGCTCTCCCACTGCCTGCTCCGCCACGGCCTTGTCCGCAGCGGAGACGGCGGTCTCGGCTGCGGCGGCGATGTCCGCGGGTGCGGCTGCTGTTTCCACGCCGCAGCGGGCCGCGCGCTTTTGCAGCTTAGCGGCACGCATCAGCGCAGGCAGCGCACGGGGCACGCTCTCCAGGTCATCGGCCAGTGTCAGGCGGCCCTTTTCCTTATTCTTGAGCGAATCCCAGTCTTTTATGCTCTCGTCCCCACGAAAAATGTGCGGATGGCGGTCAAGCAGCTTGCGGCAGACACCGTCGCAGACCTCTGCAAAGGTGAAATGCCCGGCCTCCCGCTCGATCTGCGCATGAAAGACGACCTGCATCAGCACGTCCCCCAGCTCCTCACACAGGAGTTCCGGGTCGTCGAGGTCAATGGCATCCACAGCCTCGTAGGCTTCCTCCAGAAAATTCATCCGGATGGACCGATGCGTCTGCACCTTGTCCCACGGGCAGCCGTTGTCCGGGTCACGCAGGATCGCAATGATCGCGGCCAGATCGTCCGCCGTGTAGTGCTGTTTTTCAGGGTATGCGTTCATAGACCTCTCCGCTTGGGCAGAAATGCAATACGCTTCATTTTACACATATCGCAGGATTTGTCAAGTGTTGGCAGCGTTTCTCCTGCAAAAGTTTCGTTCTGCCGTATTTTACAGCTGAGCACCACAGTGGTTGCAGAACAGGGCGTCGCCGTCGACCTCGGCCTTGCAGACGGGGCAGGTCTTGGTCTCGCCGCGCAGCTGGATGGGTTCTTCCTCGATTTCCTCGTCCTCGGCGGGGGCTGCCTCGGGCTCGGTGTTCTCGGCGGACTCCTGGGCCTCGACCTCGGCGCGCTCGTCGTCGGTCATGTTGGCCTTGATCTCCTCAATGGCCTTCTCGACCTCAGCCACGGCGTCGATATACTTCTCGACCAGGGCGGGGTTCTCCTCACCGGCCTTGTGCAGGCTGTAGACCAATGCGCCGAGCTGACGCTGCGCCTTGGACAGACGCGCCTGCTGGTTCAGAAGATCCAGCTTGTTCTTGCCCTTATCCGCCAGATCCTGTGCGGTCTTTTTGGCGGAATCCACCAACTGCAGACCCTGCTCCTTCAGCATCTCAATATCCAGTTCAAACATAGTTAAGCACCTCTTTCTTTAGCCCTGTCGCGGCAGTTCTGCCGTGCGATTTAGGTCTATTATAGCCTATTGCGGTGCGGTTTGCAACGCGCAA
>OIDF01001423.1_pt1 | contig 9368 bp, 8 predicted proteins | sample 1581411 | NCBI WGS metagenome assembly OIDF01 (sample SAMEA3882515, study PRJEB24775) | human gut metagenome | biome: human-associated habitat; feature: intestine environment; material: feces | place: Netherlands | collected 2009/2010
CTTTCTTACGCAGCGAAACAGCAAGTGTTTCACTGCTGAGCGAACCGTAACTTGGATTATAAAAGAAGGTTGCGAAACAGAACAAAAAGCTATATACTGAATAGGCTGGAGAAAATATTTTGACATGCCTGTTCCGTACACAATCCGTACAAAAAGGAAGAGGTGCGTCTATGAAAAGAGAAATGATCCTGCCGGTTCTTCTTTCCTTTGGCATCAGCCTGGCGCTGGGGCCGGTTCTGATCCCGTTTCTGCGAAAAGTCAAAGCGGGGCAGAAGGAGCGGGAAGAGGGTGTGCCGAGCCACCAGAAAAAAGCGGGAACCCCGACGATGGGCGGCGTGATGTTTCTGGCGGCGTTTACCGCAGTTTCCCTCCTTTTCCGGAAAGAGGGAGCGGAAGTGGTTCCGGTGCTGTTTCTGACGCTTGGTTTTGGCCTGATCGGCTTTCTCGATGACTATCTGAAAGTCGTGCTGCACCGCAGCGACGGGCTGTACCCGAAGCAGAAAATGGCACTGCAGGCAGTGATTACAGCAGTCTTTCTGTGGTATTTGGCGCGTTTTTCCGGAATTTCCCTCCGGATGCGCATTCCGTTCCTTCCAGGCAAAGAGCTGGACGCAGGGATTTTTACGATTCCGTTTCTCGCCTTTGTGATTCTTGGAACGGTCAACGGTGTCAACTTTACCGACGGCCTTGACGGGCTGGCGGCGAGTGTGACGATTTTAAATGCTGTTTTCTTTTCCGTGGCATCGATCGGCCTCGGAAACGGTGTTTCCCCGTCCTCGCTTGCGGTTATCGGGAGTCTGCTGGGGTTTCTGGTATTCAATGTATTTCCTGCCCGCGTCTTTATGGGCGATACAGGAAGTCTGGCACTCGGCGGTTTCGTCTCGGGAATGGCGTGTTTCTTACGTCTCCCCTTATTTCTGCCGCTTGTGGGATTCATTTATATGATGGAGATTCTCTCTGTGATCCTGCAGGTGTCATTCTTCAAACTGACGAAGGGAAAACGGATCTTCAAGATGACGCCGATCCATCACCATTTCGAGCTGATGGGCTGGTCGGAGACACAGATTGTGACGGTGTTTGCTACAATCACAGCGATATTATGCCTGATCGCATTGATGGGGCTTTAAAATATGGAGGTAATCAAACATGATTTTCGCAGGAAAAAAAGTACTGGTTTTCGGAACCGGAAAGAGTGGAATTGCAGCGGAGGATCTGCTGCACAAGAAAGGTGCTTCTGTCGTTCTTTACGATGGAAATGACAAACTCGAAAAAGAAGAAATCTTAAAAAAATTAGAGAGCCGTGACAGCGTGGAAGTTGTCTTAGGCGAGCTACCGGAGGAGATGCTCGACAGCCTTGATCTTGTCGTTTTAAGCCCGGGCGTTCCGACGGATCTGTCGGTTGTCCTTAAAATGAAAGAAAAAGAGATCCCGGTCATCGGTGAAGTGGAGCTGGCGTATCAGGTAAGCCGCGGAAAAGTGCTTGCGATTACCGGTACCAACGGAAAGACCACCACAACATCGCTGCTCGGCGAGATCATGAAAGCATATCAGCCGGAAGTAAAAGTGGTCGGAAACATCGGAACCCCGTACACATCCGCAGCACTCGACACGACAGATGATACCGTAACGGTTGCCGAGATCAGCAGCTTCCAGCTGGAAACCATCAAAGAGTTCCATCCGGCGGCAAGTGCGATCACAAACATTACCGAGGATCATCTGAACCGCCATCACACGATGGAAGAGTATATCCGCGTGAAAGAGTGTATCACCGAAAATCAGACGATGGATGATCTCTGTGTGCTGAATTATGAGGACGAAATCCTGCGCCCGTTCGGCGAAAAACTGATGGCAGAGAAGAAAGTACAGGTGATGTACTTCTCGAGTCTGCGTGCGTTAAAGGACGGCATCTATTATCAGGACGGCGAAATCCGCATTGCAAAGAACGGCGAGACGGAGCTTCTGACCAGAACCGACGACTTAAAACTGCTCGGCCTACATAATTTTGAAAACGTCATGGTTGCTTCTGCGATGGCACTTCATGCAGGCGTGCCGATGGAAACTGTCCGCAAAGTCATTCAGGAGTTTGCAGGGGTAGAGCACCGCATCGAGTATGTCTGCGAGAAGGACGGCGTGGCATATTACAACGATTCCAAGGGAACGAATCCGGATGCGGCCATCAAAGGCATCCAGGCGATGAACCGCCCGACTCTGCTGATCGGCGGCGGCTACGACAAGCAGTCCACCTACGAAGAGTGGATTCAGGCATTCGATGGAAAGGTACGCTTCCTGGTTTTGATCGGAGATACGAAAGAGAAGATCGCAAAAGCGGCAAGAAGCGTCGGATTCAACGACATTATCATGGCAGACAACTTAAAAGAAGCCGTACAGATCTGCCACGACAAGGCAAATGCAGGGGATGCGGTTCTTCTTTCCCCGGCCTGCGCAAGCTGGGATCAGTTTAAGAGCTACGAGCAGCGCGGTGAGCTGTTTAAGGAGTACGTAAGAGCACTGTAAAAACGTCATATCAGGAAACTATCCCGCATAAGCTGAAAAAGAGCGAACGGCGGGTGTGGCGCGGATGCGGAAGGAAAAAGAGAAAAAAATAGATGGGACGCTGCTGGTGACGGTATGGATTCTGCTTGGCCTTGGCCTTGTGATTCTGTACAGCGCCAGCGCGTATAACGGCCGGGTCAGATTCCATGACCCGGCTTATTATTTCAAGAAGCAGCTCTTTGCAAGTGCGCTCGGTGTGATCGGTATGTATGCGGTTGCAAAAATAGATTACCGGCGGCTGTTTGCACTGGCACCGTGGTTTTATGCGGCTTCCCTTGCGCTCTCGACGGCGGTGCTTTTTTTCGGAAGTGAGTACAACGGCTCGAAGCGGTGGTTAAAGCTTGGCCCCTTATCGTTCCAGCCCTCGGAATTTGCCAAGATGGCGGTGATTCTCTTCCTGCCCTGGGTGATGGAGCACACGAAAGGCCGGTCCGACAGTCTCTGGTTTATGACAAAGGCGGTGCTGTGCACCCTGCCGATTGCAGCGCTTGTCGGAAGCAATAACTTAAGTACGGCGATTATTTTGCTCGGAATCTGTGCGTTTCTGATCTTTATTTCACATCCGGGCTACCTGCCGTTTCTCGGAATCGGAGGCGCCGGCATCGGGTTTATTGCCGTTTTTCTGATGATGGAGAGCTACCGCCTTGAACGCCTTGCCATCTGGCGCAACCCGGAGGCGTACGAGAAGGGGTTCCAGACCATTCAGGGACTCTATGCGATCGGCAGCGGGAGAATCTTTGGCTGCGGGCTTGGAAAAGGCCTGCAGAAGCTTGGCTTTGTGCCGGAAGCGCAGAATGATATGATCTTTTCGATTATCTGTGAGGAGGGCGGACTGTTCGGCGCCTGCCTGGTGATCGCCGTGTTTGCGGTGCTGATCTGGCGCTTGATGGTCATTTCGATCCATGCGCGGGATCTTGGCGGAGCACTGATTGCGGGCGGAATTATGGGGCATATTGCGCTTCAGGTGATCCTGAACATCGCGGTTGTGACAAATACGATTCCGAATACCGGCATTACGCTGCCTTTTATCAGTTACGGCGGCACCTCCGTGCTGTTTCTGCTCGGCGAGATGGGGCTTGCCCTGTCGGTCTCGAGGGACACCGATTAAAAAGGCGGAAAAGCGCTGCAGAACGGGAACAAAACGGGAGTGTAATGCATACCGTAAAAAGAGAGGCCGGATGGGAGAGAACAGGTGGGAGTATATCAGATTCTCGGCGGAAGGCGGCTTTGCGGAACGGTAACAGTCCAGGGTTCCAAAAATGCCGTTCTTCCCATGATCGCGGCGGCGGTTCTGACAAAAGAGGAGGTCGTGCTGGAAGGCTGCCCGAAGATTTCCGATGTGGAGGATATGGCGGAGATTGTAAGAAGCCTTGGCGGAACAGTCTGGTGGGAGAGGAATGCGCTCCACATGAATTGTGAAAAGATCGAAAAAAGCCGTGTGGAGGGAGCGCTTTCGAAGAGACTGCGCGCCTCTCTTTTGTTTCTGGGAAGTCTTCTTGCAAGGACAGGGGAGGCATACCTTGCAGGGGCCGGCGGCTGCCGGATCGGAAAGCGGCCGACGGACCTGCATCAGAGGGCAATGGAGCTTCTGGGAGCCGAGGTCTTCGAGGAGGACGGCATCATTCGGGCAAAGGCAGATCATCCGAAAGGAGCCGTGCTCTGCTTTCCGAAAAAGAGCGTCGGGGCGACGGAAAATGCGGTTCTTTTTGCTGTCGGAGCGGAAGGTGCAACAAGGCTGGAGCACTGTGCGCGGGAGCCGGAAGTGGTTCATCTCTGCCGTTTTCTTAAGGCCATGGGAGCGGAGATTACCGGCGAGGGGACGGAGCAGATTACCGTTTACGGAAGGCAGGGAAAGAGACTGCTGTCCGGCTGCCGGTATCGTGTTCCGGGTGACCGGATCGCGGCAGGGACGTATCTTCTGATGGGCGCGGCGACGCGGGGGCACCTGACGCTTTCCGGCGCGCCGCTGGACGAAATGGGGGCGGTTCTGTCCCTCTATCAGAAAATAGGTGGACAATATACAAGGAAGAGTGGTACACTGGTAGCAGACAGCAAAAACGTGCAGCATGCTGTTCCGTACGTGGAGACAGAGGAATATCCCGGTTTTCCGACGGATCTGCAGTCACTGTATCTGGCGGCAGCGATGACGCTGGAAGGAAAGAGCTGTATCTGTGAAAATGTATTTGAGGACCGCCTCCGGACGGCAGAGGAGCTGCAGAAAATGGGCGGTACGCTGCAGATCTGCGGAAAATGGCTGACGGCCGAAAAAAGCCGTCTGCACGGTGCAGAAGTTGTTTCCCAGGATCTTCGGGGCGGCGCGGCACTTGTATCGGCGGCGCTTGCCGCAGAAGGATTTTCCACAATCCGGCAGACAGAACTGATTGAGCGGGGGTATGAACGGTTTCCAGAAACGCTCCGGGAACTCGGAGCCAAGATTATCGTAGAAAAAGAAATATGAGACAGAAAAAAAACAGAAAAAAGAAGAAAAACAGAAAAATACGGATTCTGACCGGGGTGGTGCTTGGCGTCGGCCTTGCAGGTGCCTTGTTTTTTAATGTGTTCAAAATCCGCAATATCCAGGTGGCGGGGAACACCCGGTATACAAAAGATGAAATCAAAGAGATGGTCGCGGACGACAAGTGGATGAAAAACACGGTGCTTCTTACGACGTTTCATTCGAAGGTTGATATGAGCGATATTCCTTTTATGAACTCCGTGGAGTTTACGTTTGTAAGCTATGACACCATCTGCATCCAGGTAAATGAGAAAAAAGTGGTCGGTTATGTCGAGTACGAAGGCCAGAAGGTCTATTTTGACAAGAACGGCATCGTGCTGGAGTGCGTGGACGAGGAGCAGGAAACACCTGCGGAGGGTGAGTCTTCCGACGGAACCGCCTCCGATGGAACGAGTGCGGATGGATCCCTTACGAGTGAGCCGCTTGCATCCGAAAGCGTATCATCCGATGGCACAGCATCCGAAAGCAGTACGTCCGACGGTGCGCTCTCGGCGGATACGATTAAAAGTGCACGTGTGACAACGACAGACTTTCAGCCGACCCTTTCCGATGTTCCGCTTGTAACAGGACTTACGTTTGATGTGACCGTGAACGAGCAGCTCCCGGTTGAAAAACCGGCAGTTTTCCGCACCATGCTCGCACTTACGAGAATGACGGAGAAATACAATATCACGCCGGACAGTGTGGAATTTAATGAGAACAGCGAAATTATTCTGCATTACTATGATACCGTGCGGATTCTGCTAGGAACCGATACGGCGTTAGAAGAAAAGATGACGCGCGTAGCAGCAATCCTGCCGAGCCTTTCCGGTCTTTCCGGAGAACTCCATATGGAGGATTACAAGGACGGCGACAGCAGCTTTGTCTTCTCGAAAGATGTATAAGAGGAAAGGAAAGCCGTCAAAAAAAACGCAATAATCCTGAATTTTTTATGAAATACGAAAAAAACAGTTGATTATTTTCCGAAGAAATTATATTATATCTTTATGTATGACCATCAGAATATCAGATTATTTTGAGATAGACAGCAGTTCATAATCAAAAGGAGGAAGTTGAAATTGTTAGAGATCATGACAAATGAGGCAGAATCATCTGCAAAGATTATTGTAATCGGTGTAGGTGGTGCAGGAAATAATGCTGTAAATAGAATGGTGGAAGAATCCATCGGCGGCGTTGAATTCGTTGGCATCAACACCGACAAACAGGCCCTGACTCTCTGTAAGGCACCTACCATTCTCCAGATCGGCGAGAAGCTGACCAAGGGACTGGGCGCAGGCGCAAAACCGGAGGTTGGAGAGAAAGCAGCTGAGGAGAGCATTGAAGAGCTCAAACAGATCATGGAAGGCGCTGACATGGTATTTGTCACCTGTGGTATGGGTGGCGGAACCGGAACTGGTGCAGCACAGGTTGTAGCAGGCGTTGCAAAAGAGATGGGCATCCTGACGGTCGGCGTTGTAACAAAACCGTTCAAATTCGAGGCAAGAACCCGTATGAGCAATGCGCTGATGGGAATCGAAAAACTCGAGGACAACGTAGATACTCTGATCGTGATCCCGAACGACAAACTTCTTGAAATCGTAGACCGCCGGACAACCATGCCGGAGGCATTAAAGAAAGCAGATGAGGTTCTGCAGCAGGCCGTACAGGGTATCACAGACCTGATCAACCTGCCGGCACTGATCAACCTCGACTTCGCAGATGTTCAGACTGTTATGACCGACAAAGGCATCGCACATATCGGTATCGGCGAGGCAAAGGGCGACGACAAAGCACTCGAGGCTGTACAGCAGGCTGTTTCCAGTCCGCTGCTTGAAACTACGATCGAGGGTGCAAGCCACGTTATCATCAATATTTCCGGAGATATCTCCCTTATGGATGCAAACGATGCTGCAAGCTACGTACAGAATCTGGCCGGAGAGGATGCAAACATCATCTTTGGTGCGATGTATGATGATTCTGTAACCGATACAGCGAAGATCACGGTTATCGCAACAGGCCTCAACGATGCAACTGCAAAACAGGCAAGTGTATCCCGCAAAGAGCCGGCACAGGATGCAAGAAAGAGCGCATTCTCCAGCAACAGCTTCTCTGCACAGGCTTCTGCTACGGCACATGCTGCTGCTGCCCCGAAAGCTTCCGCACCGGTGCAGCCACAGCCGCAGGTACAGGTACAGCCGCAGGTACAGGCTCAGCCAAATCTGACAAGCAGTGTTCCGAAAAAGGATATCCAGATCCCGGATTTCTTAAGAAACCGCAGATAAACAAAAAGTGTAATAAGTAAATAGGGAATTTTTTCTGACACGCCGCAAACCGAAAATGTTGCGGCGTGTCGAAGTTTGTTGATCAAAAAAGAAGGCTGTTCTTCTAAAAACGACAAAAAATTCACCCCCTTCCGTCTATAATAGGGTCTGTTAGAAATTCAGACCACGCAAAAGGCGCAGGGGGTGTTTTTTTTGCACTATGAGATCTTCTGGGATCTTCTCTTTGCAGAGAATCTTCTGCTGAATTATACCATTCTGCGCCTTTCTTCCTTTCTTCTGAAACGATCTGCCACACGAAGAAGGAGTTTTGCGGCAGCCGCGCTCGGCGCCGGCTATGCGGTGCTGTATGCCGTGTTTGCACGGTATCTGCCGGGTGCGCTGCTCGCCCTGGTCGGAATCGGAATTACAACAGGGATGGTGAAATCTGGCTGCAGAATCACGACAGTACGGGATCTTGTGGTGGGAATGGCAGGCTATATACTGTCTGGTTTTCTGATCGGCAGTGCATACCGCCTGTTCCGTGAGCTGATGCCGGGAAGGGGAATGTTTCTTTTCTTCTTTTCCGGGAGTGCCGCATATGCGGGAACGCTCCTCCTGCTGAAGATCCGAAAGGAGATGCTCCTGGAACACGCCAGGCAGGTTACGGTACAGCTTGTGCAGAATGGGAAATGGAAAAAAATAAAAGGACTGTACGATACGGGCAATACTTTGCGGGATGCCACAACCAAAAAGCCGGTCTCGGTCGTACCGTACACTGTGATACTCGAATTGTTCCCGGACGAAATGCGAACAGGGATTGAGGCGCTCGCAAGGCACCAGACGGTGCCGGAGCCGGAACGGCTTCTTGCGCTGCAGCCCCGTTACATACCGTTTTGCGGACTGGAAGGCCGGGGCTTTCTGCCGGTGATCCGGATCACGGAAATGATTCTTGTGACAGAACATACGGCCAGGCACATAAGCGGACCGCTGATTGCGCTTGGCGGAGAAAATAGTTCATCTCCCAGGGGCTATGAAATGATATTGCATCCAGATCTCATGGAAGGACAGGAGGAATGAAGTATGTTGCAGGCTGCACTGCCAAACGGATTCCGGCTTCGTATGCTGCCGCGGTCCGTGCCGGCTGTATTTCGTCAGACAGGGGAAATTTTTTATATCGGAGGCGCAGATGTTCTCCCGGCGCCTTTGGAAGGGCAGGAGGAGGCCGATGCGATCGCGGGACTTTTAGATCCGGAAAATGAGACGGCAAGGAGCGAGCTGATCGAACACAATCTGCGCCTCGTCGTCTATATTGCACAGAAATTTGACAATACAGGAGTTGGTGTGGAGGATCTGATTTCGATCGGAACGATCGGTCTTATCAAGGCGATCAACACGTTTAATCCGGAGAAAAAGATCAAACTTGCGACATATGCATCCCGGTGCATTGAGAATGAGATTCTGATGTATCTGCGGAGAAATAACAAGACACGCATGGAGGTGTCGATTGATGAACCTCTCAATGTGGACTGGGACGGAAACGAACTGCTCTTGTCCGATATCCTCGGAACGGAGGAGGATGTGATCTACCAGGGTCTCGAGCAGGAGGCGGAACACCGCGTGCTCGGAAGCGCAATCAGCAAGCTCTCGGAGCGGGAGCAGGTGATCGTGAAGCTCCGGTTTGGCATCAATATGCCGGAGGGGCGGGAAAAAACGCAAAAAGAGGTTGCGGATCTTCTGGGAATTTCACAATCCTATATCTCACGGCTGGAAAAACGGATTATGAAACGGCTGCGAAAAGAAATTGCGCGGTATGAATAGAGCATAAAAATGCCCTGCCCGGAGGAAAAACCATTGTTTTGGTCCCGGGCAGGACATGATTTGCTGCTTGTTTTAAGAAATGATCGTTTTATCGTGTCTCAAAACGGCATACGCTGCAGGCGTGCGGAGCAAGAGAAGCAGAAAAACCGCCGTTTAAAGAAAGTGCTTTACCGCTCCAGAGTTCTTTCGCCGCAACAGACTCCAGTGGGCAGTCTGCATCGGCAAGTGTGGAAGAAACCGTC
>OIDF01001425.1_pt1 | contig 9366 bp, 6 predicted proteins | sample 1581411 | NCBI WGS metagenome assembly OIDF01 (sample SAMEA3882515, study PRJEB24775) | human gut metagenome | biome: human-associated habitat; feature: intestine environment; material: feces | place: Netherlands | collected 2009/2010
TCGACTACCAGAACCTGCAATTTGCCAGAAAGAGACCGTGGGACCGACTCAATCCGGATGGATTGAAAAAAGGGGAAGTACAACAGAAAGACTTTGTGGACGGTGTGGGCGTGGGGGAAACCTTCTATGCATTCATGGCTGCCCACCTGAAGCTGAAGGCTTTTGGCGGTGATTCTGATGACACAATCTCATTTCGGCAGGAGATTAAGAATCAGTACCGGAATGGAGTACTGTGTGTGCGTTACCAGACGGTGAATGAGTCCGAGAATGTGGTATTTGCCACTGCATACGGAGACATTACTTTTGAAAAAACAAGCACAACCAGAATAGCCTTCCTGGAATTGGGGCAGCTGGAGCCAGGCGTGTTTCAGTTGGATCTGGTATCCAAAGGTACCAACGGAAATGGTGTGAAGCTGGACTTTTTCTGTATTGTGGAGCGGGAGGATATCCACGAAATAACCGTGACGCAGACAAAGCTAAATGTCATTCCGGATATAGAAGAAACTGGACACACTACAAAATACCGCTATCATTATCACGAGAAAGAGATTGGTTTGACCATTTTCAATCCCCGCGTACGCAAGAGAACCTTGCATTCCGGCTGCATTGAGGATGCCTTGGTTACAAGAATGAGTAACTCCGACCACACCTATGACGACTTGACCCGAAGCTTCTCCAACTCGTTTCAGCAGAAACACTCGGATGATGGCTTTTATCACATCAATGTGGTGGAGGCGATCTTCCTTGCGCCTAACACTTCAAAGACAGAGTATTTATATGTCAGCAGCACTGGTGCTCAGTATACTCAGGAACAGCTGGAGAAAAAGCGGCTACTTTATGTGGAACAGCAGCAAAAAAACTGCAACCGGGCGGGAGAGCTCTATGCCTTTGCTGCTCGGCTAATGAAATCGGCCATATTCTCAAACGTGGTCTACCCCATTTGCAGGCATGGTTGTCAGATTATCCACTACACCCCGGGAAAGCGGTGGGACAGTCTCTATACATGGGATTCCGGAATGATCGGGATTGGTATGCTGGAGTATTCCACGCAAAAAGCGGAATATGTGCTGGATACCTACTTGTCAGAAAAAGACAACCAGGATTTTGCCTTTTTGTTCCACGGATCTATGGTGCCCACACAATTTTATCTGTTCTACGAACTGCTACAGAAGCTGCCGCCAGAGGGCAAGGCCCGGCTCAAGCAGTACTATCCCATGCTTCGGAGGTATTATCAGTTTTTCGCGGGGAAAAGCGAGGGGTCTACAACCGCCCGGTATAAGAGCGGCCTGCTTACTGTGTACGATTACTTCTACAACGCCAGCGGCATGGACGACTATCCGGCCCAGGTGGAACTGCATAAGCAGAAGTTGGAGCATTCTGTGGCTCCCCTTTGCAGCAGCGTGCATCTGGTGCGCATCGCAAAATTCATGAAGGCTATTGCGGAGTATTTTGGGTACGAGCAGGATGTCCAGCAATATGCCGATGACGCAAAGCAGGTGGGAGATGCCATTGTCAGCCATGCCTGGGACGAGGAAAGCGGATATTTCGGCTATGTGGTACATGACGGAAATCTCTACGCTGCAGGTATTCTGAGAACGGAAACGGGAGAAAACTATAACAAGGGTGTAGACGGCGTTACCCCGCTGATTGCGGGGGTCACAACCCCGGAGCAGACCCAGCGGCTACTTGCACACCTGACAAGTCCGCAAGAGCTGTTTACCCCGGTAGGTATATCTACTGTGGACCAGAGTGCTGGATATTACTATGACAATGGATACTGGAACGGAAGTGTGTGGCTTCCGTATCAGTATTTCCTTTGGAAATCCATGCTGGATTTGGGATATGGGGAATTTGCAGAGAAAATTGCCAAAACAGCCTTGCACGCCTGGAGCCAAGAGACGGATTTCAGCTATAACACCTTTGAAATGATCCAAATTGAAAGTGAGCGAGGAGGATGGTTCCATCAGTTCAGTGGCTTATCCTCTCCACTTGTGGTGTGGTATCATTCATACTATAAGCCGGGTAACGTAACGGTTGGGTTTGACACCTGGTTAGAGGAGTGGCACTTTTCTAACGATTATTCCAGCGCTAGAATTCGGTATAAGACTAGTCGTATTGGAAGTCTGCTTCTGGTCGTGATGAACGAGGAATATTCTGACTTCTCTGTTACTATGAATGGAGAGCCCGCGCAATTTGTGCAGCGAATTCCCGGCACACTGGAGATACGGTTGTCTCAGTGGCAGGGAGAAGTGGTAGTCCAAGCTAAGTAAACATAGTATGCTGGATATTCTGAAATATAGGTAATGACAAACTTGGTCACAATCTATAAAACAGTCATTGATATTAGCCTCTCAAGAAACCCGGCTATACGTCAAGTATGAGCCGGGTTTCTTGCGTAGTGTGTCAGGCATGGGCAACAACTAAGTGGGGAGAGACCACTACGCGCTTGGCAGTAGGAAGTGATATTGACAATATCATGTGGCGGTTACATGGGAGGAAAGTTCTTGTTCCTACTCGGGGAGGTTTTGCAGACGGAGAGTAGGGAGATCCGAAAGCCGCAGTAACAACGAGCTGCAAGAAGCCAGCCGAGGCCATAGTCAACGTCACTTAGTTAAATAGGCAATCCCTCTACACCAACACAGAACTTGGTATAGAGGGATTTTTTTCTAAACACTGTACATGGAATCCAAGGACAATTTCGAGTTTCCCATAGACAATTCCATTCCTGTCACGGAATGGATCAATTTCACAACATGGACAGGCAAGAAAATTTGCCCCTTTACATACGATGAACAAAGGAGGTAGAACGTATGAAACAAACCTTGCCTGTTGTGCACTGCATATATACCGAAGCCGAAAAGAACCTCGCTGAGTTGCTGGAGGAGTCTTTTCGGCTTTATCTTGTCCGCATCCTTGCGACATCTGAGGAAACCGTTGTACAATGTTTGCGATGAGTGGTCGCTTATTTCAAGGAGGAAACTATGTACTTAGAAATAAGCAACCCTATGGATTACCATGTCGCATTGTACATCCGTTTATCAAAGGAGGATGAGACCGAAGGACCATCCCAAAGTGTAACAAACCAGAAATCCCTGCTCAATGAATTTGTTCAGCAGCATCGCCTTTCCGTTTACGATACCTATGTCGATGATGGTTGGAGCGGTACCAGTTTTGACCGCCCTGACTTTCAGCGCATGATTGAGGATATCGAAGCCAAGAAGGTCAACATGGTTATCACCAAAGACCTATCCCGTCTGGGCCGTGACTATATCATGACCGGTCATTATATGGAGAGATACTTCCCCGAAAAGAGAGTGCGCTACATTTCGTTGTTGGACGGTATTGACACCGGTGTAGAATCCACCGCCAATGACATTACCCCGTTCCGTGCCATTATGAACGATATGTATGCCAAAGACATTTCCAAGAAGATCAAATCCGTCAAGCGGGATAAACAGCGGAAAGGTCAGTTCATTGGCGGCAAGCCCATGTATGGCTATAAGATGCATCCGACGGAGAAAAACGAAATTGTCATCGACGAGGAAGTGGCTCCTGTGGTGCGCAGAATCTTCGCCATGGCATTGGATGGTATGAGCTGCCGAAAGATTGCGACGACTCTCAACGAAGAAGGTGTTCCGACGCCTGCAACTTACTGTGGCTGGAATATGGGACGCAAAGGTCCTTATGCCGGACTTTGGTCCAGCGAACGCATTTCTGAAATGCTGCAGAACGAAACCTACCTGGGCAATATGGTTCAAGGACGAATGGTGAAAATCAGCTACAAGTCCAAGAAATGTCTGAAACAAGATCGGGAAAACTGGGTTGTAGTTGAAAACACCCACGAACCGCTGATTGACAAAGAAACCTTTCAGAAGGTGCGGATGCTGGTCAACAGCCGCAGGCACACCCGAAGCAGAACCTATGACTTCTTATTAAAAGGCTTGATTTTCTGCCATGAGTGCGGTTATCCAATGGCGGTGCTAAATCGTCCGCCGGTATCCGGTGAAGATCGACTGTTTTTCGTGTGTCGAACCTACCAGCGTTTCACCAAAGCAGGTGTCTGTTCCTGCCACTCCATCAAAGAGCAGGTCGTTACCGAAGCAGTTCTGGCTAAAGTAAGAGAAGTCTGTGAAGCCTATCTTGATCCAAATAAGCTTCAGCCAATTGCTGCCGATGCAGTAGAGAAAGCCCGCAAGGCGGAAAACCATGAAGCAGAAATCCAGTCCATTCAGAATAAGATCGACAGTCTGACTGCCAACCTGGATAAGATGTATATGGATCGGCTGACCGGACTTCTTGCCGAAGCGGACTTCGAGCGCATCTATCAGCGAGTAAAGATGGGCAGAACTTCTCTGGAAGAGAAGCTGAAAGAGCTGGAATCACAAAAAGAAAGCCCGGTCAGCACAGAAGACCGAGCAAGAGAGCTGGTGCAGCAGTTTTTGGATTCTGCCTACACCAGCCGGGAGCTTCTGGTCAGCCTCATCGAGCGTGTGGAACTGACCGAAAACAAACAAATCATCATCAAATTCCGCTTCCGTGAGTTGGAAGCGATTTCTTAGGGCCAATCGTTTACAATAGGCGCGGCGGAATGTTTCCCGGCTGGAAAAACGGGCGCTGAAGCTGCTGCGCGATCGCTGGAAAGAATCAAGATGATGTTGAACTGGACCGGTGTAATATACCTGTGCGAGGCGCATGTGTGGCAAGGTGTGGCAAATTGTGCCGCACATGTGCCACACCTTGATGAAGCATCGAATCTATGTAGGAAATAGAAAAAACAGGCAGTTGCACCGCAAAATGTAGAAAAGTTGTGAAAATGTTACAAAGTAACTATAATTCCGAAAATATTTCGCAAAAAATCATTGACATTTTACTCACAACCGGATAGTATAAAAGTATAAACGAAATTATGGGCTACACCGCATGGCTCTATGCACCGCTGAAAGAGGCGAGGTGTACCCTCTGCAAAGATCAAAATGTCTGCAGTGCCGCAGCGTTTTGGGCGGAGGGTGCGCAGCCGCCGGGCGGCGCACAGGCCCGCAGGGCAGACGCCGTGCGGCAGTACCTTAGGGAGAGAGGTATACCAAGTGCACCTGACAAAAAGCGAACAACAGATCATGGAGATTTTCTGGAAGGCCGATCATGCGATGGCCCAGACGGAGGTCGTTTCTACCTGCGTGGAGCGCAAATGGAAGGAACGCTCGATTTTCTCGATGCTGAACAGTCTGATGGAAAAGGGCGTCCTGGGTGAGGTCGGCTTTGTCCGCAGCGGCAAGACCTATGCCCGCACCTTTGAGCCGGCAATGTCCCATGCCGAATATCTGGCTGCTGTAGTGGCTGAGCAGCTGCCCGCAAAGCAGCTGCCGGAGCTGCTCGCCGCGTTGATGCAGAAGATGGAAACGACCCCTGCGATCCAGAAGGAGATGCGGGCCGCCCTGCGCGAAAATACGCAGTAAAGCAAACCGCAGCGCATGGATCGTGCGCAGATGCCAGAGGGATTGGATTCGTTCAAAAAAGCACCGCTGCCCGTATCGGGCGGCGGTATTTTTTTGGCATCCTTTTCGCCTGCGGTGTGCTTGCAAGGCTGATATAAAAGCAGTATAATTAAATATTAAGCAGTATGCCTATACTGCGCAGATTCTATTCGATTTACAGGAGAACCCCGATCATGGATAAACGCAATAAAACCGCGCTGGCCTATCTGCTCATCGGTGTGGCGGCGGCAGGCCGGGCACTGCTCTCTGTGCCGGAAAACGCCGCCATTCAGGAGGTCTCGCTGACCGTGCTGGCGCTGGTGGGTTATCTGCTGCTGGCCTCCAAAAGCAGGCTGCCGGTGCTTTTCGGTGCGGCGGGCCTAGTGCTGGAGCTGATCCTCAGCGGTGTGCCTGCGGGTGGTGCATCGGTCTGGCTGATTCCCGCGCTGCGTGTGGCGGATCTCTGGCTGTTCTGGGGTGCATCGGTGGTGCTGCTCCGGCTGGCAGGGCGGCAGAGCAGCAGGGTGCCGTACCTTGCGGCGCTGCCGCTGGCTGTCTACAGCGTGGCGCACTTTCTGCCCGCGCTGACCACACTGGCGGCTGTGGCCTTTGTGGCGTTCAGCGTCCTGATGCTCTGGTTTGCAGCGGTCATGATCCGCGCTTACAACGATGTGCGCGTAAAAAAGTGACAAAATTCGAAAACTGTGGTATACTGTAGTATCTGATAAAAATTCAGCCGTGAAAGAAGGATTCCTATGATCCCGTTTAATGTGCCCCCCTGCGTGGGTGAAGAAATCGAATATGTAAAGCAGGCCATTGCGTCCCACAAGATCTGCGGTGACGGTGCCTTTACCAAGCAGTGCAACGCATGGCTGGAGGAGCGCTTCCATGCCCAGAAGGTGCTGCTGACCACCAGCGGCACCACGGCGCTGGATATGGCCATGCTGCTGTGCGACCTGCAGCCCGGTGATGAGGTCATCCTGCCCAGCTTCACCTTCTCCAGCACGGCGACCTCTGCGGTGCTGGCGGGGGCGCGGCTGGTGTTTGTGGATATCCGCCCCGACACGATGAACATTGATGAGACGAAGATCGAACAGGCCATCACCGACAAGACAAAGGTCATCGTGGCGATGCACTACGCCGGTGTTGCCTGCGAGATGGACACGATCATGGAGATCGCTCATCGCCACGGCCTCAAGGTCGTGGAGGATGCGGCGCAGGGCGTCATGAGCAGCTACAAGGGCCGTGCGCTTGGCACCATCGGTGATTTCGGCTGCTACTCCTTCCATGAGACGAAGAACTACTCGATGGGCGAGGGCGGTGCGCTGGTCATCAACAACCCGGCCTACAATGAACGCGCCGAGATCCTGCGCGAAAAAGGCACGAACCGCGCGAAATTCTTCCGCGGCCAGGTCGATAAGTACACATGGGTGGACTTCGGCGACAGCTATCTGCCCAGTGAGCTGAATGCAGCCTACCTGTGGGCGCAGCTGCTCCACGCGGACGAGATCAACAACGACCGCATGAACACATGGAACGCCTACCGCGCCGCCTTCCAGCCGCTGGCCGATGCCGGTAAGGTCGAGCTGCCTGTGATTCCGGCAGACTGTGTACACAATGCGCACATGTTCTACCTCAAGTGCAAGGACCTTGATGAGCGCACGGCACTGATCCGCCACCTGAAAAACAACGATATTCTGGCGGTATTCCACTATATCCCGCTGCACTCCGCCCCGGCAGGCGAGAAGTTCGGCCGCTTTGACGGCACGGATGTCTATACCACCGCCGAGAGCGAGCGCCTTGTCCGCCTGCCCATGTATTACGGCCTGACCGAGTCCGACCGTGATCAGGTCATCGAAAAAGTTCTGGAATTTTATGCGCAGTAAGCGTATACCGGACTGGGCGCAGGTGCTGGGCACCGCCGCTGCGGCGCTGGCTTTTCTGCTTGTGTATGAGCTGGCAGTCTACCGCGTACCGCTGCAGCAGATCTTTCTGCCGTGCAGCTATTGGAGCGATGAGGTCATCTACAGCAAGCAGCTGGCCGCTGTGGTGCGCTGTGGTGCGCCGCAGGGATATTTCGGCTTTAATGAATCGCATGCCGCCAGCGGCACCTTTGCCGCATGGGGGCCGGCTGTCTTTTTTGTCTACGCGCTGCCGGGGCTTTTCCTGCGCGGGCAGAATGCTTTTTTGTGGTGCAATCTGCTGTTTGTGGTTGCAGGGTGGACCTTTTTTGCGCGGGCTGCACGGCTGAACGGCAAGCAGCAGGCAGTCTTTGCTGCCGCGCTGGCCGCCTTCAACGCACCGATACGCTATGTTTTCTCTGCCATGCAGGAGCCGCTTCACTATGCGCTTGTGCTGGCGGTGCTGGGCTGCGGTATTCTGGCCCGGCGGGATAAAAGCCGCGCCGCATGGGGCGCGCTCTGCCTGCTTTGTGCCATTGCCACTTTGGTGCGCCCTTATGAGGCCGTGCTTTGGCTCTACCCATTGGCGCTGGCGTGGCATGACCGGCGCCGCATCGCGCTGTGCGTTGCGGGCGGTGCGGTCTCGTTGGGCGGCACACTGGTGCTGATGTCGAAATTTTACGCGCCCTACTTCTTCACGAATGTGGACATGACCCCCGTGCAGGAGCTTCTCCACGGTCACCCGATCGAAGCGCTGAAGGATGTTGTCCATAAGCTGATGGGGGCGCTGCAGACCGTTGGGCAGACGATCCTTACGGATTTTACCCAGCACAGCGGCGGATATTATCTGCTGTTCTTTCTGCTGCTCTGCATTGTGCTGGCCTGTCTGGCATGGGATGCCCGGCGGCAGCGCCCTGTGTTCTGGAAGGGGTGCTCCGCTGCGACCTCGGGCATCGTTTTTCTGGCGTTGATGCTGATGTACCGCCCGGGCGAGGGCTCGCGCCATACGCTGATTCTGGATCTGCTGCTGTTGGCAAGCCTTTTGCTGGAGAACCGCCGCCCTGCCGCAGCCACGGCCGCGGTGTCGGTGCTGCTGGCGCTGACCGGTGTGCTCAGTCTGGCCAAGGGCTATGGCCTGCCGCGCTACAGCGAGGTTTGGGACAATGAGGTGCAGCAGGTGCAGGCGGCACTGGAAAAGAGTCAGGCTGCAGTCGATAGCGAGGATCCCTGGGACCATACGGCGGCATACGCCTTTCTCGATGAGGTTCACTGCGGACTGCTGTACGGCGTACCGGACGGCATGGGGATCCAGTTTGACGAGAACAGCTATCTGGAGGATGTAGCCAATCCGGTCTATGCCCGGTATGTCTTTACAAGTGCGGGCAGCAATACAGCCGCCCGCCTGACTGCAGACGGCTGGTCGGTTTTGTATGAAAGTGAAAAGTGCGTGCTGTATGAGCGCACAAGATAGCAGGATAAAGGACACACTATGGATGTAAAAAATCTCCCGGTTCTGGAGGGCGCGGCTGTCCGGCTGCGGCCCATTGCCGATGCGGACACCGATCTGATCGTGAAATGGCGCAATACGCCGTCGGTCGTGCAGAATTTTATCTTCCGCCAGACCTTCACGCCGGAAATGCACCGCAGCTGGCTGGCTACCAAAGTCGCCACCGGGCAGGTCGTGCAGTATATCATCATCGACAAGGCCGATGATAAGCCCGTCGGGTCGGTCTATTACCGCGATATAGACAACCATAACCGCAGCGCCGAGTACGGTATTTTTATCGGCGAGGAAAGCGCGCGCGGCAAAGGCCTCGGCACCGAGACGGCAAAGCTCTTTACCGATTTTGGCTTTGCCGAATTGCAGCTGCACCGCATCAGCCTGCGGGTGCTGGCGGAAAACACCGCCGCCCGCCGCAGCTATGAAAAGGCCGGCTTTGTGCAGGAGGGCATTTTCCGCGATATGGAGCTGCTGGACGGCCAATACCGCGATG
>OIDF01001428.1_pt1 | contig 9325 bp, 9 predicted proteins | sample 1581411 | NCBI WGS metagenome assembly OIDF01 (sample SAMEA3882515, study PRJEB24775) | human gut metagenome | biome: human-associated habitat; feature: intestine environment; material: feces | place: Netherlands | collected 2009/2010
GAAAAGTAATACTGCTTTCGTTTAGCCCCCGCCCCTTCCGACTTCCGCTTTGGGGTTCTTAGGGGCGTGCAGCCCCTAAGTCGCGGGTCCGCTGCGTCGAAACAGCGGCAGTTTTCTTTGGTTCTTTCTTTTGCTGCCAAAAGAAAGAACCACCTCCCGGGGACTACCGTTAATCCTTCAGCCGTTTCTCCGGCAGCTGACTCACCACAATCGCGCCGAACATCAGCGCACAGCCGCACAGCTCGGTGGCAGAGAGCGTCTCGCCCAGGATCAGCCAACCGGCCAGGGCACTGAACACACTCTCGAGACACATCGCCAGACTGGCAATCGTCGGGTCCAGCTCCTTCTGGCCGACGATCTGCAGCGTGTAGGCCACGCCGCTGGACATGATGCCGCAATAGGCAATCGAGACCGCCGCGGCGCGGAACTGGTCGGGCGACGGGGCCTCAAAGACAAACGCGAAGATCGTGGACAAAACCGAGACCACAAAGAACTGCACAAAGCTCAGCTGGATGCCGTCGAGCTGCGGGCTGAAATGGTTGACCAGCATGATCTGCGCCGTGAACAGGATCGCACAGACCAAAAGCTGCCACTCGCCGCCGGTCATGCTCAGCGTGTCGCGCCCGGCCAGACAGAGCAGATACAGCCCCACGACGCTGGCCGCGACACAGCACCACAGCTTGACGCCGGGGCGGCTGCCCAGGAAAACCCCCGCCACCGGCACCAGCACAACGTAGAGCGCCGTCATAAAGCCCGCCTTGGCCGTGCTGGTCGTGCCAATGCCCATCTGCTGCGCGGCGGACGCCGCAAACAGCGCCACACCGCAGAAAATACCGCCGCGCAGCAGCACTTTTTTGTTCTGCCAGAAGCCCGGCTCCGCGGCGGGGTTTGTTTTGCCCATCTTGCGCAGCACGGCCATCAGGCCCAGCAGAAACGCACAGGCCAGCCAGCTGCGGCTGGCCAGAAACGTGTACGGGCCCATATAATCGCTGCCGACGCTCTGCGCGACAAAGGCCGTGCCCCAGATGAATGCGCAGGCCATAAGCATCAGCGTGTTGCGCAGCTGTTTTTTATCCATGTTCCAATTCCTCTCTGTGTTGTGCGGTCCCTGCAATACAAACCAAAAAGCCGCCCCTGCCGCAAGCGGCACGGGCGGCATGGCTGCCGTTATCAGCCGGTCGTCGTATCGTCGCCGTAGGTGTTCAGCTCGGTGCTGCCCAGACCCTCGACCTTCAGGCCGCCGGTGACATAATACTTGTTGCCGTTGTCATAGCTGATCGTGATTTTGTACTGCTTGCCCGCAGTCAGGCCGGTCACGTTGTACTGGTAATCGGCACCGTCGGCGCAGTAGTAGATCGTCGAGTCCGGCACGTAGCTGGTCATCGTCTTGTCGTCAGACAGCTCCCAGAACGCGATCTTGAAGTACATATATTTCTCGTTGCTGGCCTCGGTGGTGGCGTAGCCGGTCACGGTCATGCTGTCGCCGCCCGCCACGAAATACTCGGTGGAGCGGTTGGCAATGCCGTTAAAAGAGACATACAGCGTGTTCTCTACCGGGTAGGTCACAACGCGGGCCGCGGTGGTGTCCATCTCGGCAGGGAACTCCACGCTGCCGCCGGCGGGCGCTTTTGTGGTGGTGTCGGTGTCATCCTCGTCGGATTCCTCGACCAGGCCCAGCTTGTGGACCAGATGCACGACCATATCCTGGGCGACCTGCTTCGGGGAGCAGGCCGTCAGACTGACTGCCAGCAGCACGGCCATTGCCAGTGCCGCGAGCTTGCGGGTAAGTTTCATATCGCAGACCTCCGTGGGTGTCATTGCAAAAATACACAGCCTATTATACCGCAATTTTCCGCTATGTACAAGCGTTCCGCGCGTTTTTACACATTTGTTTTCGGCTGCCATTCCTTGATAAAGTCGATGAGCAGCGACGACACCGTGACCGTAACGAGGGAAAACGCGATGCGCCGGAACGGGATGTAGGACAGCGACGCGAACAGGACGGTCAGATCGGTGAACAGGTAGGCGCGGGAGAGCCGCCACCCGGTCAGCTTATGGATGACAAGGGCGAGGGCGTCGTCGCCGCCGCTGGACCCGCCCTGCCGCACGATGAGCCCCACGCCGACGCCGACGAACACGCCGCCCAGCAGCGCCGCCGCCAGCGGCCAAGGCGTCAGGTCGGGCAGCATCGGGGGCAGGCATTCCCAGATCCTATAGAACCCGGCCAGGCTCACGCTGGCCAGCCCCGCCGAGAGCAAAAAGTCCCACCCGAGAAATTTAAATGCCAGCGCGTAGCTGGCCGCGTCGAGCAGGGGCGACGCCACCGACGCGGGCACGCCGAGCCAATGGTTGATGAGCAGCACCAGGCCGATGATGCCGCCCTCGGTGATGGCGGTGCGCTGGTGGATATTATGGATGCCGAACGACAGGATGGCCGTGCCCAGCAGGATCATAGCGATCCGTTTGGCGGTGAACCGGCTCAGCGCGCGGCGGATTTTTTGTTGGAGCGTTTGTTTTGGCATAGTGTACCTCTTGACAGTGATATACCCAGTATACCACATCGCGTCAAGTGGCCGGAAACAGTCCCCGTAGGGGCCGGGCATGCCCGGCCCGCGGCCTTGCCATTGCTGCCCCTTTATCTTTTGCATCGTAGGGAGGGGTCTTGACCCCTCCGCCGCCTCCCGGCCAACTACAGCTAAAAGGTAACCCGTAGGGGAGGGATTCATCCCTCCCGGGTCGTTCGCGCCGCCGCTCACCCCCGCGGGGCGTCGGGGACGCCGCCCCCTACAATGATCTGGCAAGGCTTCTCATTGCCGCAAACGGGCACGGCGGCCTGGGGGCAGGCCGCCCTACATCCCACTTTTCCACAGTCCGTAGGGAGGGGTCTTGACCCCTCCGCAGCCTCCCGTTTCCCCATTAGCTCTAAAAAAACGGCAGGTTCGCACGCTCGCGCTCCCCTGCCGTTCCTCTTACTGCAATGCTCTTATTTCCCCGCCAGCAGCACCGCCAGCACGGCCTTTTCCACGTAGATGCGGTTCTCCGCCTCGTCGAAAATTTCGTCGGCGTGGGCTTCCAGCACATCGGGGGCGATCTCCTCGCCGCGGTGGGCGGGCAGCGGGTGCTGCACCATGCAGTCCGGCTTTGCCAGCGCCATGCGGGCGGCGTCCAGCGTAAAGCCGGTAAAGTCGCGGCGGCGCTGCTCGGCCTCGCGCTCCATACCCATGCTGACCCACACGTCGGTGAACAGCACATCCGCGTCCCGCGCGGCCTCGTCCGGGTCGTTCGTCAGTGTGAACTTATCCCCGTACTGCTTCGCCAGCATCAGCACGTCGGCGGCGGGGCGGTAGCCCTTCGGGCAGGCGATCGTCACCGTCATGCCCACGGCCAGACAGCCCACAATGACGCTGTTTGCCATGTTGTAGCCGTCACCGACAAACCCGGCCTTCAGCCCGGCCAGCGTTCCCTTGCGCTCGCGCACGGTCATCAGGTCTGTCAGCACCTGCAGGGGGTGCGCATAGTCGGTCATGCCGGAAACAACCGGTATACCGCTGTATTTTGCCAGCATGTCCAGCGTCGTCTGCTTGTAGGTGCGGCAGACGATGGCGTCATAGTACCGCCCCAGCACGCGGGCCGTGTCCTGCACAGGCTCACCGCGGGCGGTCTGCAGGTCGCTGGCGCTCAGGTAGGTGCCCAGGCCGCCCATCTGGTAGATGCCGACCTCCAGGCTTGTGCGGGTGCGGGTGGAGTTTTTGGCAAAAACCAGCGCCACCGCCTTGCCCTGCAGATCCTTCGGGTCCACGCCGTCCTTGTGCAGCCGCTTGTACTCGTCGGCCACATCCAGAATGTGCAGGATTTCCTCGGGCGTCATGCCGCCCAGCTTCAGCAGATGTTTCATACGCATTTCTCCAGTACGCTGCGCAAAATCGCCAGCGCGTCGTCCACGTCGTCCGCCGTCAGGATCAGCGGCGGCAGCAGACGCAGGCGGGTCTTGGCGGTCAGCACCAGCAGACCCGCCTTCTCGCAGGCGGCGCGGACGTCGGCGGCCTTGATGCCGTCGTCAAACGCGATGCCCACCATCAGGCCGAGGCCGCTGACCTCCCTGACATGGGGCAGCTTTGCCAGCCCGGCGCGCAGCTGGGCCGCGCGCTCGTTGACGTTGGCGAGGAAGTCGTCGTCCATCTCGTCCAGCACGGCCAGCGCACCGGCGCAGCAGACCGGGTTGCCGCCGAACGTCGAGCCGTGGGAGCCGGGCTTCATGTGGTCGGCGACCTTTTTGTTCATCAGCACCGCGCCGATGGGCAGACCGCCGCCGAGCCCCTTCGCCAGCGTGACGATGTCGGGGTGCAGATCAAAATGCTCGCACGCCAGGAACTTGCCGGTGCGGCCCACGCCGGTCTGCACCTCGTCCACAATGACGAGGATGTCTTTTTCCCTGCAGAACGCCGCGACCCTGGCGACGTAGTCCGCGTCCAGCGCGACGACGCCGCCCTCGCCCTGCACCAGCTCCATCATGACGGCGCAGGTGTCCTTGTCGGCGGCCTTTTCCAGCGCGGCAAAGTCGCCCGCGGGCACGTAGTCAAAATTTCCCGGGAAGGGGCCGAAGTCGTGGTGGAACACGTCCTGGCCGGTGGCGGTCAGGGTCGCCAGTGTGCGGCCATGGAAGGAGTTGACCAGCGTGATGACCTTATTCCGGCTCTCGCCATAGGTATCTACGCTGTATTTGCGGGCGCACTTGATCGCGCCCTCGTTGGCCTCGGCGCCCGAGTTGCCGAAGAACACGGCGTCCAGCCCGGTGCGGCGGCAGAGCTTTTTCGCCAGCTTGCCGTCGGGGGCGGTGTAATACAGGTTCGACGTGTGCTGCAGCGTTGCGGCCTGGTCGGCCACAGCCCTGACCCACGCGGGGTGGCAGTAGCCCAGCGAGTTGACGCCGATGCCCGACGTGAAGTCAAGGTAGCTCTTGCCGTCGGCGTCCCTGGCCGTCATGCCCTCGCCCTCCGCCAGCACGACCTGGCTGCGGCCATAGGTGTGGAGGATGTAGTCGTTATCACGGGAAATAACTTTTTCGGTATTCAATTGGGTGACCCCCTTTTTATCATACGCAAAAGCCTTCCCCTTCGAGGGAAGGCGGCCCGAAGGGCCGGATGATGAGCGGGTGTGCCGGAGCTGCCCGCTTTGGAGCCTTCCCCCTTGGGGGGAAGGTGGCCGCAGGCCGGATGAGGGGCAAGTGTCCTGCAGCTGCCCGCTTGCGGGACAGCGCCAAACACTTTGCCCTCATCAGTCAGCGGGCGGGGCCGCTGACAGCTTCCCCCGAGGGGGAAGCCGCTCGTTCCCAAAAGTCTCTCTTTCACACGAAAGGGAGGCTTTTTTATTTACAACCTATGGACGTAACTGCAATTTTATGGTATACTATATCGGTTAAAGTGGGGAGGTATAGGACTATGCGCGTTTTGGGCATCGACCCGGGGTATGCCATTGTGGGCTGGGGCGTTGTGGAGTACATCAGCAACCGCTTTGCACCCATCGGCTACGGGGCGGTCATCACCGAGAAGGACACGCCCTTTGAACAGCGCCTCGTTGAAATTTATGAGAGCGTATTCGACATCTGCAAGCGCTACCAGCCCGAGGCCCTCTCCATCGAAAAGCTGTACTACCAGCACAACCAGACCACCGTCATCGGCGTGGCCGAGGCCCGCGGCGTCATTCTGCTGGCCGCGGCGCAGTGCGGCGTGCCGATCTACGAATACACACCCATGCAGGTCAAGCAGGCCATCACCGGCTACGGCAAGGCCGTGAAGAAGCAGATTCAGGAGATGACCCGCATAATGCTGCACCTCGAGTCCGTCCCCAAGCCCGACGATACCGCCGACGCCCTCGGCATGGCGATTGCCCACTGCCATTGCAGCCGCAGCCGGTTGATGGGGACACCGGTGAGATAATCCCTTGCCTTCCCCCAAGTGGGGGAAGGTGGCCCCGCAGGGCCGGATGAGGGATGAGGTTTCCGCAATCACCCATTTGCGTGCGGTACCTAACAAGCTGCCCCTCATCCGCCCTCGGGCGGGGCCTCGGGCACCTCTCCCCAAGGGGGAAGGCTTTCCACCATACAAAAGAAGGATACACCATGATCTACTGCCTTACCGGAAAAATCATCAAGAAAACGCTGGATTCCGTCGTCATCAGCTGCGGCGGGGTCGGCTATTTTGTCCAGATCCCCGCCACCACCGGCGAGGCCCTGCCCCCCGCCGGGCAGGAGGGGACCGTTTATACGATTATGAACGTCACCGAGAACGACGTCTCGCTCTACGGCTTTGCTGCCGAGGAGCAGCGCGACTGCTTTAAGATGCTGACCGGCGTCACCGGCGTCGGCCCCAAGGCCGCGCTGTCCATCCTGTCCATCATGACGCCGGAAAAAATCGCGCTGGCCGCGTCCAGCGGCGACCACAAAGCGTTCACCAAGGCCGCGGGCGTTGGGCCGAAGCTGGCCCAGCGCATCACGCTGGAATTGAAGGACAAGGTCGGCAAGGGGCTGGCCGCGGGCACGGGCTTCTCCGGCAATGTTGCCGCCCCGGCCCCCAGCTCTGCGCCCGCGCAGGCCGTCGCCGCGCTCGTCAGCCTGGGCTATGCGCCGTCGGACGCTGCCGCCGCCGTGGCCCGCGTCGACGAGACCCTCTCCGTGCAGGAGATCATCACCATCGCGCTGCGCAGTCTGTCGCGCGTGTAACAGAAGGGGAGTGCCGAATTGAACCAGGAATACACCGTGGACCCCAGCCGTCTCGTCAGCCCCGATATGACCCCCGCCGACACGGAGGAAGTCAGCCTGCGCCCGAAAACCCTGGACGATTACGTCGGTCAGGAGAAGGCCAAGGGCAACTTAAAGGTCTATCTGCGGGCGGCGCAGCAGCGCGGCGAGCCGATGGACCACATCCTGCTCTACGGCCCGCCGGGCCTGGGCAAAACCACGCTGGCCGGCATCGTGGCGCAGGAGATGGGCGTACAAATTCGCATCACGTCCGGCCCCGCCATCGAGAAGCCCGGCGACCTGGCCGCCCTGCTGACGAACCTACAGGAGGGCGACATCCTCTTTATCGACGAGATCCACCGCCTGTCGCGTCAGGTCGAAGAAGTCCTGTACCCGGCTCTCGAGGATTTCGCGCTGGACATCATGATCGGCAAGGGGCCGAGTGCCCAGAGCATCCGCATCAATCTGCCGCGGTTCACGCTGGTGGGCGCCACGACCCGCGCGGGCCAGCTGACCGGGCCGCTGCGTGACCGCTTCGGCATCCTGCTCAAATTAGAGCCCTACAGCCCCCGGGAGCTGGGCCGCATCATCCTGCGCAGTGCGGGCATTCTGGGCGTGCCCATCACCGAGGAGGGCGCGCTGGAGCTGGCCCGCTGTGCCCGCGGCACGCCGCGTATCGCCAACCGTATGCTCAAGCGCGTGCGCGACTTCGCCACCGTACAGGGAGACGGCACAATTGACGAGGAGACCGCCATTGCCGCCCGCAAGTGGATGGACATTGACGAGCTGGGTCTGGACGAGCTGGATCGCAGTGTCCTGCGCGCCATCATTGAGATGTACGGCGGTGGCCCCGTCGGTCTGGAAACGCTGGCCGCAGCCCTGGGCGAGGAGAGCGTCACCCTGGAGGACATCTGCGAGCCGTACCTGATGCAGATGGGTATGCTGACCCGCACGCCCCGTGGCCGCTGCGTGACCCGCCTGGCCTATGAGCACCTGCACATGGCCGTGCCGAAGCGCTTTGACGACGAGGATTCCGGCCAGACGAGTATGTTTTAAGCTACAAAGGCCTCCCTTGTCAAAGGGAGGTGCCGAGCTTGCGAGGCGGAGGGATCCCTGCCCGTCTGCGGGTGTGGCGGCGTGCAAGGCAAGGCCCGTCGGAATCCCTCTGGCCGCCTACGGCGTCCACCTCCCTTTGACAAGGGAGGCTTTTCTTTCTCACAGCTTAAACGGTGCATCGTCGGTCAGGCCGTCGGCGCGCAGCATGTTCTGCATAACGTCGATGTCGGTGCTGACGTCGAGGGCGTCGCTGGCAAACAGGCGGTCCAGCTGGTTTTCAAACGCCTTGACCAGCGTGTCCATCGTCTGCTCAATGCGGTGCTTGGACTCCGAGATATTCTCGCCCTCGATGCCCTGCTTGTCAAGCTCGGCGTAGGTGTTGAGCAGCTTTAACGACGTAGGCAGGTAATAATCCATAAATTTGCGCATCTGAGGCAGCTTGTCTGGGTCGGTGCGGGCCTGCTCAAAGATCTTGGCGGACACGGCCTCCAGACGGCTGATCTTGTCGGTCATCTCCTCGTCGGGGATGGCGTCATTGACGCGGCGCAGCTCGTCGAGGATTTTCTGGTACTGGTCGGCCTCGGGCATCGGGTCAGCCTTCTGCGGCTTCGGCGCGGGGGCCGGGGCGGGCGTCGGCTCGGGCGGGCGCTCCTTGACGACAAGGCATTTGCGGTGCATATCCAGATAGGCGCCCGGGCCGAACAGTCCCTCGTCGATGCAGTTTTCCAGATGCTTGCAGCATTTTTCATAGCTGCACGGGATGGCGTCGGCGATGTCCTGAATGTACATATATTTCGCATCACCGACGATATTGTCGATTTTCTTGCGCATACGGCGGGTGGTGCGGATGTGATTGGCACCGAACAGGCAGCCGATGCCACCGGTGAGCGACATCAGCATTGGCATCGAATCCTCGACCAGCCAGGTCCAATAGCTGCCGCCCTCCGTCAGGGCCTCGGGCAGCCAGTAGATGGCGCTGGGCAGCGCCGCCAGCGCGCAGATAAGCAGCAGCACGCCCGCCACCGTCAGGCCGGTGGCCAGCGCCGCGCCCTTGAGCTTTTTGCCCGCCGCCCGTACCTGCGCCTGCTGCGGAGCCGCATGGGGGGCTGCCGCCTTCGGCTGCGGTTGGTCGGGGGCATCGTAGATGGGGCGGAACTCGGCAGTGTACACCGGCTTTACACCGGATGCCGTGCGGTCCCGGGTCGCCTCGCGGGCCTTTTGCTCAAAGCCGCCGAGCCTGCCGTTTTTCATGGCGGCGTTCAGGCCGATAAACACCAGACCCAGCGGCCACCACACCACAAACGCAATGACAATGGCCCACCACGGGAACTGGAACGGCCCGTCCCCGGCGTGGTATTCGTTTTTATTGGTATATTTCGGATTTTCGTAATCGTTGGGCATGGGTGAGGCTCCTTTGGTGGGGTGGCGAAGATGGGCCGGAGGGTTGGATTTTCCCCTACACATGGCGGAAGGTTTGCGGTGAATGTTGTAGGGGGCGGCGTCCCCGACGCCCCGCGGAGGGGTCAAGACCCC
>OIDF01001429.1_pt1 | contig 9322 bp, 9 predicted proteins | sample 1581411 | NCBI WGS metagenome assembly OIDF01 (sample SAMEA3882515, study PRJEB24775) | human gut metagenome | biome: human-associated habitat; feature: intestine environment; material: feces | place: Netherlands | collected 2009/2010
CTCCTTTCTATACTTTATATATTGGACGCCATGCCGGCTCGAATCCGCTTCGCTTCTTCTCGCTGAGGGCTGACGCCCTATGCATCTTGCCAGATATGGAATGCAGGTTAACCTGCATTCCATATCTGATCAATCTGCGCATGGCTTACTGCTTACCATAATACTCGTCCAAGAACTTATCATCAATTCGTTTCAACTCTGATCTTGGCAGCATAGACAACAGCTTCCATCCGATCTCCAGTGTCTCTTCAATCGGTCTGTCGGTATCGTATCCCTGTGATACATATTCTTTTTCAAATGCATCTGCGAATTTCGCATATACCAGGTCAATATCAGTAAGAGCTGCCTCTCCTAAAATAGTCATTAATTCTTTCGCATCTTTTCCTCGCGCATATGCCGCAAATAACTGGTTCATGGTATTTGCATGGTCGGCTCTTGTCTTGCCTTCTCCGATTCCTTTATCTTTCAGACGGGACAGGGATGGCAATACATCGATTGGAGGCTTGATACCTTTACGGTACAAATCACGGCTTAAGATGATCTGTCCTTCGGTGATGTAGCCGGTAAGGTCCGGGATTGGATGCGTCTTGTCATCTTCCGGCATGGTCAGGATTGGAATCAGTGTGATACTTCCCTTCTTGCCATTCTGTCTTCCGGCTCTTTCATATAACGTTGCAAGGTCAGTGTACATATATCCAGGATATCCACGGCGTCCCGGTACTTCCTTACGTGCGGCAGATACTTCTCGGAGCGCATCTGCATAGTTGGTAATATCTGTCATAATTACCAGTACATGCATGTCTTTTTCGAATGCAAGATACTCGGCTGCTGTCAGTGCCATACGAGGTGTGGAAATACGCTCGATTGCCGGGTCATTTGCCAGGTTGACGAACAATACCGTTCTGTCGATGGCTCCTGTCTCTTTGAAAGATTCCACGAAGAAGTTGGACTCTTCGAATGTGATACCCATAGCGGCAAATACTACGGCGAATTTCTCATTGCTTCCGCGTACCTTTGCCTGCTTTGCAATCTGTGCTGCCAGATTGGCATGTGGAAGTCCGGATGCCGAGAAGATTGGAAGTTTCTGCCCACGAACCAATGTGTTCAGTCCGTCAATAGCCGATACACCTGTCTGGATAAACTCTTCCGGATAGCTTCTTGCCGCCGGATTCATAGGCAGACCGTTGATATCACGTCTTTCATCCGGCAGGATCTCCGGTCCCCCGTCGATCGGGCGGCCCAGTCCGTCGAAGACACGTCCCAGCATATCTTCCGATACACCAAGCTCCATGCTTCGTCCCAGAAAACGTACTTTACTGTTACTTAAGTTGATACCCGTGGCACTTTCGAATAACTGCACCAGTGCATCATTTCCATTGATCTCCAGAACCTTGCAGCGGCGCTTCTCACCGCTTGCAAGCTCAATCTCACCCAATTCGTCATAGGCTACATTTTCAACGCCGCGTACCAGCATCAGAGGTCCGGCAACTTCCTGTATGGTTCTATATTCTTTTGGCATAATTTAGAAGTCCTCCTTCCCGAATGCAGCCGCAACTTCCTTGTCCAGTTCTTCTTCTACATTCTTATATTCACTTTCGATATCGGCGTCTGTTGTATATTTATAACGGCCGATCTTTTCTCTTACCGGCATGGCGATCAGTGCATTCATGTCCGCACCCTTGTTCAGTGCGTCGACAGATTTCTCATAAAATGCCAGTACCAGTTTCATCATCAGATACTGCTTACGAAGCGGCGTGTAAGTGTCGATCTCATGGAAGGAGTTCTGATGTAAGAAGTCCTCACGGATGGATCTTGCCGCTTCCATCTTCAGACGGTCAGTCGGTGACAGGGCATCCATACCTACCATCTGTACGATCTCATTTAACTCGGCTTCTTCCTGAAGGATTGTCATCATCTTCTGACGGTCTTCCATCCAGTCCGCTGCCACTTCCTCGTTGAACCAGTTTGCCATATTGTCAACATACAGCGAATAACTGGTCAGCCAGTTGATGGCTGGGAAATGTCTCTTATACGCAAGTGCGGAATCCAGTCCCCAGAATACCTTTACAATACGAAGGGTTGCCTGTGATACCGGTTCGGAGATATCACCACCCGGAGGAGATACGGCTCCGATAACGGAAAGTGCACCTTCTCTTCCTTCTTTACCAAGGGATACCACATGTCCGGCTCTTTCATAGAACTGTGCCAGACGGGAACCTAAGTATGCCGGGTAACCTTCTTCACCAGGCATCTCTTCCAGACGTCCGGACATCTCACGAAGTGCCTCTGCCCAACGGGATGTAGAATCTGCCATTAACGCTACGGAATATCCCATATCACGGAAATATTCTGCGATCGTGATTCCGGTATAAATAGAAGCCTCACGGGCTGCAACCGGCATGTCTGATGTATTTGCGATCAGCACGGTTCTTTCCATCAGAGACTGTCCGGTCTTCGGGTCTTTCAGTTCCGGGAATTCATTCAGAACGTCGGTCATCTCATTACCACGTTCTCCACATCCGATATAGACCACGATATCAGCCTCTGCCCACTTAGCCAGCTGGTGTTGGATAACTGTCTTACCACTTCCGAAAGGTCCCGGAACGGCTGCCACACCACCTTTGGCGATCGGGAAGAATGTATCGATAACACGCTGACCGGTTACCAGTGGTTTTACCGGCGGCAGCTTCTTCTGATACGGACGGCCCTTTCGTACCGGCCATCTCTGCATCATCGTCAGTTCTTTGTCACCTTTTTCGGTAGCGATCACTGCTACCACTTCTTCTACGGTAAATGTTCCGGCTTTGATCTCTTTTACCGTTCCTTTTACTCCATAAGGAACCATGATCTTCTGCTGTACAACGATGGTCTCCTGCACAGTTCCGAGTACGTCACCTGCTTCGACCTCATCGCCGGCTTTTGCGACCGGTACAAATTCCCATTTCTTATCACGCTTTAACGATGCGACTTCCACGCCTCGTTTTAAGTTATTTCCGGAAATCTTCATAATGTCATCCAGTGGTCTCTGGATTCCATCGTATATACTTGTGATCAGTCCGGGACCAAGTTCTACTGACATTGGTACTCCCATAGACTCTACCGGCTCTCCAGGTCCAAGTCCCGATGTCTCTTCGTATACCTGGATGGATGCCTCATCTCCGTGAATCTCTATGATCTCTCCGATCAAACGCTGGCTGCTTACACGTACCACGTCAAACATGTTGGCGTCACGCATACCTTCTGCAATAACCAGCGGTCCTGCTACTTTTTTAATCGTTCCTGTACTCATACGGACGAATCAACCTCCTTTAGCTGCCAAATATAATATCGGAACCGACAGCCTGCTCTACCGATTTCTTCACACCTGCAACTCCGGCGCCTGTATTTCCGGCGATACCCGGAATCTGAATGATCGCCGGTGTGACCTGTTCCTGATATTTTTCTATCTCATGCGTTAACTCAGCGGCAAGTTTCTCTGTGATATAGATAATTCCATATCCGCCCTGTGCCAGCTGATGTAATTTCTCTGCGGCTTCCTCACGGGTCTGGACGGCAAATGTATCAAGGCCCAGTGCTGCGAATCCGAAGATGCTGTCATAATCACCCACTACTGCGATCTTATACATACATTTCCCTTACCCTTTCCCGGATTGAATCATCCGGCAGTTCATTCTGCTTTCCGGATAAAATGATTCGTACCGTTTTAATCTCATTCTGCCTTGCAATTACGTAGGCAATTACCGGTCCTATCGTAAATGCATGATATTTCTCCGGGCTTATCGTCTGAATGATCCGGTTGTCACACCATCTTTCAAATGCCGACGGCGACTCTGCCAGCGCATCCGCACCTTCTGCATAAGCCGTTCCTCTTAAGTATTCACAGATGGCATCCATGCCGCTAAGTGCCGCTTTCGAGAGTTGGCTGACACTTAAGGAATCACATTCCGCCATTGCCCGTTTCATAAAGTCTGTTGATTTTGCGGTCTTCTGTGACCGGACAGCGATCTTGATGTCCGCCACTGCCACTGTGGATTCTGCATAATCCTGTATGATCTTATCCGGTGACTCTTTTCCCGCCTGATAAATAGCATCCAGTGCCGCCCGGTCTATGATCACATCACAGAGCTGCCCGTCTCCTGTATGAAGAAGTGTCTCGTATGCTTCTTCTCCTGCGATCCGCATACTGTCCGGAAGCTTTCCAAAGTCTCTGTCTTCTACGATCTTACGCATCTCTTCCCCGGGAATCCGAACATCTTCATAATAGATATGCCGGTTCTTATCTCCGGTGCATACTTCCTTGACCGCTGCCTTTAAATTATGAAAAAGCTTCGGATAAGAAAGCACATCGAAATGTTCCATTCCGATCGACAGTTCTTTTACTACTTCCCATGTCTTTTCTTCTTCTCTCGTCAGGATCTTTTCCGCATCCCCGCTGCTTTCGGCATCTCCCCAACCTTTCTCTTCTAAGAACTGCAGTGCCTGATCATAATTCTGGCACGCAATCAGCTGGTCGATGGTACTGTCAGAGAACAGGGATACTTCCAGGGCACGGATTCTTGCGACCGCATAGGTATATTGTTCACTCATGTTGTTCCTCCATTTCCGAACATTCCTGATATCTGAACATTCCTACTGGTTCTTCTGATGCTTTCCGCATCATACAAAGAGCAGCCGGTGAACGATATCTGAAAGCTCATCCCGCTTCGCATCGAACATTGCCCTGATCGTACAGTTCTCTTCAATTCCACCGTACGCAAGAATGAATCCATTGTCAATATTATCTCTGCCCGCTCCGGCTACAGTAAGTTTTCCTCCCTTTGCCAGAGCTATTTCTTCAATTTCTTTGCCAAATCCTACCGGCATATTTTCCAGATCTTTTACGGAGAAATAGATCTCTCCCTCCTGCGGAAGTATATATGCTTCCAGAATCGACAGAAGCATCTGATAATAATCATCCGGCGCAAGGTTTATAACCTTTTCATACGCCTTCTCGATGATCTCTGCGATCATCTCCTGCTTTGCTTCCAGAAGTCTCGTTCTTCTCTGAAGATCGATGGCTGATTTCACACGCTCTTTCTGCGATGCAGTATCTGCTTCCGACTTTTTCAGGATAGTATCTGCCTGTCTGGCTCCCTCTTCCTGTGCCTTAAGCTTCATCTGTTCTGCCTGTGCTTTCGCATCTTCGATCTTCGCATCCGCTGTCACTTTTGCCTCGTCAAGGATCTGACTTTTGATCTTATCTAATCCAGCCATTGTCCTTCACACTCCTTCTATACCTGAATTGCTGTTACGGAAAGGATAGAAATCAGAAGTGCAAGGATGGCATATGTCTCAACCATTGCAGGGAACAACATTGCTTTACCGAACTGATCCGGTTTCTTTGCTACAATTCCGATTGCTGCCGCTGCTGTCTTTCCCTGTGCTTTTCCTGAGATCAGACCAACGATTCCGATCGGAAGACAAGCTGCCAGGATCAGAAGTCCTGTCTTAGGATCCAGATCTGCTGCACCACCGCCAAGAAGTCCGATCTTGGATAATGTAATGAAACCAACCAGCAGTCCGTAGATTCCCTGTGTACCAGGAAGCAGCTGCATGATCAGTACTTTTGCGAATTTGCTTGGGTCTTCTGTTACAACTCCGGACGCTGCCTGTCCTGCAATACCAACTCCGATCGCAGATCCTGCACCTGCCAGGAATACTGCCACTGCCGCACCAAGAAGTGCATATACCATTCCCATATCATTCCAAATACTCATATCTATTTTTCCTCCTTAATATCTACATATTTTGTCTCCGCATGAAACGGTTCGAAAGGTTTTCCACCGCCTTCGTAGAATTTTCCGAAGAATTCCACAAATTGAAGTCGGTTGGTGTGGACATATGCACCAAGCAGGTTGATTGCCAGGTTCATTGCATGTCCGACGATAAATACTACGATAAATAAGATGACTCCAAATACACTCTTACCAAGCATGCTTCCCATCTGGTTGACAACGGATGCGATAACACCTGTTGCAAGTCCCAGTGCCAGAAGTCTGGAGTATGATAATACATCACTTAACCATCCGGTGATATTATAGATATCATATGCTCCAAGTGCCAGCCGGAGTGCCGGATTCTTGCTCGATCTTCCGGACATCAATAACAGTCCGAGTGCCCCGATGATTGCCAGTGCTTTTGACAATGTAACAAGCGCTGCCGGGAACACGATCTTGGTCTGTGCGATTGAAGCAAATATCTCTGACGGAAGTAACATCAGGATCAGTCCGATCAGGAAAATGTACCACAATACGATATCGCAGAAGAAATCCAGTACCTTTCCGTCTTTTAACAACATATATCCCTTGATTCCAAGACCCACGAACAGATGGACCAGTCCGAATGCCATCGAATAGATCAGAAGTCGCATCGGATCATTTAACGGTGCAAACCACAGCGGCTTGATCGTCAGTTCTTTTCCAAAGAATGTGCTCGATACGACATCTACGACATCTCCGAAATATCCACCGAATAAGATTCCCCATACCATGGTAGAAATTCCACAGTACATGAACATTTTCATAGATTTCCTCATACCGGCACTCATGCGCGGGAATTTCTTAAGGACGATCAGACACACGATTGCGATGATCGCACCATACGCTGCATCTGATAACATCATTCCAAAGAAAAATACATAGAAGAATGACATGATCGCGGTCGGATCGATCTCTCCTTTATGCGGAAGTCCGTAAGACTCCAGGACTCCTTCCACACTTTCCGAAAATCCGTTATTCTTAAGGATTACCGGTGGTTCTTCGTCTTCTTTTAACTCTTCTACATCGATCACACAGTCATACGCATCCCCGATTCCTTTCTGGATCGCCGGTATCGCTTCTTTTGCTGCGTAACCACTGATAATAAATGTACGTCTGGACTGCGGAAGTGTTCCCAGTACTTCGTACTTTTCTGCACGCATCCGGTAATAGTCACCGATGATCTTCAGTTCCTCCCGGTCTTCTGCGTAAGATATGATCTCTCCCCGGATATCTGCAATTGTCTGTTCGATCTTTCTGATCTGTTCTTCCAGTTCCTCTTTCTGCTTTGCCGGAATCTGCTCTGTCGATACAACCGGTCTTGAGAATCCTGCAGTGCGGAGTGTATTCTCCACATCTGCTGCCTGGTCCTTCATACAGAACACGCTTAAGTACACGGCATCTTTATCCTGACTTATAACCGATATATCTACGGCTTCGATCTCCGGATGATCTTCGGCAAGCTTTCCGTAAATCATTTCCAGTGTCGTCTCCGCCGCCATGGTTCCAAGAAGCATTGCCGTCTTTTTCGTGCCCGGATAATTCATCGCAACTTCCAGACTCATCCATGGTGTAAGTGCTTCTATCTGGGTATTCCGCTTCACGATCTCAGCCTGTGCTTCCGCAATTTTCTTATGATCAGCGATCAGAAGTCCCGCCACTTCCATGACTGCTTCCTGCTTCGCTGCGGCAGCTTCCATCGTCTTTTTATCGATCAGCTCATTTCCTTCCAGACTGGCGAACATGGATTTTTTCTCCGGTGTATACTGATTCAATACATCCAGTGCGTTTTCCGTGATCTGCACCCGTTTCTCGAAGCTTGATTTCGCACTCTGCGTATCCATCTTCTCGAATCCGGCTTCGTCCTGCGCGACCTGATGCATCTCTATCATGCCCATGGACTGCAGTTTTTCCAGAATCGCTTTCCGGTCATGTTTCAATGCGCAGATACTGATTCGCTGCATCTGCAATACTGCCATAACTGCATCCCTCCTTTTTTATTTTTTCACGTTCTTACTCTTCCCATATCATCAGAGCAATGCTTTGATGACTGCGGATACCGCCTCCTCTTCTTTTCCCTGAGCCAGTGCTTTTAATGCTTCTGTCTCCTGTTCCGTCTTCTCGGAAGCCTGTTTCTTTAAGACTTCTCCTTCTTCTTTCGCCTGCAAAAGATCTGCTTCTGCCTGTTTCTTTGCATTTGCTACAGCCTGCTCTTTTATCTCTTTTGCCTCTCTGGCAGCTTTTTCAAGGATCTCGGTACACGTTGCATCTGCTTTTCTTATGATCTCATCCGCTTCATTCTCCGTTTCCTTGATGGTCTTAATGGTTTCTTCTACCATTCATCTACCACCTCTCCTTCAAAAAATACAAAATCTAGTTTAAATTATAATCTTATTTCTGCAATTTTACCATACATTTATTACATTTGTTGTAAATTGTATGTCACTTTGATACATTTTTATCATTTTGTCGTTTTATATTTGTGCACTTATTAATAAGTAGAAACGCCTGCCAGCGCCTCCTGTATTTTTTCATATACCTGGTATGAAAATAAGGATATCATCTCATTTTCTCAACGAAAACGGACAATATCCTTATTTTGTCTAAATAATATGGAATTTATACAGATTGGATTCCTTTTCTTACCAGTGTAATTCGTGAAGATGCCCCTCCAGATTCATACCTGCAAATCCGTTCTGTCTGAGTGCTTCGTAAAGCACGATCGCAACCGAGTTGCCGAGGTTCAGCGAACGGATGTCGCCTATCATCGGGATACGCACGCAGTCTTCTTTATGCTCTACCAGAATCTCTTCCGGGATTCCGGCACTTTCTTTTCCGAACATGATGTAGCAGCCGTCTTCGTATTCTACATCTGTGTAAGTTTGTTTTGACTTTGTGGTTGCCATATAGATTTTTGCTCCTGGATTCTTTGCAAGGAAGTCCTCGAAGTTCACATAAGTACGGACATCTAATTTATCCCAGTAGTCAAGTCCGGCACGTTTGAGCATTTTGTCGTTGATTTTGAAGCCGAGTGGCTCGATTAAATGAAGAATGCTTCCTGTTGCTACGCAGGTTCTTCCGATATTTCCAGTGTTGGCCGGCATTTCCGGCTCATGTAATACGATGTTTACCATAATTTATTCCTCGATATTTCTTATTTACTACTATTACAGATTTTTCTCTTTACGTAATCTTTCCACAAAGTTAGCCAGACGGCCTAAGGCCTCTTTTAATTCTTCGATAGAATAAGCATAGGATACTCGAAGGAATCCTTCTCCGCAGTCTCCAAATGCTGTTCCCGGAATGATGGCTACTTTTTCTTCGCGTAAGAAGCGGTTTGCAAATTCATCGGAGGTCATTCCAAATTCTTTGATGCATGGGAACATGTAAAATGCGCCTTCTGGCTCAAAACATTTCAATCCCATTTCGGAGAAGAGTTCTAAGACAAATCGACGGCGCTGATTATATGCATTTCGCATAATCTGAACGTCTTCCTCCCCGTTTGTCATTGCTTCGATTGCTGCGTA
>OIDF01001432.1_pt1 | contig 9269 bp, 8 predicted proteins | sample 1581411 | NCBI WGS metagenome assembly OIDF01 (sample SAMEA3882515, study PRJEB24775) | human gut metagenome | biome: human-associated habitat; feature: intestine environment; material: feces | place: Netherlands | collected 2009/2010
TTTTTGGGTGATGCCCTCAAAAGTACACATCTATATAAAGGGAAAAACAGAAACCAGAAATAATGGATTCTGTAATATCCCAAAAAAGATCAAAATACAGGTCTGGTTATCTGGCGGTCTAATGTCCTAGATATACCAGTAACACAGAAATATCGGCAGGTGAGACACCGGAAATACGGGATGCCTGACCGATGGAAAGCGGTCGGAACTGCTTTAATTTCTGCACAGCTTCGATTCGCAGGCTCGGAACAGCATCGTAATCGATATCTGCCGGTATTTTCCTGGTTTCAAGCTTTTTAAACTGTTCTACCTGTTTTAACTGGCGCTTGATATAGCCTTCATATTTGATGTTGATATCAATTTGTTCCATAATCTCTCGGCTGAAGCTTTCTGTTCGCATATGGTCGATAGGTTCGAGAAGCTCATAATTCAGCTCAGGACGCTTAATAAGCTCAGCAAGTGTAGATCCTGAAGTAAGAGGCGTACTGCCGCAATTTGTGAGAAAATCCGTGATTTCCTGGGAAGTTCCAACGTTGGTATGCTCAAGCCTGTGGATCTCCTTGCGGATGATTTCTTCTTTGTCTAACAACATCTGGTATCTCTCGTCTGAAATAAGCCCTATTTTGTGCCCTATTTCGGTTAGTCTCTGATCGGCGTTGTCCTGGCGCAGGAGTAACCGGCTTTCTTTTGTAACCAGATCATCGATCAGAACACCGATATAAGCCTGGGAACGGTCTAAAATTAACTGTTCTCTTCCAAGAACCTCCAGTGCGGCATTGATTCCGGCAATAAGTCCCTGAGCGGCTGCTTCTTCATATCCCGAACTTCCGTTGAACTGACCACCGCTGAACAAACCATGAATAGATTTGAACTCAAGTGTCGGATGAAGCTGTCTTGCATCGATACAGTCATATTCAATTGCGTAAGCATTTTTAACTATTTTTGCGTGTTCAAGACCAGGCACACTTCTGTACATTTCATATTGAACATCCTCTGGAAGTGAACTTGACATTCCACCGATGTACATTTCATTGGTTTCCAGACCTTCTGGTTCAATGAACACCTGATGCCGTTCTTTATCGGCAAATTTTACAATTTTGTCCTCGATAGACGGACAATAACGTGGTCCGGTGCCTTCGATCATACCGGAATAAAGTGGGGAACGATCCAGGTTTTTGCGGATGATCTCATGGGTTGTAGGATTGGTATAGGTAAGCCAGCAGGAAGCCTGCTCAATCTGCACATCTTCTGGATCCGTTGTGAACGAAAAAGGTACGACCCTCTCGTCGCCGAATTGCTCTTCCATTTTGCTGAAATCAATGCTGCGCTTGTCGATACGTGCTGGTGTACCGGTTTTGAAGCGGTACATCTTAATACCAAGCTCCTTCAGACAGTCGGTCAGATAATTTGCTGCCTGCAGCCCGTTTGGACCGGTATGCGTGCTGACATCACCGTAAATGCATCTTGCCTTCAGGTAGGTTCCGGTACACAGTACAACGGCCTTGCAGCGGTATATAGCGCCAGAATAGGTCTGAACGCCCGTTACAGAACCATCTTCCACAAGGATATTGACGACTTCACCTTGCCGGATCTCCAGGTTATCCTGGTTTTCCAGTGTCTGTCGCATGGTATTGCTGTATTTGTTCTTATCTGCCTGGGCGCGCAGGGAATGAACGGCAGGCCCTTTAGATTTATTCAGCATCTTTGACTGAATAAATGTCTTGTCGATGTTCTTTCCCATTTCACCGCCGAGCGCATCCAGCTCACGTACCAGGTGCCCCTTTGAGGTACCGCCGATATTCGGGTTGCATGGCATCATGGCGATACTTTCTACACTTACGGTGAAAACAATCGTTTTCAGACCGAGTCTTGCGCAGGCAAGGGCAGCTTCGCAGCCGGCATGTCCCGCACCAACTACAACGATGTCGTATGCGTCTTTATTTTCCCATACAGAATTTGCTGAATATTTCATTTACTAAATCTTCTCCTATCGTCTCTCCGGTAATGCTTCCCAGAGATTCATATGCATCCATTAAGTCAATTGTGAAAAAGTCTTCCGGCATCTGGTTTTCGATGCTCTCTTCTACCTTTTTCAGGCTGGAAAGTGCATCGGCAAGAGCTGTTTTGTGCCGGATATTGGTGATATAAACCTCATCGTTAAATGAGATATCACCGTGATAAAACATCTCTTTTAAAGTAGATTCCAGTTCATGGATCCCAGTCTCCTCTTTTGCGGAAATATCGATCATTGGCTTAGTTATCAACGTTTCTAATGCCTTTTTATCAACAACTGTGGATAAGTCACTCTTATTCAGTAGTATCACAGCTTTCTTATCCCGGATCATCTCGATGATCTCGTGATCATTTTCATCAAGAGGTCTGGATGCATCGACCACATAGATGATCAGATCGGCTTTTTCTGCATTTTCTTTTGCTTTATCCACACCGATCTTCTCTACGATATCAGAGGTATCGCGGATTCCGGCGGTATCCATGATGTTTAAAGAAACGCCCTGAAGCTGGATATTTTCCTCCAGAACATCTCTTGTGGTTCCGGCAATCTCGGTTACGATTGCCTTTTCTTCGCCTACCAGAACGTTCATCAGAGAGGATTTCCCGGCGTTCGGTTTCCCGACGATAACCGTCTTGATGCCTTCTTTGATGATACGTCCGTCATCGGCAGTATCCAGAAGACACTGGATTTTCTGCTGCAGATCCTTTACGACGCCCAGGAGACTGTCACCATATCCGTCTACGCTGATATGCTCTGGATCATCCAGTGCACTTTCGATAAAAGCGGTATGGTAAAGGATTACTTCACGGATTTCTTTAATCTTATTGTGGACAGAGCCTTTCAACTGGTTTACCGAGCTTTGTAGTGCATAGTCATTCTTGGAGCTGATGATATCGATCACGGCTTCGGCCTGTGACAGATCCATTCGGCCGTTCAGAAAAGCCCTTTTGGAAAATTCACCCGGTTCAGCAGGTCTTGCACCGTATTTGATCACGGTTTCAAGTATCTTTCTTGTGACAAATACACCGCCGTGACAGTCGATTTCCACAGTATCTTCACCGGTGTAGCTGTGCGGCCCACGCATTAAAAGAACCAGCACTTCATCAATCGTCTGCTCTCCGTCCATGATATAGCCATAGTGAATGGTATGGCTTTTTTGTTCGGACAGAAGCTTCGGGCTTTTGCCTTTGTAAATTTTGTCAATAATAGAAAACGCATCTTCTCCGCTGAGACGCACGATTCCGATTCCGGAATTAGTCATTGCTGTGGAGATTGCTGCGATTGTGTCTGTTTTAAATCCCATTTTATTGCTTCCTTCTATACTTTTGTAATAAATGCGATGTTATCATTTTACCCCGAAAGCTGTCAAAATGGAAGTGCCTATTGTGAAGAGTAGAAAAAAACCGCGTTACTGTTCACAGTACCTGTGACCAGCAACGCATCTCGCCATTTTAAATCGCCTTTGGCGATGGGCGAGATGCCATTCAAGATAAAACGTGCATCCTCCGTGCCAATCAGCGTAGTGATTGACACGGGAGTGAACAGTAAAAAAACCGCAGCCATTAAATGACTGCGGTTTACTGTGAACGATTCAGTTATAACGGTGTATGCAACCAATTTGCGTTACTGTTTAACGGCGGTTCGGTGTTACAACAACACGTCTGTATGGTTCTTCGCCCTCGCTGTGGGTAGAAACTCTGTCATCAGCCTGCAGAGCGGAATGGATGATTCTTCTTTCATAAGGATTCATCGGCTCCAGTGAGATCGGCTTTCTGCTTCGTTTTACTTTGTAAGCGATATTCTTTGCGAGATTTTCAAGAGTCTGTTTTCTTCTCTTGCGGTAGTCTTCTGTGTCGAGTTTGACACGTACATAACCATCCTGTGACTTGTTGGCTACACGGTTGGTGAGGTACTGGAGAGAATCCAATGTCTGTCCACGCTTACCGATCAGGATACCCATGTTGTCACCGCTCATCTCAATTGCAAGAGCACCTTCTTCATCAATGGAGGATACGATAGTTACTTCGCCCATTCCCATTGCCTGAAGAACTTCCTGTAAGAATTTCTCACAGATCTTCTGTGTCGCTTCTGTTACAACGGCTACATGAAGTTCTTTCTTTTCTTCATAAACCGGAGCTGCTGCTGTTACGGCAGAGGCTGTTTCTGTTTTGTTTTCTTTTACAAATTCTTTCTTAGGCTCTTTTTTGAAGTCCTTTTTCGAATCTTTTTTGTATTCTTTGTGTTCTTTGTACTCTTTACGTTCTTTGTGTCCAACGAATTCCTTGCGGTCTTTTCGGAAATCCTTCTTGAATTCTTTTTTGATCTCTTCCGGTTTGATTTCTTCGGCTTTGATTTCTTCTGTTACAGTTTTTTTGATACGGGCACGGATAACTGCCTGGCGGCTTCCGATTCCGAGGAAGCCTGCACTTCCTTTTTCAATTACGTCATATTCCATCTGATCACTTGCTACGCCAAGCTGGATAGAAGCTTCTGTGATGGCATCGTCTAAAGTTTTTGCTGATACTGTAATCTCATTCATTTGACTTGTCCCCCTATTTCTGGCCTTCGTTAAAGCGCTTTACAAGGTTTGCTTTGTCTGCAAGGCTTCCTGCCTTTGCATTTTCATTTTTCTTCTTGGCTTCTTCAAGCTTTTCTTCAAGTTCTTTTGTCTGAGCAGCTGTTCTTACCGGCTCATGAATGTTTTTCACGTTCTTATGAGCCATTTTGTTTACATTGCTTGCATCCACTTCGTTTTTGTTCTTGCGTTTTTCAGCAGCTTTTTCCATATTCTCTTTGATCAGTTCATCCATCGGAATCTTATTCAGATGTTTGTTGATAAAGAACTGCTGTACCATACGGACAACGGCACTTGCAACCCAGTAGATTCCAAGACCTGTAGGTAATGTGAAACACATAAATACAGATACAAGAGGAAGGGTAACGTTCATTGTCTTCATGGTTGAAGCCATCTGGTCAGCCTGCGGATTGTTCGTAACTGCAGTTGTCTGCTGAGAAAGCTTCACGCTCAGGTACTGGGAAAGTCCTGAAAGGACAGGAATCAGCACTGCCATGATCACAATTCCCCATGCGCCGGCTTTTACACCGTTGCTAATGAGGTTCATAGGAGTTTCCGCAATGTTAAGTCCAAGGAAGTTATTCATGGACTTTAATGTATCGACGGTGCTGTCGATCGTAGACTGCAGATCCGGAAGCTTCTTGCCGAGAGTTTCCCAGGTTGAAGTCTGGAATTTGTACAGTACGTCGATCAGTACGTTTTTATCAGAGTAATCATATTTGGAGGCGGACATAAGGATCGGTTTTGCTTCGCCGATCTTTTCCATGACCTTCTGCCATCCATCCTGTGCCATGATAGAGGTAAGAAGCGGTGTGTATACCGCTTTAACCTGCCCAACATAAGCAGGGATGTTGCGGATTACATAGTACATTGCCCAGAGAATTGGGAACTGGATAAACATACTTAAGCATCCGCCGGTCGGTGATACTCCGTATTTTTCATAAACCAATTGTGTTTCTTCCTGCATCTTCTGCATGGAAGCCTGATCATTTTTTCCTTTGTACTTCTGCTGAACCTTCTGGAGCTCAGGGTTCATTGCAGCGGACATCTTGGAAAATTTCTGTTGCTTGATGGTGAGCGGCATCAGTAAAGTGTAGATGACAATTGTCAAAAGAATAATACATACACCCAGGTTGTGAATGCCGATTAAATCCATTACCCGGTAAATACCATCCATGATCTTACCGAGCAGCCAGGCAGCCTGTCCGATGATCGGTGTGCTGACCTGTGTCATTAAAATTCCTGTCATAACCTTTCCTCCATAAACATTTCCGTCCCGGTATTTGGACGGCCTATAGGTTTAAGGCACCGGATCATATCCACCTTTGGCGAATGGATTGCATCTGAGGATTCTCCATACGGTCAGAAGGCCTCCTTTAAACGCACCGTATTTTTCAATGGCCTCCAAAGCATATTCTGAGCAGGTTGGAATGTAAATACAGTGGGTATATACCTTCATAGGTGATAAATATTTTCTGTAAAAACGAATCAAATATAATAATATCTTTTTCATAATTTCAGTGCCTCGTAGTGTATATCCGTCTTCTCGATATACTGAACTGGCTAATTGCAGTCCGAATAAATGTGATGAAGTTTGCCCAGATGGATGAGAGCGCTTTCAATCTCATGGTATGACCGGTCTTTGGCGGTCGTCCTTGCGATGATCACGATATCATATCCACATTGGAACTGTTCTTCGTGTAACCTGTAACTCTCACGGATCAGCCTTGTTAAATGATGTCTTATGATGCTGTTCCCAACTTTTTTGCTGACGGAAATTCCGACGCGGTTGCGTCCGAGATCATTCGCCAGGAGATACATTACAAGGTACTTGTTGCCATAAGGTTTTCCCTTTCTGTATACAGACTGGAAATCCCTGTTTTTCTTCAATGATTCGGAAAATTTCATACTTTATTCTCCCGATTTACATAAATTTGCATAGAAGAAAAGGCCACATATATGTGACCTATGCTGATAATACTTTTCTTCCCTTTGCTCTTCTTGCTGCAAGAACTTTTCTTCCACCTGCTGTGGCCATTCTTGCTCTGAATCCATGAACTTTCGCTCTGGAACGTTTCTTTGGCTGGAATGTCATCTTCATTGATATCCACCTCCTATCGATTCCTTCTTATATGAATAGAAGCTTATTTACGTTTTTAAGACATCGTACTTCATTATAATCAAAAAAGCTGTCTCCGTCAAGCGGTTTTAATAAAGTTTCGACCCTTATTTTAAGGAAATTATGAATAAGTTTATGGTTTTTGATTGATTCTGAAATCGTTTTAAGGTAGAATATAAGAGTATGATTATGCTTATTTTGAAGATGAATGGGGCAGGAATATGGACGTCATAAAAGAAAAATGGGAAGAGATCATTCAAAAGCTGAAAGTAGAATATTTTCTATCGAACATTTCTTTTGAAACGTGGATACGCCCGCTGGAGGTATATGAGATCAGAGGCAACACTCTGTATCTTACCGTTAATTTTAAGGCGAGCATCGAACACATTCAGAATAAATATCTTCTTCCGCTTAAAGTATGCATCGCGGAAGTTACCGGGACAGAGTATCAGATTAAGTTTATTCCCAGAGATCTGCCGCGCGAGCAGCAGCGCAGATATCTGGAGAAGACTGTGCCCGTAAAAGAGAAGACACATAAGCATAAAGAGGTAAGCCCGATAGCTGAAAAAGCGAATCTGAATCCGAAGTATACGTTTGATACCTTTGTGGTAGGAGGGAATAATAATTTTGCACATGCCGCATCACTGGCAGTTGCCGAATCTCCCGGTGAGGTTTACAATCCTCTGTTTTTATATGGTGGGGTAGGACTTGGCAAGACCCATCTGATGCATTCGATCGCACACTACATACTGGACCGGGAACCATCGAAGAAAGTCCTGTATGTGACAAGTGAGACATTTACCAATGACCTGATCACGGCGATCCGCAACGGAAAGACTGGCAACGATCTGGCGATGAATGCATTCCGCGATAAGTACCGCAATAATGACGTACTTCTGATCGATGACGTACAGTTCATTATCGGCAAAGAAAGTACACAGGAAGAATTTTTCCATACGTTCAATCATCTGCACAATGCCGGAAAGCAGATTGTCATTTCCAGCGACAAACCGCCAAAGGATATGACGACACTGGAGGCGCGTCTGCGGACAAGATTTGAATGGGGACTGATCGCAGATATTTCGGTGCCGGATTACGAGACACGTATGGCGATTCTTTATAAAAAAATAGAACTGGACCAACTGGAAAGATATCAGATTCCGGATGAGGTGATCCAGTATATTGCGATGAACATCAAGACCAATATCCGGGAACTGGAAGGCTCACTTAACAAGCTGATCGCATTATACCGGATCGGTGGAAGAAAGAACTTTGATGTTTCTCTGGCGGCAGAGGCACTGAAGGATATGATCGCACCGGACGATAGCCACAAGGTGACGCCGGAGCTGGTTCTGGATGTTGTCTCCGATCATTTTAATGTTTCCGTCTCTGAACTTAAGGGAAGTCGGAGAAATGCAAGAACGGCCGGAGCCAGACAGATCGTGATGTACCTGTGCAGACAGATGACGGATGCGTCTCTTCAAAGTATCGGTGATATGCTCGGAGGGCGTGACCATTCCACTGTGAACCACGGTGTGGACAAGATTGCCCGGGATGTGGAAAAAGATGAGACTTTGAGAAATACGCTCGAGATCATTCAGAAGAAAATCAGCCCGCTGTAGAAAAGTTTTCCATGATCTGCCAGGGAAGAAAAAGAACTGTCCACGGACTTGTCAAAGCCTTAAATCCTTTTGGAACAAGGCCTTAAAGTACTTGTCCACAATTCAACAGACACTACTAAGATAACTACGGATTTGTTTTATATAAATATATATTTTGCGCGTCGAAAGGAGTTTTACACATTATGAAAATCAGATGTCTTAAATCAGATCTTGTGAAAGGGGTCAGCATTGTATCAAAGGCTGTTCCGACAAAGACAACCATGCCGATCCTGGAATGCATTCTGATAGATGCAACTACAGATATTATCAAACTTACAGCGAACGATATGGAGCTTGGGATCGAGACTGTGATCAGAGGGCAGATCGATGAGAAGGGAATGATCGCACTGGATGCGAGGATTTTCTCAGATATCGTAAGAAAGCTTCCTGATAATGAAATCGTGATTGAAAGTGGAGTAAACTTTCAGACGCTCATTACCTGTGAAAAAGCAAAATTCAATATTTCCGGTAAATCCGGTGAAGATTTTTCTTATCTGCCGTATATTGAGAGAGAAAATCCGGTTTCCATTTCCCAGTTCACACTGAAAGAAGTGATCCGCCAGACCATTTTCTCAATTGCAGACAACGACAGCAACAAACTGATGACAGGAGAACTCTTCGATATGAACGGGGATATTCTGAAAGTGGTATCCCTTGACGGACACCGTATTTCCATCCGCAAGATCGAGCTGAAGGAATCTTATGAACCGAAGAAGATCGTGGTTCCGGGAAAGACCCTGATCGAAGTCAGCAAGATCCTTTCAGGTGAAGCAGACAGCGAAGTGAGACTGTATTTCACAGCCAACCACATTGTATTTGAATTTGATGATACCGTTGTGGTATCCAGACTGATTGAAGGAGAATATTTCCGTATCGAGCAGATGCTGTCCAATGATTATG
>OIDF01001441.1_pt1 | contig 9225 bp, 3 predicted proteins | sample 1581411 | NCBI WGS metagenome assembly OIDF01 (sample SAMEA3882515, study PRJEB24775) | human gut metagenome | biome: human-associated habitat; feature: intestine environment; material: feces | place: Netherlands | collected 2009/2010
ATTTTTGAGTTACGAAATTTTCTACTAATATACGGACTAAAAAGGAAACGGATGGTTTTTGTTTGTAGCCAATAACGTTATAAAATGTATCTTTTTCCGGTGTTTGCCTATGTTTCTGGGGCAGATATTGTAGCACTTGACGAACACTGGTGTTTGAGCTGACAGACACTGGACTTTGAGCCGACAGACGCCAGTGTTTGAGCCGACAAAGGCCAGTGTTTGACAAAACAAGGATTCAGTACCCAAAAATGACCTTTATCGGAACCAATTGTATCCCTTGAAAAAGGATGGCAATGAGTAATGACAACTTGTTTTTTTGTAAATTTGCAGTGTAACTATGGCCAATTTCTTAAATCGCTACATTATGAGACACCTATTTCCCGTTTTTCTGCTGATTGTAGTAGGGCTGCTGATTGCACCTTTCCTAAAAGCGCAATCACACGCGGATAAGATTTTAAAAGATGAGATAACCTCAGACTTGAAAGAGAATATCCTCTCTTTTTGGGAAAAATACAGTGTAGACCCTTCCGGAGGTTTTTACGGTTCATTGGGACGTGACGGTGCCCCGATAGCGGATGCTCCCAAAGGAGGCGTACTGAATGCCCGTATCCTCTGGACTTTTTCAACCGCCTATCGGATGTATGGCGATGCTGCCTACCGCAAACTGGCTGACAGGGCGCAACGGTATTTCATAGACCACTTCATTGATTCGCAGTATGGAGGCGTATATTGGCTGATAAAAGCAGACGGTACTCCACTGGATACGGACAAGCAGACTTACGGCTGCTCTTATGCTATCTACGGTTTGTCCGAACATTTTAGAGCAACGGGCAACAATGAAAGCCTGCAAAAAGCCATAGAACTTTACCGGACCATGGAGAGCAGAATCAAAGACCCCGTAAACGATGGTTATATAGAATCTTTCACCCGCGAATGGGGAGTTCCCCAAAAGCTGGGATATGATGGAGATGGCGTTGCCACCAAAACAATGAATACCCATATCCACGTATTGGAGGCATACACAGCTTTATATAAAGTATGGAAGGATAATGGCCTACGCGAACGTCTTACAAAAGTAATAGATTTGATAATAACCAAGCTCTACAATCCACAAACACATCACCTGATATTGTACTGTGATTCGAATTGGAACAATCTGGATGACATCGACTCTTACGGGCATGACATCGAAACTTCCTGGTTGCTGACGGAAGCTGCAGAGGCTCTGGGTGACCCGGAGGTTATCGGGAGGTGCAGGAAGGTAGCATTGGAACTTGCAGACGCCTCCTTGAAAGAGGGCATCAACCCGATGGGCGCCATGATGTACGAACGGCATAAGGACAAAATCAGGAAGGATGCTTCCTGGTGGTGCCAGGCGGAAACTGTGGTCGGTTGTATCAATGCCTGGCAACTGACTGGTGAACAATCTTATTTGGACAGTGCCGTCCGCACCTGGAACTTCATCAAATCACGGATGATAGACAAGGAGTATGGCGAATGGTTCAGAACCGTGCTGGAAGATGGGACTCCCCGCTACAAGGAACCTAAAGCAAGTATGTGGAATTGTCCCTATCATAACAGCCGTATGGGGTTTGAGATTGATACCAGACTGAAATGACAACCTTTTATAGATTTGATATTATGAAGAATTTACGAATTTTCCAGTTTGGAATAGTTGTATTGCTGTGTGGTATATTATCTCTGCCGCTTTCTGCCCAGACGGAAGTGATGGCATGGAGCAATATCACGGGTGTCCGTGTAGACGGTGAATTGATAGACTTTGAGTCGTCCCTGCGTGTCGGAACCTTGAAAGGAGATATGGAGATTACCGGAAAGGAGAAGCAGGTCCGTCCCGTTTTCCATCGTGAGGGGGATATGCAGGAAGTGACGACTACTCTGCGAGGTGTAAAGTTCCATCAGAAAGTGACTGATAAGGGAAAAGGCTTGGTGGAGATTTCTATTGATGCGCTGTCGGACACTACTTTGAATCAGGCAGCCTATTACTGTATTGCTTTAAGTCCGGAAAACTACGTTGATGCCAAAGTAAGGACAAGTGGCAGGAAGCTGACCGTTACTTCGGCCAATAGGAAGTTGGAATTCAAGTTCAATAAGTCTGTAAAGGCCACGGTTGAAAAAGAATCCACCGGTACCGTAGTTTATATCTCGCTGATGCCGACCCTGAAAAAGGCTGAGAGAACTGCATTGTCCATGGAACTGCATGCTTCCGGAGTGATAGATCACAGTGACGCGGAAATTACATTGGATATGCAGAATCCGGGAAGTTTGTTTGCAGGCTTTGGAGGGAATTTCCGCCTGCAGAATCCTGCTGCCGACCCTAAAGTGATAGATTACTGTCTGGAAAATTTGCGCGTAGCTTATGGCCGTGTGGAATTTCCGTGGAGATTGTGGCAACCCGAAGAAGAATCCGATCCTATTGCCGTGGCACAGAATGGGGGACTGAACAAGCGGGTGGAGGAAAGTTTCCTCATGGCAAAGCGCTTGAAGGCGATGGGAATGCCGGTAATACTAAGCTGTTGGTTTCCGCCTGCATGGGCCATTGACGGAGGTCCTGCAAGTTATGCCCGTCAAGGCGGTGTCATTGCTTATCGTCTGGATAACCGGAAAAAGGAGAAGATTTATAAATCCATGGCAGATTATCTGCTGTATGCCAGACAGCATTATGGCATTGAGTTCTCCATGTTCTCGTTCAATGAATCGGATTTGGGTATTGATGTCCTCCACACTCCGCAGGAGCATGCAGATTTCATTAAGGAGTTCGGTGCTTATCTGGCAGGGTTGAATCTTCCTACCCGCATGCTGCTTGGCGACAATTCGGATGCCACTACTTTCGATTTTATCCTTCCTGCTTTGAACAATCCTGAGACTCATAAGTATATTGGTGCAGTTTCTTTCCATTCATGGCGTGGTTGTGATGATGTTACGTTAAGGAAGTGGGCGGGTGCTGCCAAAGAGATTAATGTACTACTCTTGGTTGGTGAGGGTAGTACGGATGCCGCTGCTCATGGTTATGCCGAGATATTCAATGAGTCGACGTTTGCACTTTATGAAATCAATCTGTATACACGTATTTGTGCGATTTGCCAACCATTGTCCATCTTGCAGTGGCAGCTCACTTCAGACTATTCGTTGTTGTGGGGAGACGGCATTTATGGCTCCAAAGGTCCTTTGCGTCCTACACAACGTTTCTGGAACATTAAGCAGCTGGCCTCCACTCCGGCCGATGCCTTGGCTATTCCAGTCAGTAGCAGCAAGAAAAATGTAAACTGTGCGGCTTTCGGAAATATGGTGCGCGGAGAATATGCCGTCCATATGGTCAATAATGGGGCGGATTGCGAGGCTGTCATCTCCGGTATCCCTGCAGAAGTGAAGGAACTGAAAGTCTATGTGACCAATACAAAGGACTGCATGAAGGAAACTGCAGTGAAGGTGGAGAATGGACTGGTACGGGTACACTTGCCGGCTATCAGTTTCATTACCTTATTGTCGGATAAATAATTTTGAAATGGAATAATATTAATATATAAAGAATAGTGATATGAATATAACTACATGTCTGTTTACAGTTCTGGGAGGAATGGCCACTTTAGGGCATCCTTCAGAAACTGTACGTTTGAATCAGTTAGGGTATTATCCCCAGCAGGAAAAAGTAGCTGTGGTGAATGCCGGTGAGGTACGTGAATTTACCATAGTAGATGCAGCCACGGGCAATCGGCTACTTTCCGGCAAACCCGGATATACCGCTTCATCCGCTTGGTCGGATAGGAGCAGGACAATATTGGATTTCAGTGACATCACGGTACCGGGAAGATATCTTCTGTTGGTTAACGGCGATTCAGTGGCATTCGAAGTAAAGGAAAAGGTGCTGTCCCCTTTGGCCGATGCCGCTTTGAAATCTTTCTATTACCAACGTACGGGTATGCCCATCGAAGCGACTTATGCGGGTCGGTGGAGCCGTCCGGCAGGCCATCCAGATGACAAGGTGCTGGTACATCCCAATGCTGCCGGGCCGGAACGTAAGGCGGGAGCGGTGATTTCTTCTCCGGGAGGATGGTATGATGCCGGAGATTATAACAAGTACATTGTGAACTCCGCTTATTCCATCGGATTGATGCAGGCGATTTATGCCCGCTTTCCTGACTATTTTATCCGTCAACGGGTGAACATCCCGGAAAGCGGAAACCACACGCCCGATTTGCTGGACGAGATGTACTATAACCTGAAATGGATGCTGACCATGCAAGACCCTGCCGACGGAGGAGTCTACCACAAGCTGACTACCCCTTCGTTCGAGGGATTTATCAAGCCTACGGAGTGTAAGCAGCCCCGTTATGTAGTTCAGAAATCAGTAACGGCGGCATTGGACTATGCTGCGGCTTTAGCGCAAGCTTCCGTGTTGTTTGCTCCTTACGAAGAGGATTATCCTGGCTTTTCGGAAGTGGCTTTGCAGGCTGCCGAACGTGCTTACGCCTGGGCAGAAGCGCATCCGCAAGCGCTCTATCATCAGGACCTCCTCAACAAGCAATATCAACCTGCCGTGGTTACGGGAGCTTACGGTGATCGTAGTGCCGATGACGAATTCTTCTGGGCGGCTTCCGAGCTCTATCTTGCTACGGGAAAGCCCGTTTACCGGGAACAAGTGAAGAAGCATCTGCCCACTGCATATAAGACTCCTTCTTGGGGCAATACCACTGCGTTGGGCGTGTTTGCCTGGCTGCAACCGGGCAGGGAATATCAGGGTGAAGACGTGGAGTTGGCAAATGCCATGAAAGACCTGCTACTGGACTATGCTGCCGAGGCTGTGCGGGGTGCTGACCGCTCTCCTTTCCACGCTCCTTACGGCAACGATGCCAAAGATTTCTTTTGGGGATGCCTTGCCGAAGGGTGTGCTAACCAAGCCACTTCACTGGTTTGCGCCTATTTGCTTACGGGTGAGAAGTCGTACCTGACGAACGCCTACCGCAATATGGACTACATTTTAGGAAAGAATGCCACGGGATATTGTTATGTCACCGGTTTCGGGATGAAAAGTCCTCTGTATCCGCACCATCGTCTTTCTGCATCGGATGATATAGAGGCACCTCTTCCCGGTTTCCTTGTTGGCGGTCCCAATCCTGGCCAACAAGACGGTGTACCCTATCCTTCCAATCTGCCGGATGAGTCTTATGCAGATGTGGAAGGTTCGTATGCTTCCAATGAAATAGCCATTAATTGGAGTGCTGCTTTGGTGGCGTTGGTGTCTTCGTTGGATGCTTTGATGTCAAAATAATGTTTCTATTCAGCCTGCTGCCTTATAAATTCGGACGGGCTGATGTTGAATTCATCTTTAAAATGCTTGGAGAATACCTTGGGGGAGTTATACCCCAAGGTATATGCAATTTCCGAAACTTGCATTTGGCTTTCTGTCAGGAGTTGCTGTGCCCGTTTCATGCGGATGGTTCTGATGAACTCGATGGGTTTCTTTCCCGTTATCTTAATCATTTTCTTGTAGAAATAGCTGCGTGATATATTCAGGCTGCTGGCAAGCTCTTCGACGGAAAACTCGGTTTCGCTGATATTGTCCTCTACAATCTGGATGGCTTTTTCCACCAGCTGTCGGTCAAGAGGAGTGATGGTGATACGGCTTGGCTCGATTTTAATGTCCTGATTGAATATTTCCTGACGTTTGACGTTCATCTCGATAATCTTGTTGATACGCAGTTTGAGGACTTCCATATTGAAAGGCTTGGTGATATAGTCGTCTGCGCCAACGCTAAGCCCTTCCAATTGGTGTTCTTCACTTGCCTTAGCTGTCAGGAGGATAATGGGGATATGGGAGTAGCGTATGTCATTCTTGATGGTTGAACATAGTTCCAGACCATCCATTTCGGGCATCATGATGTCACTGACCACTAAATCAATATCTTCCTTTTCCAGTACATTCAGTGCATGTTTTCCGTTTGTGGCTTTTAATACATGATACTGCCTGGCAAGACTTTCAGAGAGAAATTTCAAGAAGTCGTAGTTGTCATCTACGAGTAGTATGGTGAATGGATGGGATTCTTCTTTTATTTCCGGTCCTTCGACCGGTTCTCCGTTTTTGGTTTCATTACTGTTCTGGTGCAGAGGGAGTGTAATCAGGAATACGGAACCGCAAGGCTGGTTATCCTTGACACAGACAGTGCCTTGGTGCATTTTTACATATTCGGAAACAATGTGTAGGCCGATGCCGCTGCCTCCGTTGCTCGATTGGTTTTTTCCCGACTGATAGAATCTTTGGAATATTTTCTCCTTGGCTTCATCCTCTATGCCGCAACCGGTGTCGGTAAAGGTCAGTTCCAGATTTTTTCCCTTTATGGCAATGTCCAGTGAGATGCTTCCTTTATTGGGAGTGAACTTGAATGCGTTCGACAGAATGTTGGTACATATCTTGCGTATCTTGTCATAGTCAAAATCCATGAATACAGAATGTTGTGGAGCGGTAAGGCTATAGCTGATGTTCCGTTTCTGTGCTATCGGATCGAAAGAGTGGAATATTTCACTCAGAATGATAAGGATGTTGTCATGTTTGCATTTCAGGGTTTCAGCCTTGGCATCCAGCTTTCTGAAATCCAGCAGTTGGTTAATCAGTTCCAGCAGATAGTCGGCATTTTGTTTGACCATATCCAGAATGCCTTTACGATATTCGGGATGGTCTACGAAAAACTCTTCAAGCGGATTGATGATAAGTGACAAGGGGGTCCGCAGTTCGTGACTTATGTTGGCAAAGAACTGCAGTTTCATATTGTTGATTTTCTGCTGCCTTTCATTTTCCACCTCGATGGCCTGCATGATTTGTTTCTGCTTTTGGCGTAAGCGCAGATTGCGGATAATGGACAGAAGGATGCACAAAACGATACCGCTATATATGGTATAAGCCCACCAAGTGCGCCACCAAGGAGGGAGTATCTTTATTTTCAGTTCCTTGACGTTGGGGCTCCATATGCCTTGTGAGTTGCATGCCTTGACGGATAAAGTATAGTTTCCGGCAGTCAGCATGGATAGGTTTACTTTGTTGTTTTCAGCATAAATCCAGTTGGAATGAATCTTATAGGCATATTTTATCTTATCCGTTTCCACCAGGTCGAGGGCAGAGAAGGACAGAGTGAATGAATTTTCCTTTTCAGTGAAGGAAAGATGTTGTGCACATTCAAGTGAGCTGCCGTTCAGGATGTCCGGATGGGTCATTCCGGATTTGAGCTCAATACCGGTAAGGTAAATATTGGCATCATAACTTGTGGTCAGGATGTCTTGTGGAATGATAGTCTGGTAACCTTGTGGCGTGCCTATCAGTATATTGCCGTTCTGTAGCTTGAGGATGGCGTGGACATTGGTATCGTTGCATATCAGTCCGTCGCTTACGGAGTAGTTCACGATGGCGTATGTACCGTTTGTTATTTTGATTCGTGAGATGCCGTTGCCGGTACCAATCCACATCTGGTTGTTGTTGTCTTCCGTGACGGCTCTGACGAGGTTGGCGGCAAGTCCGTTTTTCTGGTCAAGGAAGTAGATGGAGTCGTTCTTCTGGTTCCATATACTCAGTCCGTGTGGATGTCCTATCCAAAGAAGGTCCCGGCTGTCCTTATAGACAGTGAGCATATTGTTCTCCTTGAAGCGGCCGGCTTCGGCGTAGATATTATAGGCTTGGGTTTCCGTATCGATGATAATGAGTCCTCCTTTGGTCGCTACGTAAAGGGTACTGTCTTTATCATAGTACATATCTCGGACAAAGAATTCTCCCGGACGGTACAAGATGGTGTCAAACTGCCCGGTTTCCGGATTTAACCTCTGTATGTATCCTTTCATGGTACCTATCCAGATGTATCCGTGTTTGTCTACCTTTACTGTATACACATTGTTCTCGAGAAGCTGGCTGTTACTTACTGTGTATTGTTTGATTTGCCCTTTCGAGTAGCATAGCAGTCCTTTCTGGAAGGTGCCTATCCATAGGCGGTTTTTGGAGTCGATGGATAAGTCGACTACAATATTGGCGGGAGTTGCTATCTTTTCGTATGAATCGGTCACTAGTGAACGTCGGATTAGTCCCGTACCGTCTGTTCCGTAGTAAATGTATTCCTGGCTGGTGTCTTCGCAGAAGGTCAGGATATCATCATATTCCAGGGATTTGTTGCATAGTATGATTTGGGACATGGGGCTATAATAGGAAATACCGTGTTTGAAATTCCCTATGTATATGGTTCCGTCTTTGTCCCGGTAAATGGTATTCAGATTGTTGCTGGCAATGGTGTGCGGTTTCAATGGATTGTGCACCAAGTTGGTAAGCGATTTGGTCAGGGTGTTGTAAACGAACAGCCCCATATGGCTGGTAAGTATCCATACGTTGCCGTCTCCCAGGTCGAGGATGCGTTGCACGCGATTGTACTGTATGTGAGTGTTATTGTTCAGGCTGATGTCCTCCCATTGCTGTGTAAAACTGTTCTTGTGCAAAAGTAGGCTGTTTTGGAAGGTGTATACCCATAGGCTTTCGTTTTGGTCTATGTAAATGTGTGGCTCATGATTCTCCAGCAAAGGTCTATAGATGGTGGGAATGGCTATTTCCTTGACTTCGGAAGTCTGCTTGCTGATACTGTATAGGGTACCGTTGGAGTACATTATATAAATGAACTGGACACCTATATAGAGGTTTGAAATCTTTTCAACTGCCAGTGGATAGGCTTTGATGGAGCTGTTGTCCATGCTTCGTATGTAAAGTTTGGAATAGTCGTAGGCCCAAAACTCATTCTTGGATGTTTTTCCCATCCTCAGAATGTTTTTACTGGGGATTTGCAGCCCATCGAGTATGGGTTTATAGTCATTGTCGAATTTACCGGTCTTATAATTATAGATACTGTAGCCGCTGGAAGTCCTTATCCATACATTGTCGTCCGGTCCTTCGAAAATTTCGCTGATGGCATCGTCCGGCAGGTCGGAGTTGTTCTGGTAATACTGCTGGAAGGAGTAGCCGTCGTATTTGTTGAGTCCTGATTCTGTCCCCACCCAGAGGAATCCCCTATTGTCTCTGTAGATGCTTCGGACACTGTTGTTGGAGAGTCCTTCTGTTGTAGAGAGCTGCTTGAACATGACAGCCGGCGGGATTTCCGCTGAGTTACCTTGAACAGTAAGGAGGAAGGCCAGGTTGCATATAAGGAATAGGAGCAGTTGTTTCATGTATTTTCTTTATTAGAAGGA
>OIDF01001455.1_pt1 | contig 9150 bp, 8 predicted proteins | sample 1581411 | NCBI WGS metagenome assembly OIDF01 (sample SAMEA3882515, study PRJEB24775) | human gut metagenome | biome: human-associated habitat; feature: intestine environment; material: feces | place: Netherlands | collected 2009/2010
ATCTAATGAATTGGCCTTTGAATTATGGAATACCCATTACCACGAGGCTCGTTTGCTTGCAGTGCTAATATTCGATCATAAATGTTTATCTTACGACCAAATTGACACACTTATGTCAGAAGTTTTATCATGGGACTTGTGCGATCATTTATGTAAGAATTTAATTATAAAATTAGATTACTACGAGGACTTTATTTTTAATTGGATAGCTGCTGACCATATCTATAAGAAACGGGCTTCGTTTGTTTTAATTGCTGCGTCTACTATACATGATAAAAGCATGACAAAGGAAACTCTTGACATCTATTTGAAATTGGTATACGAAAATTCTTGTTATGAACATGACCATATAAAGAAAGCTGTTTCATGGGCGCTAAGAGAAATAGGAAAAACAGACTTTGAATATGCCGAAAAAGTTCTTTTGACTGCTTACGATTTATTAGCCAGCGGAAACAAAGTTCAAATTTGGATTGCCAAAGATGTCATAAAGGAATTAGAAACTGTCGTGAAAGTAAAAGAACGGAAACGCTTAATTACTTCTAATTCCAAAATGGGCAGAGAACGATGAAAGAGTAGCCACCCGCAACGGAATAAAAAAAACCGTTGTTTCGGCGGCTGGATATTCATGCGCCAAAACAAAATACAGAAGCCTTACGGCGGTTTTGAAATAACATATTTCAAGCCGCCGTTTTCTTTTTGAAAAATGAGAATACGGAGGGTGTGTTAAAGTCGCCCTTTTTTGAGGATACGGCGGTGCTCAGGAGGTATCGCCGTGTCCATTTTTGCCTTTTTTTACAGTACCCATGACCTGCACCAGCTAAAAAAAGCATAGCTCCCCCTCCGGGACAGTCTGGTTATGAATGTGAAATCAGGCAGTACATAAATGAATATGTAACTTCATGCGTTCGTGTGGCTTCATGCCGCCCGGGCGCTTTTGTGTTCTTATGGGGCTGCTTCGGGTCATGTTGGCCCGAAGTCATTCCCCGGTGCCGCTCCCCGCCGCCTTCGTTTCGGTCACTCGTCAACCAACAACCGAAACGGAGGTCAATATGGCTATTATCAATTTGCGGGACTATTACCCATTCTATACATCGGATTGCTTCATGGAAGTATCGGAAGAAGTTGCAGAAATGTTCAAAGAGTTTGATCGTAAAGAGGCTGCCTACCGGCTGCGTACATACCGCCACAAAGCCTACTATTCCCTTGATCGGGATGACGGGCTGGAGCATGAAGCTGTCTTTGTCGCCTTATCTCCCCATGAACTGTATGAGCGGAAAGTGACCATGCAGGAGCTTCATGCGGCGATTGCCAGTCTGCCGAACAAACAGGCAAAACGGATTTACGCTCATTTCATTCTCGGCATGACCAAACAGGATATTGCCCGGGCAGAGGGCGTCCATGAAAAAGTGGTTCGTGTCGCAATCGAGCGAGGTCTGCGGCACTTAGAAAAAATTTTGAAAAATTCTTTGTAAGGCGTACCGATTTAGGCCGGAAAATGAAATGGCTTATGAGAGGTAAAACACTTCGGGTCACAATGGCCCGAGGTTCAGACAAGCCTCATGCAGATTGAAAATTGAATAAAAAGACACCCGGATACGAAGGGGAACGCGCTGTGTGACAGACCCGCCATGACCTCGGATTTCAGAGAATACAGTCTTTATAAAACTGAGCGAGCGAACAGGTTCATGCCATAGGTGGGGCAAGGCTGGCTCCACCGGAACAGGCGCAGAACCCGGATACTTGCGTTTAGTCACAGTCCGAGCGTTGAAGCGGCCTTGCAAGCCGTGAGCCGTCGCAGGCAATGAGAACGCCTTGCCATCAGAATGGGGAGAGTTGAAATACTATGGGGCATGAAGCCTATGTCCGTCCGATGTGTCTGAAATAAAGTGAAAACCTATGGGGAGCTCCCGGCAATGCTGTCTGATGATAGGCCAACCGATCCGGCGTGGCTCCCCATCTTTTCAAAAAAGGAGCACTTTATGGGAAATGCGTTTGGAATGATCCCCGGCTTGGAACCGGACGAATGGAGCAATGACGCCTGCCGCGGTTATGTCATTATGGCAATGGAGGACTGCGGATTTTCAAAGAAGGATATACGGCGTGTTGTGGGGCAGCTTTATGAAGTATTTGACCTCAATAGCGTGGAGGACGCCAAAGAAAAGTACCATTCCAGTCCTTACTGACCTCGGGCCACATCGACCCGAAGTGGAGAAAGCTCAAAGGGCGGCACCTGCTGGGTGCCGTCTTTTGACATTTCCCCACGGGACAAGTGGGAAAGGCTGGCATATACACGCACTTTCGCAAAGGAGGTTTTCAATGACGCAAGCTGTCACTTATGAACGAGAAACAAAGTCTGTCGCATTTCAAGGGAAGATCATTGTGCTGGAAAGCCTCACGCCGGTACTTCCCCCGAAGGAGAAAGCACAGCGCAAAAAAGAAATTGAGCGTTGTCTTTATGAGGTGTTCAGCAAATATGGAGACAGATTTCCCTAATCATTCGCAACATTGTTGTCCGGGGCTGCTGATGGTATAATATAGTTGTAAGGTTGGTAGCTCCATTCCAACAAGGAAAGGAGCCCAATATGGAATTTATCAGAGAAGATTGTATTTACGCAAGACAGTCAGTAGACCGCAAGGACAGTATCAGCATTGAAAGTCAGATCGACTTTTGCAAGTATGAATTGAAAGGTGGGAGCTGCCGGGTATTCAAGGACAAAGGCTATTCCGGTAAAAATACGGACAGGCCGGAGTTTCAAAAGCTGTTGGGCGAGATCCGCAAGGGAAAGGTCAGGCGGGTCATCGTGTATAAACTGGACCGTATAAGCCGCTCTATTCTGGACTTTGCAACGATGATGGAGCTGTTTCAAGAGTATGATGTGGAGTTTGTATCATCCACAGAAAAGTTTGATACTTCGACCCCGATGGGCCGGGCCATGCTGAATATCTGCATTGTATTCGCCCAGCTTGAACGTGAGACAATTCAGAAGCGTGTCACAGACGCCTACTATTCACGGTGCCTGAAAGGCTTTCACATGAGCGGACAGGCACCATACGGTTATCAGTTAGAGCCTACTGTGGTAGAGGGTATCCGCACAAAGAAAATGGTTGCCGACCCCGTAGCCGCCGACCATGTTCGGCTGATGTTTGAAATGTACGCTGAACCGGAAACCTCCTTCGGAGATATTACCCGATACTTCGAGGAACATGACATAAAAATTTATGGCAAATCCATGTTCCGTACATTTCTTTCCCAGCTTTTAAGAAACCCCGTTTACGCACAGGCCGATTTGGAGCTGTACGAATTTTTCAAGAGCCAGGGCGCAGCGATTGTCAATGACGCTTCCGACTTTGCCGGAACAAACGGCTGCTATCTCTATCAGGGGCGGGATGTGAAGGAGGACAAGGACAGGTGCTTAAAAGACCAGATACTTGTTATCGCTCCCCATGAAGCACTCATTTCCTCTGACACATGGCTGAAATGCCGGAAAAAACTTATGGCAAATACCACCTTCCAGCAGGGACGGAAACCGAAGAACACTTGGCTGGCCGGAAAAATCAAATGCGGGCATTGTGGGTATGCTCTGAAAGCCACCCATGTACCAAACAGCACCGGATATTTCCGCTGTACCAAACGGACGGAAAACAAAGGCTGTCCGGGCTGTGGGAAAATCCGCAAAGAAGAATTTGAGCAATTCATTTTCTCGGCCATGCAGGAAAAGTTCAAAGACTTTCAGATACTCCACGGCAGAGAGGAAAAAGTCAATCCGAAACTGACCGCCTATCAAGTGGAGCTGGCACAGGTGGAGGCAGAAATTGAAAAGCTGCTGGATACGCTGACCGGAGCCAATGCGACCTTGCTTGCCTACGCTAACAAAAAAATTGAAGAACTGGACACCCGACGCCAGACCATTTCAAAGGCAATCGCTGAATTGAGCGTTGAAACCATATCTCCCCAGCAGATAAAGAAGTTATCCTATTATCTCGACAACTGGGACAGCATAGATTTTGACGACAAAAGAAAAGCCGCCGATGGTTTGATCTCTACGATCAAGGCCACCAGCGACCGTGTTCAGATAGAGTGGAAAATCTGACATTTCCGCTCTATCACCCCTCATTTCTATTTTATCTTGTTTGTACCCCTTGTACACCGATGTTTGGATTTGTTCCATAACGCAGGATTCCCATACAAAGATTTTCTTATCCAAGTAATGATTCAAAATTCTTTCAAGAACCATTATCTTCTCGCTATAAAGAATAAGGTAATATGAGTTCCCCATTATTACTAAGAACACATATATGTAAGCAAATGCCAAAAACAGTATCATACCCCCAATAATAATCTTTTGATTTAATATAACAGCTAAATTGGTAAGTTCCAACTGATCGTTGTTGGTTTCAGCTATTTTATATATTGCGCCAATCACTACAGAGAACACTGCGAAATAGACTCCATATACAGTGTCCTGCTTATTAAACTCCTGCGTGTAATATTCACACTCATGCTTTGCTAAGTCATACTCACTTTTCAACAACTCTTGCAATACATCGTTTTTCTCCAGAGTCTGTTCATCCATAGCCATACTCTCCATTTATCATGCAACTGCATTTTCTATACTTGTTAAACTCACACAACACTTTCAAGTTGTCAAGTTCTATTCCTCACTTTATATTTTAGCCGATTATGTTCGTACAGACAACCGTTGTGTTTCGCTCACCACGTAGAGGTGTGCAAAGTTTTGAGCGACAAAGCCGTGAGAAATCTCCCACGGTTCAAATATAACCCTTTAAAAACTAGTTTTCAAGGGCGCAGGTGAAATATACATCAACCTGTATTGTGCAGTATCAAGGCTACATTCAGACAGCGTAACCCCGACTCTTGATGACTTCCACAACCTGAGACACATACTTCTGGCAGGTGTCGTGGTCGGGGGCTTCCACCATCACACGCACGACCGGTTCCGTGCCAGACTCACGCACGAGAATACGGCCAGTATCGCCCAGAGCTTCTGCCACAGCCTTGACTGCCTCCTGTACCGCCGGGTCGTTCTGTGCAGCCTTCTTGTCGGTCACACGGACGTTCTCCAGCACCTGAGGATAGATCTTCAGCGGCTCAGCCAGCTTGCTCATGGGCATCTTCTTGGCCAGCATAACTTCCATCATCTTCAGGCTGGTCAGGATACCATCGCCGGTGCTGGCGTATTTGGAGAAGATGATGTGACCACTCTGCTCGCCACCGATACGGCAGCCGTTCTTAGCCATGTACTCGTAAACGTATTTGTCACCCACCGCAGTCTTAGCGTAGCCAATCCCCTGCTTATCAAAAGCCTTGTATAGACCGAAATTGGACATGACCGTGGTAACGACAGTGTTTGTCAGCAGCTTGCCACGTTCCTTCATATAGCAGCCGTAGATGTACAGGATATGGTCGCCGGTGATGACATTGCCCTTCTCGTCCACACACAGGCAGCGGTCAGCATCGCCATCGAAGGCAAAACCGACATCCAGACCGTTCTCCACTACGAACTTCTGCAGACCCTCAATATGAGTAGAGCCAGCGTTGTTGTTGATATTCAGGCCGTTGGGCTTGTTGTTGATGACATAGGTATCTGCACCCAGAGCATCGAACACACTCTTTGCAATATTCCAGCTTGCACCGTTGGCGCAGTCCAGACCGACCTTCACGCCCTTGAAGGAATAGATACCCAGAGAGATCAGATAGCCCATGTAGCGGTTGCGGCCGGACACATAGTCCACAGTGCAGCCAATGTGCTCCCGGTGAGCGAAGGGCAGCTCCGGCCAATCCTTGTCGAACACATGCAGCTTGCCGTCAATGTAATCCTCGACAAGCAGCAGGGTCTCTTCCGGCATCTTCTCGCCGTAGCAGTCGATCAGCTTGATGCCGTTGTCATAGTACGGATTGTGGCTGGCGGAGATCATGATGCCGCAGTCAAAATCATCCACACGGGCGATGTAGGCCACACTGGGCGTGGTGGTGACGTGCAGCAGATAGGCATCTGCACCAGAAGCGGTCAAACCAGCCACGAGACTGTACTCGAACATATAGCTGGAGCGGCGGGTATCCTTACCAATGACAATGCGGGCAGGATTCGTATCGCCGTTGCGTTCCCGGAGCATGTTGTAGTACCAGCCCAGGAAACGGCCTACCTTATAGGCATGATCTGCAGTCAGAGTGATTCCGGCTTCGCCACGGAAGCCATCTGTACCAAAGTATTTTCCCATTTTAGATATGTTTCCTCATCCAAAGAGTGAATAAACGAATAGGTATATGCTTTTAGCCGAGAGAGTCTCTCGTTGCCTGCTGCTCGCCACGGAGAGGCAACATACTTGAGCAGCACATCCATGTGACTTAACACATGGCCGATAATTATTAGTCTTTGCAGAACAATTTTCAGGCATCGAACTGTCCATTATGGAATGTGTCTTTTAATGAAATCAGAAACAATCATTTCATATTTTTCGGGATTTGTTCTATAGCAACTCGTATGTCCCGCTCCAGGAACTATATACATCATTTTTTGGCTTTGGCAGCTCTCATAAATTCTATTCGCCATGGACAGCGGTGCCTGAGTATCCTCATCCCCATGAATAATTAAAATTGGAACATTTGTCTTTGATACTGCGTTGCAAGAGTTTGCATCTTCTAAATTGAAACCGCCAAAAATTCTGGCTCCCGTATTTACAAACTGTGCAAACAGACTTATCAGTATTCCATTGTGATACAGCTTATCTTCACTATTTACCCTTATCATTTCTAAAGGTGATGTAAATCCTGCATCATCTATGATTCCGCAAACGGATTTTGGCAACCCCAAATCACTGCTCATCAATGCTATTGCCCCGCCCATAGAAATTCCCATAAGGTATATAGGCACCTGTTCTCCAAATTCAGAAGCCACCCAATTTGCCCAGTCACAGCAGTCATATCTTTCCAACACACCAAGTGTCGAAATATTTCCTCCGCTCTCACCATGTGCTCGCATGCTTACCAGTAAGAGGTTCCATTCATGCTCCTCTGTAATTCTGTAAATTGGCACTCCACATACATAGCTATCAGACCAAAGTCCATGAAAAAAGATGATAATTGGTGCATTTTTCTTTCTTTCAAAATAATGGCCGACTAATTTCACTCCATCAGATGCCGTGATCGTAATCTCCCTATTTGGCTCATTCTTTATCTTGTACGCTTCTGTTATTATTTTATACTGCCATTCATCAGCAATTTCTAAATCCGGCCAGTGTATTTCTCTTCTTGAGCAAGCCCTCTGAAAAGCATATTTACTTGCCACTATCAGCACCATTATTCCGATGACTAAAGTCAGCAGAAATATTAATCTATTTTTCCCATTTATATGTGCTTTCGTCATAAAAAACACTTCCATATAGCTTATACAGAATTACATATACCTTAGCCTGATTATGCATTTAGCCGGATAGATATCCGTTGCCTGCTGCTCACCACGAAGAGGTAGCATATTCGAGCAGCACAGCCATGTTTTCGCATGGCTTGTAAGTATTAGTCTCTGCGGAACAGGTCGCGCGTGTAAACCTTGTCCTGCACATCGTCCAGACAGCTATCGTAACGATTGGCAATGATAGCCTGACTACACTTCTTGAACTCATCAAGATCATTGACGACCTCACTGCCGAAGAAGGTGCTGCCATTCTCCAGCGTCGGCTCGTAAATGATAACAGTAGCTCCTTTTGCCTTGATGCGCTTCATGACACCCTGGATAGAAGACTGGCGGAAGTTATCCGAGTTGGACTTCATGGTCAGGCGATACACGCCAATCACACAGGGCTTCTCCTGAGACTTGTCGTACTCGTTATCTTCACCATATCCGTAGTAACCTGCCATTTGTAACACACGGTCTGCGATGAAATCCTTACGGGTGCGGTTGGACTCCACAATAGCCTCAATGAGGTTTTCCGGGACATCAGCATAATTGGCAAGAAGCTGCTTCGTATCCTTGGGCAGACAATAACCACCGTAGCCAAAGCTAGGATTGTTATACTGGTCGCCAATGCGTGGATCGAGACAAACGCCCTTGATAATCTGCTGAGTGTTCAAACCTTTCATCTCAGCATAGGTATCCAGTTCGTTGAAATAAGACACACGCAACGCCAGATAAGTATTGGCGAACAGCTTAACTGCCTCGGCTTCGGTGAACCCCATGAACAGGGTGTCGATGTTCTCCTTGATGGCACCTTCCTGAAGCAGACCCGCAAACTCATGTGCAGCTTTCACAAGGCGCTCATCGTTCAAATCCGTACCGACAATGATACGGCTCGGATACAGGTTATCATACAGGGCCTTGGACTCACGCAGGAACTCAGGACTAAAGATGATATTCTTGGTGTTAAACTTCTCGCGAACACTTGCAGTATAGCCCACCGGAATCGTGGACTTGATGACCATAATGGCATTCGGATTATACTGGAGAACCAGTTTAATCACAGCCTCAACCGCCGAAGTATCAAAGAAGTTCTTCTTGCTGTCATAGTTGGTAGGCGCTGCAATAACAATGAAGTCAGCATCCTTATACGCTGCCTCTGCGTCAAGAGTAGCGGTTAAATTCAAGTTCTTCTCGGCAAGGTATTTCTCAATATACTCGTCCTGAATCGGAGACTTTCTGTGATTGATGAGGTCAACCTTCTCCGGGATAATATCAACTGCCATGACCTCGTGGTGCTGCGACAGCAGTGTAGCAATAGATAAACCAACATAGCCAGTACCTGCAACTGCAATTTTCATTTTACTCCTCCGTATTAGTTTTTCTTCAACAGTTTTTGAAAGAAGGAAAATATCAATTCATGATAAAGAATAAGTGTCACTATAAAGTAAAGTACCATGTACAACAAAGCCCCAGCAACAAACCCATTTCCCACTATGCTTGTTATGATATAAAAACCACCCCCCATAACCAATATGTAAAGTAATTCTTTAATCCACTTCACATTATATTGTTTTACAAAGCTCCGAATTGCACTTATATACCAAACAATAAGCGTGATAATTGATGCGGCTGATATTGATTCCGGAGTTCTAAAAATCCAATAAGCAATTGCATTCAGAGCAGCCGACAGCATTAACACAAACAAACACACACAGCAATATCGGCGTTGTCTATT
>OIDF01001465.1_pt1 | contig 9105 bp, 6 predicted proteins | sample 1581411 | NCBI WGS metagenome assembly OIDF01 (sample SAMEA3882515, study PRJEB24775) | human gut metagenome | biome: human-associated habitat; feature: intestine environment; material: feces | place: Netherlands | collected 2009/2010
TATCGTACTCCTGCACCTCGGCGGCGGGGTCGATGACCACCGCGTTGCCTGCGTCCGAGATGAGCAGGAAGCTGTTGGTGTAAAACGGCGCAGGGCCGACCAGATGAAATGCCTTCATGGTTTATTTTTCTCCTTTATGCCACTCGTCGGTGTCGATGACAATGGTGCAGGGGCCTTCGTTGACCAACGACACCTGCATATCCGCGCCGAACTCGCCGTGCTGGACATCCTTGAGGCCCTGCCTGTTCATCTCAGCGAGGAACAGCTCGTAGGCGTCCACAGCCAGCGGCGGTCTTGCCGCCTTGATGAAGCTGGGACGGAAGCCCTTCTTCGTGTCGCCGTAGAGGGTGAACTGACTCACCACCAGTGCAGAGTACCCGAGGTCCTTTGCGCTGAGGTTCAGCTTGTCGTTTTCGTCCTTGAAGATGCGCAGGCCCGCACACTTATCCGCCAGCTTGGGCACGATGTCCAGCGTATCGGTATCCCGGACACCCAGCAGGATGACCAGGCCGGGGCCGATGGAGCGGGGCTCCCCGCCGTTGACCCGGACAGAAGCGGAGGACACTGCCTGAATGACTGCACGCATGGTTTAACTCCTTGTCACTTTGAGCACATCCTTGACCTTGGACAGACGCGCCACCACACGGTTCAGGTGCTCGGTATTGTTGATGCCGATGGTCAGGCTGACCACGGCGCAGTTGTTTTCCACCTGACGGGCGTTCATGGTGTAGATGGGCACCCGGATATCGGCCAGAGCGCTCAGCACATCCCGCAGCAGCTCGTTGCGGTCCAGCGCCACGATCTCAAGGCCGGCCTTGTAGCTGTCCTTGACGCTGTCGGCCCAGTAAGCCTTGACCCAGCGGGGGGCGTTGGTGGGGTCCTTCATGCTGGAGATGGCATTGACACAGCTCTGCTTGTGGATGGACACGCCGTACCCGCGGGTGATGAATCCTACAATCGGGTCGCCCGGCAGCGGGTTGCAGCATTTTGCAAATTTGACCAGACAGCTGTCCAGTCCTTCCACGATGACACCGCTGGTCGGCTTGCCCGGCTTTTTGCCGGCGGCAGCGGTTTGCTGCGGCAACAGCGCCGCCTTCTTTTCTTCCTCTGCTGCGCTGCGGTAGGTCTTTTGGAATTCCTCCTTGACCCTTGGCATCAAACGGGACAGCAGCACTCCTCCGTAGCCGATGGCTGCGTAAAAATCTTCCAGTGTGTTGATATGCTGGCGTTTTGCCAGATTTAAGACAAAATCCTCCAGCTCGTTTTCCGGCACGTTGATCAGGTTGCGCTTAAATTCGCGCTCCAGCTCCTCCTTGCCGGTGATGATATTTTCTTCTCGGCGCTCTTTTTTAAACCACGCGCGGATTTTGGTCCTTGCCTCGCTGGTCTTGACAATCTTGAGCCAGTCGCGGCTGGGTCCGTTGCCGGGTCCTTTGGAGGTGATGATCTCCACAATCATGCCGGTTTCCAGCTTAAAGTCGAGCGGCACGATCCTGCCGTCCACCTTGGCTCCGGTCATGCGGTTGCCGACCTCCGAGTGGATGGCATAGGCAAAGTCGATGACGGTCGATCCGGTCGGCAGATTGATGACATCCCCCTTTGGCGTAAAGACAAAGCATTCCTCCGGTGCGATGTCCGACTTGATGGAGCGCACGATGTCCTGCGCATCGCCGGAATCCTGCTGCACCTCCAGCAGCTGTCTGACCCATGCCAGACGCTCCTCCAGCTTGTCCTTCTTCTCGATGCCTGCCTTGTACTTCCAGTGGGCTGCGATACCGTATTCGGCTGTATAGTGCATCTCCCAGGTCCTGATTTGGATTTCAAACGGGATACCTCCCTCTTTATCCAGCACGGTGGTGTGCAGCGACTGGTACATATTCGCCTTCGGGGTGGAGATGTAATCCTTAAATCGCTTTGGAATCGGGGTAAACTCGTCGTGCATGATGCCCAGCACCGAGTAACACTCATAGCTGGTGTCCACGATGACACGGACAGCATATACGTCGTAGATTTCGTCGAAGTTTCTGCCCTGCATATACACCTTGCGGTAGATGCCGTAGATGCTCTTTACCCGGCTTTGCAAAAAGAACTTCATGCCCTCTTTGTTCAGTCGTTCCCGTATCTTTTCCTGGATGGCGTCCAGAAAACGCTCTCGCTCCTCCTTTTTGAGCTTGAGCATCCGCTCAATCTCCTCATAGGCAATCGGGTCCAAAAAGCGCAGCGAGATGTCCTCCAGCTCCTCCTTGATGGAGCGGATACCCAGACGGTCCGCCAGCGGAGCGTAGACCTCCATCGTTTCCAGCGCTTTTTCTCTGCGCTTATATTCCTTCCAGTATTCTCCGGTGCGCATATTGTGCAGGCGGTCCGCCAGCTTTACGATGATGACCCGCACATCCTTTGCCATCGCTAGCAGCATCTTGCGCACATTTTCCGCCTGACGCTGCTCCTTACTGGAATAGCTGAGCTTGGTCAGCTTGGTAACGCCGTCCACCATCAGTGCAACATCTGCGCCAAACATCTTTTTGATTTCGTCCAGCGTGGAAGCGGTGTCCTCCACCACGTCGTGCAAAAGACCTGCACAGATGGTTTCGGTGTCCATTCCCAGCTCCACCAGGATTCGCGCAACTGCAATCGGGTGGGTGATATACGGCTCCCCCGACTGGCGCATCTGTCCCTCGTGTGCTTTGTCGGCATATTCATAAGCCTGTGTGATCATATCAAAATCATACGGCCGGTTGCTTTCCTTCAAAGCAGCCATCAATTCTTCAAACCCGTTCATACTCATCCTATTCACCAACCTTCAGTTGTCTGAGAATCCTGGACTGGTCCAGCTGTGTTTTAACGACCTTGTCCGGCAGACGAAGGGCTACCTCCCCCGAAGAGGACAGACGCGCCCTCTCAATCAGTCCCAACTCCTGCATCACATCGATGCAGATGCGCATCTTGCAGTAGTTGATTCCTCTCAGGCGGCACCACAGCATATCGTAGCCGAAGGCAAAACCTCCGCACTGCCGCAAAAAGCGGTACAGTCCCGCTACGTCCTCCCGCTGCGGGCAGATGTATTCTCTGATTTTTTCCTCCAGCGGCTCGTGGCGGCAATATTTTTCATAGTACTGCCTGCCCACCACCAGCTTGTCCTGTTTGACTCCGTGCAGCCGCACGTCCTTTATCTTGACAGAAACACTTTTTTCTCCGTTGTATTCATTGACATCCAGATTGGCTGCCACATCCACTGTATCTCCGATGTAAAATGGGAAGCGGTCGGGCGACATCCGAAAATAGATAGCCGAAAAACTTTTTCCCTGGTAGCTCAGCTTCAGGCGCAGATGGCGGTTTTCACTCAGCGGACAAATTGCTTCGATCCTGCATCCGGGCATTGCCACCACCGGCTGCTCGTTGCCGCAGCCAAACGGGCGCAGCTGCTGCATCCCGTACACCGTCTTTAGATTGAGCTGCTCCGCATCGACAACCGCATCGATTTTCAGCTGGTCCACCGGCATCAAATCAAAGTGCTCTCGGGCATCCTGCAACATCTGGTCGATAAATTCCCTGAGATGCTCCACCGGCACCGTCATCCCTGCCGCCTGGTCATGTCCGCCGTAGCGGGTCAGCAGGCTGCTGCATCGGGAGATGGCTGCAATGATGGAATAGCCCTCGACGCTCCTTGCCGAGCCGCGCGCCTGGTCCTCCTCGATGGAAAAGAGGACGCAGGGCTTGGAGTACTCCTCCACCAGCCTTGCCGCCGCAATGCCGATGACCCCGTGGTGCCAGCCTTCGCCATACAGCAGGATGACCCGCTCCTGCAAGATTTCCGGGTGTCGTGCAATCTTTGCGTTGATTTCCTCGTAGATATGGTCCACCAGCGCCTTGCGCTGTTCGTTTAATTCGTTGAGCTGTTGTGCCAGCTCCATCGCCTGCGACTGCCGGTCACAGAGCAGCAGCTCCATCGCAAGGTCGGTCTGCCCCAAGCGTCCTGCTGCATTGATGCGCGGTGCAAGCCCAAAGGCAAGGTCGATCGAATCGAGCTTTCGTCCGCTCATTCCTGCCGCCTCGATGAGCGCGTGAACGCCCACCTGCTCTCCCTGTGCGATGCACTCCAGACCTCTTTGGACGATCAGGCGGTTTTCTCCGGTCAGCTCCACCACGTCCGCCATCGTTGCAATGGCAGCCAGCTCGCCAAAATGCCAGATCATCTCTTCGCCGCCAAGGTCGCCCTCCATCGCACAGATGAGTTTAAAGGCAACACCCGCGCCGCACAGCGCTTTAAAGGGATATTCGCAGTCCTGCCGGTGCGGGTCGATGACCGCGCACGCCTGCGGCAGCTGTGGACGCGGCTGATGGTGGTCGGTGATGATAAGGTCGATCCCCAGCTCTTTGGCGTACACCGCCTCGTCCAACGCGGAAATCCCGTTGTCCACCGTGACAATCAGCTCCACCTGCTGCTCCTTTAAAAAATCGAGAGCAGCGCGGTTGAGCCCATATCCTTCCACATCGCGGTCGGGAATGTAGTAGATGACCCGCGCTCCCAAATCCTCCAGGTAGCTGTACAGCATGGCGGTCGCCGTGATGCCGTCGCAGTCATAATCCCCGTATACCGCAATCTGCTCTCCCTGCTCCACTGCCTCGCTCAGCCGCTCGACCGCCTTGTCCATATCCTGCATCAGGAATGGGTCATGCAGCCTTGCAGCGCTGTCGCAGCCGATATACTGCACCGCCTGCTGCGGGTCACTGATGCCTCTTCCGTCGAGGATCTGGGCTGCAATGCGCTCCATGCCCGTTTGGCTGATTAAATTTTCTACCCTTTCGGGAGCCGTCTGCGGCAATTTCCATTTTTTAAAACCCAAGATCCAACGCCTCCGATTGTTCTTTCCATCGTACTATATCTTAATTAGTTTATTTTAGCATTTTTTTCGTTTTTATTCAATCTTATTTCCTAAAAAGCGTATGGGAAAGGGCGGTCCGACCTTCAAAAAGGTCGGACCGCCCTGTGTTTTTGCCCCAATCCCGATTTTATCCGTTGCAGCAGTCGCAGTCGCCCTTAAAATCGTCCAATCTGGGCGGGAAAAAGTCCTCCATCGGGAACTGAATCTTTTTGAACATTTCACACGGGTCACCTGTGGAATATTCGCTTTCCTTGTCCGGGATGCAAAAGTCGTAGGCAGGTACCATCATCTGCACCTTGCGCTGCAGCTGCACGATGGTGAACAGACCCAGCGTGATGTAGACCTCCTTGCTAACCGGCACATCCTGGAAGCTGCCGCCCACCTGGGTGCAGATCTGGCAGGGGATGACCGCACCCGGGCAGCAGGTCTTTTCCGGGCACTCCACATACCGGCACGCCAGACAGATGGGGTCTACAATCTGCACCACCGCATTGGGCATGGCGGTCAGCTGCTCGTTGCCGTTGCAGCAGCCGGTGTGGGAAGAAAAGACCCGCGCATTTGCCTCGCTGCCGTACAGGATGACCTTCTTGGAAAAATAGGAGATGCCGCAGCAGTTGACCGCGGGCGTCCCTGGAGATAAGTACACCGACAGCTCCACTAGGAAATAAAAGGTCATATCCACCGAGTAAAATCCCTTGTTGAAGGGGACGCTTTCCACATCGACGCAGACGTTGAGCACCTTGACCTTTTTACATTTGATGCTGGCTGCCTTGTCGATGATCGGCTGGGTCTTGTCGCTGAAAAAGACCTGCAAATCTTCCAGACAGTCCTTGTCGCTGCAGGAGTCATAGATTCGTTCCGCATCAATGCAGACGGCTTCCTTGAAGCAGCTGCAGCTGCAATCGCCTGGTCGGACTACCTTTGATTCTGCCATAATATCCCTCCGTTTGATTCTGCGGCAGCTGTGCCGACAGCGGGCCGCCTGATGATATGTCGGCGCAGGCTGTTGTTTCGGCACCTGTGCTGCACTGACATTCAATATCAGTTTATGAAACGGGACGGATTTTGTGAACCAAAAGCACGACATGGGCAAAATTTCCTCTTTTTTATCCCTCTGTCTTTTGACAGCAGACTAAATCTTCGTCAGCTTTGCAAACTTGTACATGATTTTTTTGGTGCCGGCGGTGTCGAACTGCACCTCCAGCAGGCAGTCGCCGCCCATCGGGGTCATCTTGACGATATTTCCCTCCCCGAAGGTCTTGTGGCTGACCCGGTCGCCTGCCTGGAGGGTGCAGCTGGCTCCGGCAGGAGCCACCGAGCTGTAAGAACCGATCTTTTTTGCCAGCCCGCCCACGCCGATGTGGTTGTCGGCATGGGTCTTTTTGACGGTGGAGGCTCGTTTGAGCTCCGCCTGGCTGGCTTTGCGGATGGTCTTGTCCTCCACCTCGCAGCAGTTTGCAGGAATCTCGGTGACAAAGCGGGACACGCGGTTGCGCACCGTCTGACCAAAGATCATCCTCTGCGCTGCATTTGTGATGTACAGCTGCTTTTTGGCGCGGGTGATGCAGACATAAGCCAGGCGGCGCTCCTCCTCGATCTGCTCCGGGTCATAGATTGCCTGGATGCCCGGGAAGATGCCCTCCTCGGCTCCGCAGAAAAAGACGTTGTTGAATTCCAGACCCTTTGCCGAGTGCATGGTCATCATAATCACCCGGTCTGCTTCCTCGTCGTAGTTGTCCAAATCGGTGTAGAGGGTGACCTCTTCCAAAAATCCTGCCAGCGTCGGCAGAACGATCTGCGGCTGCTCGTCCGGGGAATCCGGGTCGATGGACGGCTGCGGCAGCTTTTCGGTTTCCTCCACATATTTGATGATGTTGGTTTTCAGCTCGTTTACGTTTTCGATGCGGGTGATTCCCTCTTCCCCCATCGTCTGCAAGTACAGCATATACCCGGTCTGCTCCAGCAGCTCGTCGAACAGCTCCTCCAGATTGCCCGACTGCGCCACCTGACCCAGCTGCTCGATCATCTGTGCAAACTCCATCAGCTGACGGCTCTTTTTGGCAAGCGGCTGGTAGTCCTGCGCATTGGCAAGCACCTCAAACAGCGGCACACCCAGCATATCGGCAATTTCCTGCGCCTTGTCCACCGTCGCATCTCCGATGCCTCTTTTGGGCTCGTTGATGATGCGCTTTAAGCGGATGGCATCGGCGTGGTTGTTGATGACGCTCAGATAGGCGATGATGTCCTTGATCTCCTTGCGGTCGTAAAAGCGCTGACCACCGATGATGCGGTAGGCTACCCCGGAGCGGATGAGCGCATTTTCGATGCTGTTGGATTGTGCGTTCATGCGGTACAGGATGGCATGGTCGGCAAACTTCTGCCCTTTGGCAACATTGTCCAAAATGGTGTCTGCAATAAATCTGGCTTCATCCTGCTCGGACAGAGCGCGGTAGACCTTGACCTGACCTCCCTGCGGATTTTGAGTCCACAGGGTCTTTCCTTTTCGCTGGGTATTGTTTTCAATCACCGCATTTGCCGCATTTAGGATGGTCTGGGTACAGCGGTAGTTCTGCTCCAGCCGGATGACCATGGTATCTCGGTACTGGTTTTCAAAGTTGAGGATGTTTTCGATGGTGGCTCCTCGGAATTTATAGATACTCTGGTCATCATCGCCGACCACACAGATGTTGTGGTGACCGCCTGCCAGCAGGCTGACCAGCAAAAACTGCGAATTGTTGGTGTCCTGGTACTCGTCCACCATGATGTAGCGGAAGCGGTTGCGGTACTTTTCCAGCACATCCGGGAACTGCTGGAAGATGCGCACAGTGAAGATGATGATGTCGTCAAAGTCCAGCGCGTTGGCTGCCTTCAGGCGCTTCTGGTAGTAGTCGTACACCTTGGCAACCACCTCCTGACGGTAGTCGCCTCCCGCTTCCCGCAACAGGTCCTGCGGGGTCATCATCTTGTCCTTTGCCGCACTGATGGAGGCAAGGATGCCCTTGGGCGCCATCACCTTTTCCTGGATGCTCAGTTCCTTGAGCGCCTCCTTGATGATGCGGACCGAATCGTCGGTATCATAAACAGTAAAGCTGCTCTCGTAGCCCAAGGCTCCAATCTCCCGACGCAGGATGCGCATACACGCCGAGTGGAAGGTGGATGCCTGGATGTCCAGCGCCTGCTCGCCCAGCATTGCCTCCAGACGCTCCTTTAGTTCGCCTGCCGCCTTGTTGGTAAAGGTGATTGCCAGGATGTTCCACGGCTTGATGGGACGGTCTGCCACGATGCGGTGCAAACGCTCGTTGGTGATGTCGCCGTCATCCAGCTTGCCGTCCAGCCAGTCCTCCAGAAAGCACAGCTCCTCTTCCCCCACCCACGACGGACAGTAGTCGCTGTGGTAGGCATTTCCAAATTCCACCATGTTTGCAATGCGGTTGACCACCACAGTGGTTTTTCCGCTGCCGGCTCCTGCCAGAATCAGCACCGGTCCCTCGGTACGAAAGACTGCTTCCCGCTGCTTTTCGTTCATTTTACAAAAACGCTTTTCCAACACCGCGCGGCGCAGCTCAAAAAAGCGCTGTTCAAAAGTCTGTGACATGATTTTTACCAAGCCTTTCTTCTATCGCAATCAAATGATTGACCATCTATCCTGCCTTCCAAAGCAAAGGCATTTTGAAAGGTCATTATAGCATATTTGCCCTCAAAAATCCATTGCTAAACTGCCCAACCGGCAAACGGCACACAACAAAAAACGGACGGGGAACTTCCCATCCGTTTTACTGTTGTTTTTTGTATCTTTTGCGGTCGATTATGCAGCAAATTTATCCACGATCGAAATTACAATCGTCAGGACAAACAGCACTGCGGTCAGGACTTTTGTTCCTTTGACCAGCATCGCATCTCTGGTTCTGCCGTAGTTGCGTCCAACTGCCTCCGACTGTCCGCCGGTAAGGGCAGACATTCCTCTCTTGCTTTCCTGCATGGAAACCAGAGCGATGACGCCAACCGAAGTCAGTATCAGAACGATTGCGAAGATGATATTCAGTACGCCCATTGTGAACCTCCTAAAAATTAGCAGATAAAAGCGGGCATCTATCTCCCGCATCATAACCTAACTTGATTATCATAGCATAGTTGTCCCTTTTTTTCAAGGGCAGTCCCGACAAAGAGGGGAATTTTTTTTATTTCTTTTTCCCTCTTGTGTATAATCCGGCGAATCTTACAG